>Ga0172364_10003587_pt1 | contig 12409 bp, 10 predicted proteins | sample LakKivSesite10cm_FD_114545 | JGI IMG/M metagenome (GOLD analysis project Ga0172364, IMG submission 114545) | Sediment microbial communities from Lake Kivu, Rwanda - Sediment site 10cm | ecosystem: Environmental > Aquatic > Freshwater > Lake > Sediment | place: Rwanda: Western Province, Lake... | reverse complement strand
GCCCATCTGCAAATATGCTAAAAAGTTTTTGTGCTTGGGGCTTAACCCCTAACTCTTCCGAAGTCTCAGAGCATCATTCTCTCTATGTGCGCGCTTAAATCCAATCCCACATAATTGTTCTCAGGTGTCCCTCATGATCCTCAAGTGGCTCGACCACGCAAGCTTCCTCCTCAAGGCCGGTGGGAGAAACTTCTACATCGACCCCTACGCCGGCGAATACACGGAAAAGGCCGACGTAATACTCATATCCCATGGCCATTTCGACCACTGCGACCGAGGCAAGGTCGCCGCGATCTACAGACCCGACACCCTAATAGTCACATCCACGGAATGCGCCAAAGAAATGGCGAGCGACCCAACCATTCAGGCGTTACACATCCCTTCAGCCAACGTGCTGACCTTGGCTCCAGGTCAGAAGAGAGAACTCTACGGCGTCACCATCGAGGCCGTCGAGGCCTACAACGACCACCGCTTCCGCTCCCCAGGAGTACCCTACCACCCGAAAGGAACCGGAATAGGCTTCGTTATCTCCGTCGAGGGGAAGCGCATCTACCACGCGGGAGACATGGATTTCATACCCGAAATGAAGAATCTCAGGAACATCGACATCGCCCTCCTCCCAATAATGGGACGAGCGACCATGGACATCGACGAGGCAGTAGAGGCGACAGTTGCCATCAACCCCAAAGCCGTACTCGCTATACACCGCCGAGAAGCAAAGGCCGAGGAGTTCAAGGCCAAGCTCGAAACCAAAGCAAAGGTTCGAATTCTGGAAACCCCTCCTGGAGGGGAAATTACCACATAGGAGTCTTCAAGGCTAGACCTCGAATGTATCCCCCGCCTTGGGCGCTAAGGCCTCAGCGCCCACCTCCTTCCGTATCTCCTCCACCAAGCGTTCACAATTGCCTTCAGCACCGTGCATGATGAAGATCTTGGCCTTCTTCCCCGCCCGCTTCGCGGTCTCCAAGAGCTGGTTTCGCCCACAGTGGGAGCTGAAGGTGAACTGTTCCACGGAGGCGCTTACCGACCTCATCTTGCCGCCGATGATGAACTTCCTAGTATCGAGAAGTTTCCGCCCTGGCGACTCGGGAACTTGGTAGCTGACGAGGAAGACGCCGTTCTCGTTTTTTCGAGCGATGGAGTTCATGTAGAAGACGGCGTTTCCGCCCATGAGCATACCTGCTGGGGAGACTATTATGCCCGGTTTCTTCACGGCCATCCTGCGGTCACGCCACCCTTTGATCCAGTGGGCCATGTGCATCGCCTCCATGAAGAGCCTCGAATCTCGAAGATAACTAGGGTAGCGCATCAGAATCTCGTTCGCATCCTCCGCCATCCCATCGACAGTTACACTGTGTTCGAAGTGGTGAGCCGCAAGGACACAGAGTATCTCCTGAGACCTACCGACGCTGAAGGCCGGAACTAGAACAGTGCCTCCCTGCTCCACGATGTCATTGACTCTTTCCATGAATCCTCTTTCTTCCTCTCCCCTGTCTGGGTGGTCTTCGTCAGCGTAGGTGGCCTCCATTATCAGGGCGTCTAGTTTACCATAGTCCGTATCCGCGCCTCTGAGGAGGCGTGTCTGCTGCGTGTTGAAGTCACTCGTGTAGAGGACGCGTTTTCCCTTGCATTCGATAAGGCATTGTGCCCCACCGGGAATGTGACCGGACTCGAGGAGTTGAATCTTGAGGTCTCCAACCTCCCGCGTCTCCCGATAATCCATGTATACGCAGGAGTTCATCATCGTCTGCAGGTCGAGGAACTCGTAGGGGAGGTAATAGCCCGAAAGGTGGATGAAGTCGGAGATAAGAAGGCGTGTAAGCTCCGCCGTCAACCGAGTGGTGTAGACTGGAATACGGGTCCGGATGTGGAAGATAGGGACTGCCCCAGAATGGTCGAGGTGGCTGTGGGTAAGAACGATTCCGCTGACCTCGTTCGGTGGTACATGCATGGGGAAGCCGGGCTCCCTCTCCATCATCACGCCATAGTCGACGAGGACCTGTGTGTTACCTCCTCTGACGGAGACCGCTGATCGCCCAACCTCACCCGTGCCACCGAGGAACCTGAGAGTCAAAGCGTCGGAAATGGAAACCACTATCCCCTATGCTATGGTGAACCGTTCAAACTTATGTCGGGCGCCATTTAAGAATATAGTAATTGTCACTCGGGAAGCGCTTCTGCCACCCTCCCCGCCAATATGGTCAGCGACTCATGTCCCCATATCTTCCCCTCATTCCTCACGACGAATACCTTCCCCCCTAGGTGACGTTCCTCGATCTTCATCGCGACCTCCTGTCCCAACTCTCCAGCCGCGTATACCACAATCGCCTCGTAGCGTCGTCCATGGTCCACGAGGTATTTGGCCACTTCTTCTGCCACATAACGCCTAGTCTCCTCGTCGGGAGGGGTTGAAGTCTCGTACTGGGAAAGGGGATAGGTCTCGGCGAGTTCCAAAGGCGTTACTCCGAAGGGATGCGTATAGACGCAGAACACCAAGTCGTCTAGTCTAGAATCCATCCTTCTTCCTAGAATAGCCCTGACCCTCCTCAACTCCCTTGACCGGTGGAAGGGTTTGGATCCGGGTTCAGGGAGGAGAACCATGATCTGCCCCTTAGGAGGCGCCCAGCTCACTAGTTTTCTCCGATGCCTCACGATCTCAGGTCTAGCCAAGCCCGTGGAGTCGAGGTAAAAGAGGCCACGCCTGTGAATGACTGGAGTATTCTCCTCTAAGTAATCCTTGTACTTTCCGAAGACTTTCAGGGCTTGAAGGAGTGAAGGATGGCTTCGCGCCCGGATCTCAAGGAGTTCCCAGAGCCGTCCATCGCGGATGGCCTGCTTGATCCGTCGTATCTCAGCGAAGCAGACATCTAGATTATGTCTGGCTAGGGCCCTCGTCCTTTCCTCTTTTTCGAGGGCCGAGAGTTCTTGAGGCGTGTACTGGGTGCAGACTTTGCAGGTGCAGGGGAGATACCTCAGGTTCGCCAGCCTTTCTATTCCGTATTCTGTCATGTATTTTCCCTCGCGGGCGTAGATGGCGTAGGCCGCGGAGTCGAAGATGTCGCAGCCCATGGCTATGGCAATGGCGAACATGAAGGGGTGACCGGCGCCGAAGAGGTGGAGGGGCTTCTCGACGTGGAGATTCTTCTTGGCAGTCATGGTCATGTCGACTAGGTAGTCGAAGAGGTAGCGCTCCATGACTTGAGTCGGGCTCCCTAAGGCGTAGATTGAGAAGGGTAGCTTCGCCATCTCCTTGGCTGACTTGGAGACTAGGTCTAGGTGGTTTCCGCCTTGGACTGGGCCGACCCATAGAATGTCCTCACGAGTGAAAGTGTCTAAGGCCGCCTTGGCGCGTCGAAGGGTCTCCTCGACCGAGTACTCCGCGCTCTCTCTAGAGGCTTCTCCGCCCGTAGGGATGTCTAGGATAACTCCTATGTCCGTGTCTATGGCCTCTTGATAAGCTATGATCTCTTCCTGTGAGACTTCTATGTTCCCGTAGACGAGGATCTGGTAGGCACCTGAGTCCGTCACGACGGTATGGTCGAAGCCGAGGAAGTCGTGGACGCCTTTCCTGCATACTTCGTCGCCGAAGTTCTTCCTCAAGAGGTAAGCGTTCGTTATGATCGCTCTGCAGCCGAAGCTTCTACTCATCTCCATCGGCGATATAGGTTGGAGTAGTGGGTTGACCACGGGTAGGAGGACTGGCGTCTCGACTGTGCCGCTTTTGGTTTGAAGCCTCCCGATTCTACCTAGGAGGTCCTTGGCTACGACTTCAAAGGACAATCCGTTGCCTCAGGTCTAAGCCTTTAACTAGGAGCAACTATATCTCCGTTCCCCATATGACCAAGAGGCCTCGCCAAAGCATAATCCAGATCGAGAAAGACCTGAAACTCCGAGACCCAATCCTAATATCAGGACTCCCAGGAATAGGCCTCGTCGGCAACATAGCCGCAGTCCACATGATCAGGAAACTGAACGCCGAAAAGTTCGGTGAAGTCTACTCCCCATATTTCCAAGACGCAGCCTTCTCATCTGTGCAAGGGACCCTCCAACGCCCAACGATCGAGCTGCACGCCTGTAGTCTACCAGATAACGACCGAGACCTAGTAATACTCTACGGCAACACCCAACCCATGACAAGCTACGGCCAGTACGAAGTCTCAGAGAAGATTCTCGACCATGCTCACAGCTTGGGATGCAGGGTCATTGTCAGCCTAGCTGGTCTGAGGCGAGAGTACGTGAGGGAACGTCCCCAAGTCTTCTGCATTGCCTCTGACTTCGAGGTCATGGACAAGGCTCTCCCCAAAGGAGTTAACCCCCTTCAAGGCGAGGTCTATGGGATGGCAGGCCTCCTCGTTGGCCTTGCGAGGCTCAAGGAGATGCAGGGGATATGTCTCCTAGCCGAGACGCTGGGAATTCATCCCGACCCATCGGCGGCTAGGGCGGTCTTGGAGAAGCTATCCGCCATTTATGGGGTTAAAATGGACCTGTCTGACTTGGCTGAGACCGCCGAGGATGTCTCGAAGACCGTGTAGCTTCCTAACCTATGATGTTCTCCCCATTTCCCGTATGAATTCGTCGTATACCCTCTGGACCCTCTCTGCCATGGGGCCTGAGCCTTCCAAGATTCCGTTAGGACCGACCCTAATTCTATCCATGACGACGATGACTCCTGCATCATCGTAGAGTCTAACCATCTTCGGAAAGACCTTCTCGAGACGATCACTAAGACCCCTTAGGTTGAAGGGCTTCTCGCTGGCAAAGACTTGGGAAACCGAGCTGCCATTGAAGAAGATGCTGGGTATCTCTTTCCCCGTATCATCCCTTGCATTTGTTAGGCAGACACTCATGGTATCGGGGTTGTAGCCTTCGAGGCTCCCTACGTAGGTTCGTCCATCAGTAGTTACGACCGTGACGTTCTTATGAAGGAGCTTTGAGAACTCCTCGAAATACATCCTCCTTCCAACATCCGCCAAACCCAACTCTCTCCTGTGGCAACTCTGAGACGTAAGAGTTATTTAACCGACACGCCATGGCAACGAACTACAGCCACCTCCACTCAGGCGAATCAAGAAGATGAAGACCGTTCTCGCCTCCACGATCCACGACCCAGAACAGCGGCTGCTTAGACTACTTGAGGAGTATACGCCCCAACTAGGGCTGGATAATGAGCCTAGAGTCGTGGCCTATTCACCACCGACGCATCCTAGGATAGTCAAGGCTCTGGAAGACCTCGGTTTCATCACTATAGACGGTGACGTGAGCGTTCGAAGCGTCTATTCCGCCGCATTGGAGCGCAGTCTCAAGGAATCTCCTGAGCATGTCTTCTACTGTGACCTCGACCGTCTCATACATTGGGTGAAGACATATCCTGAAGAATATCGACGGACCCGAAGAAAGGCCTTGGAATACGAGTTCCTAATGGTCGGTCGAACTCCTAGAGCGTTCCAGACTCATCCCCGAACCCAGACATGCACTGAGACTATAGCGAACATCGTCGCCTCTAGGGTACTCGGCTTCAAAGATACAAGGGACGTAATAGGGGTTGGCTGGGGACTTAGTAGCTCCCTCATCAAATCTCTTCTCTCAACCCCTGAGAAGAACTCTTTCGGCTTCTACTGTGGATGGCCAGTCATCGCTTGGCGGAACTCGGCGAGGAAGGCCTATGTGGAGGTCGAGGGCTTGGAATGGGAGACCCGTGACCGGTATGAACATGAGATAGCAATCGAAGGATACGAGGAATGGCTAAGGAAATTCATGACCCCAAAGGAATGGGAGCGCCGCACCCTGATCCTCAAAGACTCAGTTGAGACACTACTAGACCTTATGTGAGAAACATTCCGCGCCTAGTTCGTTCAGCCCTTAAGGGGAAACTAGGAGAGCTTTTCCAGAAACCAAAGACTCCATTACCATTTCCAGAAGGTGCAAGACAGCCTTATTTTGATTATTCATAATAATTGATTGTGAAGTGATAATATGGACTCACTTCTTCTAGGCCTTTATAAGTTAGAGCAACGTCAGAATTGCTCCCTCACATCATCTTATACCGATTCGTTCTACTTACCAACGCGGCTATCAATTTGATATTCCAAGATCCCCATTAATCAAGGCGCGTTTTGATCGATTCTGAGAGGAGGTGAGTCATAGACGAGGCTACCAGTTCCGGTCGGACAGGTAACATTCGGCGCCCTCGGTGCCCTCTTCACCGTGCTAGGCATCTACGGCCAGCTCACATACGTCCCAAGCTTCTGGATCCCCAGTCTACAGCCCCTCGTCCTGATGCTCATCGGGCTACCCCTGATCGCTGTCGCCTTAGTTCTACAGCTTCTTCAAAAGAGAAGTCAAGACAAACCTATCCATAGGCTATCCGATTCCGAACAGGTAACGACGGATAGAGTAGTCGTGGTGCGATGCCAGAAGTGCGGTATCTTGAACGAGGAGGGCGCGAAGTCCTGTAGCGAATGCGGCGCTCCGTTGTAGCTCAGCTCCACTCCCTCAATCTTTTTTAGCATCAAATATTCTTGATATGAAGCACTAATGCTTAGTAGAGATATATCTGTACCTAATACAATATTACTGTGGACAAAACAGATTATGCATAGTTCTTAGACATCGCGAACTATCTAAATAGCATGTATGTCAGCGTTGTTCGAGCATCAGCGTAAAAATAAATGTCCTTGCCAATATCTACATACTTTCGCTCTGGGAATATAAGTGGATTATTCAGAAAATATCTGTCAAATAATGCCTAGAAAACGCTATCTTATATCCCCATAAACTTTGAATCATGATTCTCTTTCTTGGGAGTCTTCATTTCGATGACTAGACGAGTGGCTTCCCGCGCTGAATCGGCTCTGGCAAAGACTCTCAGCCTAGGAATATCGAGTCTCTTGCCACAATAGGTGCAGCGTTTGGTTCTCTGCCAGGTCCTTGCGATTAATGGTTGCCCGCATTTGAGGCATCTAACGATGATGTACGTTTCCATCTTGGATTAGACATAAATCGAAGGGGCCTATTTATCTAGCGCCTAGGCCTTCATGACGGAGCAGTCTCTGGTAAACTTGGCGATTGGGTACTTCGAGCGCCTAGGATACGATGTCGAGCGCGACATAGTCCTCTTCGGTGTCTCGGGGATTCCACAAGCCTTCGACCTCTCCTTGAGGAAGGGGGATGAGGTCAGGCTGGCATACGTTAAGGATTGGACGCGAAGCGTTGGGGTTAATATGGTCATCAAGATCGATAGAGCCGCTGAGGATGTGGATGTTCGACGCCCGATTCTTGTGGCCCGGGGGTTCAGCGACCACGCCTACGCGTACTCCAATAGGCATGGGGTCACCCTCCTGACGCCCCGGGAACTGTCTGAGTGACGCTGGGTAGTCAACTAAACGTTTAGATATGGAAATCCTCATGCTCTTCCCTATGAAGTCATCTGCCGAGACGGACATGGCTGGGCTTGCCAAGGGGTTGATGGAGTACGCCCAGAAGCTTGGTGCAGACTACGCCGCTCTCCTCTATCAAGAGGAGGATTCAGGCTCCATAACCGTGGAGAACGGAGAACTCAAGGTCTTCGAGGCAGGGATGTTCTTGGGCCTAGGAGTTAGAGTCCTCGTGGAGGGCGCCCTAGGACTCGCCTCCTCAACGACATTCAATCCAAGGATTCTGAGAGAAAGCGTAGAATATGCTGTGAAGATGGCGAAGGCCTCCAAGGGGAGCATCGAAACAGTCGCCTTGGCTGAGGCGAAACCCCTCAGAGTGTCCGCTGAATCCCCTTGGAAAAAGAGCCCAAACGATTTCTCGGACGAGGAGAAGCTGAAGCTCGTCTTGGAGACTAACAAGGCGGCCTCCCTCGAAGGGATAGTGAGCTCTACCACCAGAATGGGATGGTTGACGGAGAAGCGAATCTTCGAGTCCTCCGAAGGCGCAAGGGTCGAAACAGTCCTCCACATGACTGGTCTAGCCCATTACGCCGTCGCAGGCTTCGAGGGCCATATGGAGGCCGTCTCCGACTCGAAATCCCAGTGCTCCGGCTTCGAGTTCATAACAGGAACTGACTGGCCTGAGTTCTCTCGGAAGACGGCGGAGGTCGCCTTAGAGGCTGTTAAGGCGAGGGCCCCCGCTTCGGGTAACTACAGAGTAGTGGCCGACCCTGATCTTGTTGGATTGATCTTCCACGAGGCTATGGGACATGCCTCGGAGGGTGATCTGGAGGCGGCTAAGGAGTCGGTCCTCGAAGGAAGATTGGGCGAGAAGGTCGCATCTCCCTTTGTTACCATAGTCGACCAAGGCGTCGTGGAGGGGGGTTACTACTTCCCATACGACGACGAGGGAGTAGAGAAGGGTAGGCAGGTTGTGATTGAGGAGGGTTTTCTTCGAGGATACATCCATTCAAGGTCATCGGCCCACAAGTTGAAGGCTTCGTCAACGGGGAATGCCCGTAGTCAGGGATTTGGAGACAAGCCCCTAGTTAGGCAGACAAACTATTTCATCGAGGCGGGGGACTCAAGCCTCGAAGAACTTCTGGAGGACATCGATTATGGCCTCTACCTGTGTGGGCGAGGTGCCCGAGGGGGAGAGGTAGATGTCGGACAGGGCACCTTCACCTTCAACGCAGGCCCCTCCTACGTCATAAGGAAGGGGAAGCTAGCAGAGATGGTCAGAGGCGTCTCCATAGGCGGCATGGTCCTTGAGACCTTGAAACAAGTCAGCGCCGTCGGGAAAGAAGTGACCATTGAAACGAGCATCTTCGGCGCCTGTGGAAAGGAAGGCCAGAGGGCTAGGGTGGGCCACGGAGGGCCCCATGTTAGGATAGAGAGGATGGCGGTGGGTGGCAGAGCATGACAACGGATTTGGCCTCCTTGGGCCAGCGCTTGGTCAGGTTTGGGGAGAAGCTTGGTGCCGATGAGGTGGAGGTCTACATCGAGGAGTCGAAGTCGCGAGGCGTCACCTTGGTCGGAAAGGTCGAGGCCTTTGGGTCAAGCCACTTCACCGGTCTTGGTATTCGAGTCGTCAACGGCAGGCGGATAGGACTATCCAGTACCACCTCCTTGAACATTCGTGAAGCGGAGGAAGCGGTTAGACGAGCCCACTCCATAGCCAAGGTCAGCGAACCCATAGGCGATTGGGTCTCCTTTGCGAAGAACACGGGCAAGATGAGTGTTGAAGGTGTCTTCGATCCCGCGCTTCAGAAACTGCCGCCCGAAACAATGTCTGAAGCTGCCTTAGAGATGGTGAGAATGGTCCGTGAACAAAGTACTGGTCTGTCGATTACTAGAGGTGGAGTCTTAACCGGGATCAGAACTGTGACCATCGTGAACAGCCACAATCAGGCCTTGGAGCGGAGAGAGTCCTATGCTTCGGCCTCCATAAGTGTCACTACAGGAGACGGAGACGCCAAAGGAGTTAGCAGCGAGTCGGATGTAACGCGTTCTTGGCGAGACCTCGATGCGGTCGGCGTGTGTCATAGGGCCTCACAGAGGGCGGTTAACGCAGGGAAGGCTCGTCCCATCCCCTCAGGGACGATTCCTGTAATTTGGAGAAACAAGCTCTTCGCAGGTGTCCTCAGCATCATGTTCGGAGGCACCTTGTCTGCGGAGGCTGTTCAGAGGAGGCGTTCTCCTTGGGCTGATAAGATAGGGTCGAAGATAGCTACTGACAACCTGACACTAATCGATGAGGGCTTGATGGCGGGTGGCATAGGGACAAGGGAGTTTGATGACGAGGGCGTTGCCCAGAGGCGTGTGCCTTTGATCGAGGAAGGGGTCTTGATGGGTTGCTTCTATGATACACTTACAGCCGACAAGGATCGTGTCGAATCCACGGGCAACGCATCCCGTGGCTACGACAGTGCTCCCCGCCCAGCACCGAACAACCTGTCCCTCACCCCAGGAACCGCAAGTTTCGATGAGACAGTTAAGGAGACGAAGAATGGACTTTATCTGGAAGAGCTGATCGGTGTCTGGCTCTCCAACCCCATCAGCGGCTATCTAAGCGCCACTGTGGCGAATGCGATGCTCATCGAGAAGGGTGAACTCACTCGACCCGTGAAAGGCGTCCTCGTCTCCGGAAACTTCTTCGAGATTCTCCGAGGTGGAGTAGACCTCATCGGCCGGGACGTAGACCACGCTGGAAACAGTTACTCGCCCACAGTACGGGTCGCCTCGATGTCCGTCACAACCCAATAGGCGATATTAGCATCATGCAAGTCATTCAATCCTTTCGATAGAAGTTCATCAACGTAACCTTCTGCTTGCCTAGTACTAGCTACACGGACAAGGTTTGCAGGGAGATGCAGGCGACACGGGAGTGGGCTCAGAGGGGTGACAGGGCATTGACTTTCTTGATGCGCTAAGGCCTGGTTGTAGGGGCCTATAGACTGTAACATATATAAAATCAGGAGAAAGGGGCTTCCGTTTAGTGGATTGGCGCTTATGACTAATGGCCTTTGACTTTCTCCCGAACATTAGGGTTATAAACTGTAACCCTTTTATGCAAATGGGAGAGTCACGATGGAGAAACCTACAATCGCCTATTGTGGGTTAAACTGCTCCCTCTGTAAAGCCTTCCTAGCAACACAGAAGAATGATGATGAGCTGAGGAGAAAGGTTGCACAGGAATGGTCTATTACTCCCGAGAAGATTAACTGTTATGATTGTCTAACTGAGGAGAAGCCGCGTATCTCCTACACTCAAACGTGCACGATAAGAAGCTGTAGCAAGGAGAGGAAGCTTATCAACTGCGCCCATTGCGACGACTACGCCTGTGATAAACTCGCGGAGTTCCACAAAAGAGCCCCCAACGCCAAGACTAACCTTGACGAGATAAGGACGCGTCTCGGAAAATAGACGTACGCATTCCCCAACATCGCCAAGCTCTAGTATACTCATCTCGTAGGTGTTTTAGTTCAGAGCAGTTTGTTTGAGCTGAGGAAATCATACAAGTTTCAAGTGATACATCGTTAAATGTAAGCCGCTAGGATACGATAAGCCACCCCACCTATTAACAGGGCGAGCAGAATATCGATTAGGACTACCCCCACGGCCCTCTTCCAACCAAACTCACGGACAAATGCGGCAATAGTGGCGATGCAGGGTATGTAGATCATTGTGACCAGAGTGAAAACCACCATCTGTAGTGGGCTCAGAATCTGGCTGAAGTTCGTGGTCCCAGCAAGCTCTGAGAGCAAGATTAAGGTAAGCTCTTTGCGTAGGATGCCGAAGATCAAGGGAATTCCGGTGATCGTTGGAAGGCCGAGCCACCCATTGATGAAGGGGGCCATGAGGTCTGCGATAGACCACGCTAGACCGGTCGACCTCAAGATTTCTAGGACGACGCTACCCCCTATGATTAGGGGGAAGGCTATGTAGATGAAGTCCTTCGTCCTGGCCCAGGTCTTCTTGCCTATGTTCCTCATCGAGGGCATCTTGTATGGGGGCATCTCCATGATGAGGCCTACAGGCTCACCGGGTAACGCTTTGAAAGCCAGTCTCCCGAGGGCAAAGACTAGGACCAGATCGAAAAGGTAGAGGGCTAAGGCGGCGGGCAGTCCCACGTAGCTCCCCACAAGACCTAGTATAATGACTGTTCGGGCCGCACATGGTATCAGAACAACAACGAGTCCTGCGAGAAATCTCTCGCGGTCAGTCTCCATTATGCGGCACCCAACACACGCAGGAACACTGCAACCATAGCCGAGTAACAACGGTATGAAGGCCTTCCCATGCAACCCAATCTTATGCATCACACTATCCATGAGGAAGGCGGCCCTGGGGAGATAGCCGCTGTCCTCGAGAACTGCGAGGATGATGTAGAAGGGGACGATGTATGGTAACGCTATCGTGACGCCGGCGCCTATACCTGACAAGAACCCGCCGGCAATCAAGTCGACGAAGGCTTGAGGCATGACTGTGGATAACGCTCCAGCAATAATCGGTATCAGCGTATCCTCGAACAAGCTGTCCAAGACGCCTACGAGAAAATCGCCTGCGACAAAGATGGTGGCGAAAGTAACCATCATTACAGCTATCAGTACGGGGTAGCCGAGTATTCTGTGAGCCGTTACCGCGTCAAGCCTCTCCTCAAGCGCCGTCTTAGGAGGCGAAACAATCCGTGTGACGTCTCTCGCTATGTTGTTCACGATCCCGTATCTTTCGGAGGCTATGACGACAGAGGAGGGCTCTCCATGCAATCGCTCAACCTCTTCGACAATTGCATTGGCATATTCGAGGACCTCTTTTCCATTCTGATTCGACCGAACCTTCGTTTCTATGTCTTCATCCCTTTCAAGCAGCTTTATCGCGATCCATCTTGCCGGATACTTTGCAGACAGTTCCGGAAGCTTCTCTCGAACAATGCTCTCAATATTGTCCAGCCTTTCTTCTACTTCCTTGCCGTAGCGTACCCTGAGCGGCTTTAG
>Ga0172364_10003586_pt1 | contig 12410 bp, 7 predicted proteins | sample LakKivSesite10cm_FD_114545 | JGI IMG/M metagenome (GOLD analysis project Ga0172364, IMG submission 114545) | Sediment microbial communities from Lake Kivu, Rwanda - Sediment site 10cm | ecosystem: Environmental > Aquatic > Freshwater > Lake > Sediment | place: Rwanda: Western Province, Lake Kivu... | reverse complement strand
ATGGTCCGCTGGATGCTCGGCATAGGCTGGCCAAAGCGAATCGGCTCTTCGGGCGGCATCTTCATTGACAAGCAAAGTAAGGCCAATATCTCAGATACGCAGACTGCCGCCTTCGAGTACGACGACCTGACGGTTGTATGGCAGCATCGCACCTGGGGACACGCGCCTGATGAAAAGTATCCGTGGGGGGCGACATTCTACGGCGACAAGGGCACACTAAAGGTGAGCGTTTTCGGCTACGATTTTATCCCGAGTGACAAGGGCGAGACAATTCATCGGGACGTCACTTACGAGCTGGAGCAATATCCCGAAGATAAGACCGAGGAGCGATTGGAACGTCATTGTGCCCCAGCGCTCCGCCTGCACATGAAAAACTTCCTGGCGGCAATTGCTGCTCGTGGCAAACCGGTATCAGACATCGAAGAGGGCTATATCTCCAGCGCAAGCTGCATCCTGGCCAATATCGCGATGCAGCTCGGAAGAACGCTTTCCTGGGATGCACAAACTGGGCGGATTGTCGGCGATGAAGAAGCGAACCGTCTGTTGCGTCGGCCATATCGCCAACCATGGGTACATCCCACACCTGAAAGCGTCTGAATTATGATGGAAAAACAATCTCTTCGAGTACTTTGCGCTTTATGTTTTAAGTTTCTGTTACTGTCGGGCGGGCTATTGCAACCGCTGGCTGCTAGCGGCTCTTCAACCCAGGCCGCTCCGCAGCCCACTCGATATATGATAATCGTCACCGGCGGGGAACTGCTGGCAGGCGCTTACCAGGATGGGCATACCTGCTTCCTCACCCGGACCCTTCGCCCACTGGGCCTTTGCTGTGTCGGCTCGATGTGTGTGGATGACAACCAGGCCGATCTCAAAGAGGCGCTTCGCTTTGCCGCTGGCAAAGCGGCCCTGGTAATTGTTACGGGCGGGCTTGGCCCCACTGCAAACGACATCACTCGCGAAACGCTCTCGGATTTCACGGGAATCCCGATAAAGGAACACCCCGACGTGCTGCAGGAGTTAGCACGGCGCTTCGGTGTTTCTCCCGCTGAGCTTCGTCCTAACCTGCGCCGGCAGACGCAGGTTCCAACGCGCGGCACCTATTTCAAGAATCCCAACGGCACGGCTGTCGGCATAGTTTTTGAAACAGATAGCGCCGTGATTGTCGCACTGCCGGGGCCGCCCACTGAATTGCAGGCTATAGTCCGCGATGAGCTGGTGCCGTATCTGAGCCGGCGATTCGGCACACGACTACCCGGATGCTCATTGACGCTGCGATTTGTAGGGCTTGGCCAGTCCCAGATCGACCAGACGCTCAAGGACCACGTGCCGTTATCGCCCGATGTTATGGTTTTCTCGCAGTTCCAAGGCGGCCGGGTGGACTTTACCTTTTCTTTGCCCGACGACACGCCGGGCGACCGGGCCCTGTTGCAGGAGCTGAAACAGAAAATTATGGAGCACCTGGGCGATTATATTTACGCGGATAGTGATATGTCTCTGGAGGAACACATCGTGAAGCTGCTGGAGGCACACAAGGTGACGCTGGCACTTGCGGAAGTTGGCAGCGGCGGGAGTCTGGCGGCGGCACTGAGTGGCGCTGACGCCGGCCACAAGGTATTGGCCGGAGCTTACATAGCCGCCACTGTAGAAAAACTGCGCCGCCTGTTAGGCGTGCCGAATGACCGTTGGGCTGGCAGCACATCTCGCAGCCAGAAAGTAGAGCAACTGGCTGCGGCGGCAGCCGAAGCGACCGCAAGTCAGTGGGCAGTTGGAGTGGGTGAGGTCTGGCGGGACGAAAGCGGCGCAGCCTACGTGGATGTCGCTTTCAAGCTGCCCCCGCGTCTTCTTGGCGAAGACAAGAGCGGGGGCCTCCTGGAAAGCCAGCAACTTCGACTTCGCGGCACCGGCGAATTGACCCGCCAGACGCTGAGCACAGAAATACTGGACCAACTGCGGCGCCGATTGACCCGCCAGACGCATAGCGGGTTGAGGTCTGCCCAGGTGCAAGAGCAAGCAAGTACCGCATGTAACCAGAATGGTGTTCAATAAGGGGTGACCCTAATGGTACGACAAAAACAATTCACTGTAGCTACTTTCGTGATCCCCCTGATATGTGGCCTATTCACGATGTTGTGCCCAGCGAAAGAGGAAAAAACTGAACTGAAGCGCGATTACAGCGTTAAACCCGTGCCCTTTAACAGGGTCAGCATCGAGGATGAATTCTGGACGCCACGACTCGAGATCAGCCGTAAGGTTACAATCCCTTACGCCTTCGGCAAATGCGAGGAGACCGGCAGAATCCGAAACTTCGAAAAGGCAGCGGGACTGCGGCAAGGCAAACACGAAGGGATCAACTTCGACGATTCAGATGTCTACAAAATCATGGAAGGCGCCGCGTACTCTCTCCAAGTGCATCCTGAACCGATGATGCGGCTGTACCTCGACAAGCTGGTCACGATAATGAAGGCCGCCCAATGGGATGACGGATACCTGTACACCTTTTACTCGCTACCCGAAAAGCAGCCTGAAAAACGCTGGACGAACATTCAGTGGAATCACGAGCAGTATTGCATGGGGCACATGTATGAAGCAGCGGTTGCGCATTACCAAGTCACCGGTGATGACGCATTCCTGAATATCGCTAAGAAAAACGCAGATTTGGTCTGCAAAACGTTCAGCCCGGATAAGCGCACCGACCCGCCTGGACATCAGGAAATCGAAATCGGGCTTTGCAAGCTATATCGTGTCACCGGCGACCAGAAGTACCTGGACCAGGCCAAGTTCCTGTTGGACCAGAGAGGCCGAAAAGGCAACCGCGGACCCAACGGCGACGGCGGACTCTACAGCACATACGCCCAGGACCACAAGCCCGTCACCGAGCAGACCGAGGCCGTGGGCCATTCGGTGCGGGCTGCGTATATGTACACGGGCATGGCAGATGTCGCGGCGCTGACCGGCAACATGGAATACATCAAGGCCATTGACGCGATATGGAAAGATGTTGTCGGCACTAAGCTCTATGTTACAGGCGGCATCGGGGCAACCGGCGGACATGAAGGTTTCGGCCCGGCTTATGAGCTGCCAAACATGACCGCCTACTGCGAGACCTGTGCGTCGATTGCCAACATCCTCTGGAACCATCGAATGTTCCTGATGCACGGCGACGCTAAATATATCGATGTCCTAGAGCGGGTATTGTATAACGCCCTGCTATCGGGGATTTCGATGGAGGGTGACCGATTCTTCTATCCGAACCCTCTGGAATCTATCGGACAGCACGCCCGAAGCCCGTGGTTTGGCTGTGCATGCTGTCCTTCAAACGTTGCCCGGTTCGTGCCTTCTGTGCCGGGCTACGCCTACGCATATAGGAATAATGATGTGTATGTGAACCTATTTATTAGCGGCGACGCGGTGATTGAAACAGCCGGCAACAAGGTCAAGCTGACTCAGCAGACCAAGTATCCGTGGCAGGGCACGGTGAAAATCAGCATCGAGCCGGAAAACGCCGCCACCTTTGCCGTCTACATTCGTATCCCCGGCTGGGCGCGAAACGAGCCCGTGCCGAGCGACCTATACAAATTCCTTGATACGGCGCAGGATGAGCCGAAGCTCTTGGTGAACGGCCAGGCGGTGCCGGCAAACATCGAGAAGGGCTTCGTCCGCATCGAGCGCAAGTGGCAGAAAGGCGACACGATTGAGCTGAACCTGCCCATGACGATCCGCAGGGTTATCGCCCATCCAAACATTAAAGCCGACCAGGACAAGGTAGCCCTACAGCGTGGACCGATTGTCTTTTGCCTGGAATGGCCCGACAATCCCCGCTGCCTGCTTCCGCAGGCACGAGTTTACCCCCGCGAAAGCGGGGGCGGGGACAGGCTTGCCCCTGCGGAAGCAGGGGTGTTGAACCTGGCAATCCCGGACGAAACAGAACTCAAAGCCGAATACAGGCCGGAACTCCTGAACGGCGTTGTGGTAATTACTGGCAACGCTCGTGTAGCCAAGCGCACAGCCGAAGGCGGCGTTGTACTGGCTGGCGAAAAGCAATTTACCGCTATTCCATATTACGCCTGGGCACATCGTGGTCGAGGCCAAATGACGGTATGGCCGGCTCGAAAACCACAGGCTGCCCGGCCTGAACCGGCAGATACGCTGACATATAGAAGCAAAACCACAGCCTCGTTCGTACACGTGTCTTTGGATGCCGTCAAGGACCAAGTACTGCCGGAAAGCTCATCAGACTCATCGGCCCTGCAACTTGACTTCTGGCCTCATAAAGGCACAACCGAATGGCTTCAGTTTGAATGGGACCAAAAGCATGAACTGTCCAGCGTCAAGGTTTACTGGTTCGACGATACCGGTGGGGGCGAGTGCCGCGTGCCTAAATCCTGGAGACTACTGTATCGCGACGCCGAAGGCAACTTCAAGCCGATAAACAACAACGCCCCATACTGTACGCTTAAGGACACCTTCAACAAGGTTACTTTTGAACCGGTGAAAACTGACGCGGTCAAAATCGAGATTACCTTGCAGGAAAAGTGGTCAGCCGGTGTGCAGGAAGTTGTAATAGAATAGGGCGGCAAAGAAGTTGAAAGCCTAAAGCCCAAAATGCAAAAGTAAGTAATTCCACAGTTTTGAATTTTGCGCTTTGGGTTTTACGCTTTCAATTTACCTGCGTATCAAGGCATCACGAATAGGCTCAACCCATCTTTCGTTGTCAATGTCATACAAGATGAAATCACTATCAAATTGCCAATACGCCCAGCTCCAGCCGAGCTTTTCTGCTGCGGTGGTAACAAACGTCAAATAACGCACCCGCGAGTCCATTGGCGCCTTGTCATAAACGCCAAATTCACCTAAGAATATAGGCCTGTTGTGCTCCTTTGCCCAGGACTGTGCCTTTGCGAAGTCACTTTCGATGGCCGCTTTTTCCTGGTCTGTGCCCTTCCACTCGACGCCCGTTTTATCCTTACGACCGGCCCAGGCGGCCCCTTGGTGGGTGAAATCCATAGGCGAATAATAGTGCACCGTCACAATGATGTTCCGATCATCGTCCGGCATAGCCAGTTCGCCGAGCTGGCCGATAGAGTTATAATTAGCTGGTCCGATGACCACCGTCCGAACGGGGTTGGTCTTGCGAATAATGGCTAAGGCTTCGCGCATGTACTGGTTCCACATCTGCGAATTAAGTTTTCGGCTGGGCTCATTCAGTATCTCGAATAGGACTTTGTCAGGGGCATCCTGAAAACGCTGCGAAACCTGTCGCCAGAACGCCAGAAACTTTACCTTGTTTCCTTCTGGATCGTTGCCCATCGCACCGAATTCGTGCATATCGAGAATAACCATCAAGTCGCTCTGCAAAGCGTTCTTGACCGCCCAATCCAAAACTTGCCACCAAGAATCCGCCAGGGCATGGTCTTTGTCCGTATCCATGTGACGAAAAGGATGCAGGTTGATTCGCACGTTAGAAAAGCCCGCGTCTTTTATCATGCGGAAATACTGGGCCTTGAAGCGAGCCTTATCCATAGAATGCCATATTGGGTCATATCCGATGATGTTTACGCCGCGTCCGAGTTTGCGATTCACAGAAAAAGTATCTACTGTTTGCTTCTGGACTGCCCGCAGTGGCTCGGACCAACCAGCCGCCAAAAGCAAAACTACAAGACATGCCTCAATACAGAACCAGAACAACCATGATTTGCTTTTACAAGTCATAACAACCTCTCCTATGCGAACTCTTTGTACTCACGGTCCTTGAGGATGCCCGGTTGCGGGACAGGATACTTACCGTCTGGTCCAGCCTGTACGGGGGCAGGAGAATCCATTGCCAGCTTGTTGACATCGGGAGCAAACTCATGCTCGCAGTTGAGCATCTGGTCGTAGGTAACTATCTGGCCGGTGTGGGCAGCCATCCGACCCATTGAGCTTACAAGGCTGGCCATTGCACCGCGTTCGGCTTCATTGTAGGGTTTGTCTTGCCGTATCGCGTCTATCAGGTCGTCCCACTCCAATTGATAAGGACTCTGCTCAGGCTGCTGAAACGCCCATATCAGGTCGGCTTTCTCCATTTTATACCCTTTATAGGTGCGGACTCTGCCCGGCGTGTGGCCTGAGGTAGAGATGACGGCCGAGCCTTTTGTGCCGTGAGCATAGCTTGAGAAACTACCCTGGCAGCCGGTCATATTGCGACCGTAGTAGAAAAGCCTCGTGCCATCGGGATAAGTGTACTCGACCGCATAATTATCAAAATTCTGGTCGACAGCATTGCCGCGGTAGTGGCGGCCACCCGTGGCGTGAGCCTCTATTGGCCAGGCGCCTTTCATCCAGCAACACTCGTCAATCTGGTGAATATAGAAATCGTTGTACACTCCGCCGCTGGCCCACAGGAAACTGTGGAATAGGCGGACCTGGTATAGTAGTTCCCTGGTGTTGGCCGGCTTAGGGCCGCAGGTAGCCGCCTGCCCGCCCATCCGATAAGCTCTTAGCATAACTATGTCGCCAATTTCGCCCGACTTGATGCGCTCGAGTAGTTGCCGCCGCCCCCTACAATGGCGAACCATCAGACCGACGCCCACCTTGAGGTTTTTCTTGACGGACTCTTCCGCGAGCTTCAGGAATTTGCGGGTGCTCGGCCCATCCACGGTGATCGGCTTTTCCATAAAGACGTGAAGGCCCTTAGCGATGGCGTACCCGAAATGCACCCAGCGAAAAGCCGGCGGCGTAGCAAAAATCGCTACATCGCCAGGCTTAAGACAATCCATTGCCTTTTTGTAGCCATCGAAGCCGACAAACTTGCGTTCCTCGGGCACGTCAACCTGTTTATCGTGCTCCCGCTTCAAATTCTTGTAACTGCGGGAAAGACGGTCCTCGAAGACATCGGCCATAGCGACGAGCTTGGTCGGGCCGTTTTTGACCGACAAGGCTTCCGACGCTGCGCCGCTGCCTCGGCCACCGCAGCCGACCAGAACCAACCTAATCGTATTATCTTCCCCGGCGTAGATCCGAGGCCCGATCGCCCCCACCAAAGCAGAGGTCGCAGCGAGCCTGCCGGTATCTTTCAAAAATTCACGACGCGATGTGTTTTTTTCTGTGGTTTCGTTCATAGTTCATCTTCTCCTACTGATTGTGTCTATTTTAGAGCCTGCGTTTGTGCCTGGCTTCACGATTTGCTCCTGGCTCAGACTCCGTTGGCACTGCACTTTTGCCATTATAGTTATGGCGCCGCAGCTCACAAGGACTTTTTCAGGCAAGCACCTATATTATTGCCGCGACTTGATTCAAGCCTTATAATTTGACTTATGATGCACCGGAATTACATCTGTCGGCCCCGTGGCCGCGTGCCAAAAGCTATTTGGCTGGTACTTGTCGCTGCGGCTTGCGTAGCCACTACCCAAGCAGCCGTTGCCGTAACACCCGGCGTCTTCAGCGTTCGAGACTATGGCGCCATAGGCGATGGCAAAACGCTGGACACTGCGGGGATAAATAAGGCAATTGAAGCCTGTGCTGCGGCCGGTGGCGGCCAGGTCCTGTTTCCGCCCGGCAAATACCTTTCGGGCACGGTGCATCTAAAGAGCCATGTCACGCTCCTTCTTGACGCAGGTGCCAGACTGATCGGCACCACGGACCTGGCGCAATACCAGCATCCGACGCCTCCAGTCTTTATGCCAGAATCGCGATGGGGCAAATGGCACAGGGCGTTAATCCTCGGCGACGGACTGGAAGATATAGCGATTGCCGGACAGGGCGTGATCGACGGCAACAAAGTCTTCGATCCTACTGGCGAGGAGAAAATGCGCGGGCCGCATACCTTCGTATTCATCAACTGCCACAATGTCGCGGTCCGCGACGTTTCTTTCGTGGACTCGGCTAACTACGCCATCTTCTTCCAAATCAGCGACCGGGTGGATATTCGTAATGTCAAGATTAGCGGCGGCTGGGACGGCATCCATTTCCGCGGAGCGCCGCAGCGCCCCTGCCGGGACGTTACCATCGTTGGCTGCCAGTTCTTCACCGGCGATGATTCCATTGCCGGTCGGTACTGGCAGAACGTCCTGATCTCAGACTGCATTGTGAACTCCTCGTGCAACGGCGTTCGGCTTATCGGCCCAGCGACGCACCTAATCATTCACGACTGCCTGTTTTATGGCCCCGGCATCCATCCACACCGCACTTCGGACCGCCATAATATGCTGGCCGGCCTCAATCTGCAGCCTGGGGCCTGGGACGCCACGCAAGGTAGCCTCGATGATGTGCTCATCTGCGACATCACGATGCACAACGTTTCCACGCCCTTCCACTTCACACTCAAGCCCGGCAACACCGCCGGCCGCATCACGGTCGACCGGGCGACGGCCACCGGCGTGTATCGGGCTGCGTCTTCGGTCGAGAGCTGGGCGGAAACGCCCTTTACAAACGTGGTCTTCCGGGATGTAACGATCGAATACAAGGGCGGCGGCATACAAGAGCAGGTGAGTATGACAGTGAAATCGCCGGGCGTTGACGCCCGACCACTGCCAGCTTGGGGATTCTACGCACGGAATGTCCGGAATCTCCAATTCGATAACGTCCGGCTGCGCTGTGATAAAGAGGATTTGCGACCTGTGCTGATATGCGATGCTGTAGAGCGGCTTACACTGGATAGCTTCAAATTCCAGCGTCTGCCTGGTGCGCCCGCTCCGCTGGCACTAAACGATGTTGAGGATATCCGCCTCCACGATACGGACTTGCCCATTGTGGCGCCGCGCATAAAAGGATTGGAACTGATTGCCGAGGAACCCCAGAGCCGTTTCGTTGCGGGTAAACCGTACTCGTTGAGCGTGACGTTAGAGAACGGGGGAAACGAAGGACTCGCGAGGATAAGTGTTACTGTGGCTGAGCAAACGAGCACGCGCTGGGTGTGGCTGCGACCGAACGAGAAAAAAAACATTGTGTCCAAAGGGCTGCTCGCGCCCGCTGCCGGCTCGCACGAGGTGCAGTGTGGCGACGTGAAACAAATCCTGCGTGTCGAGCCGTGAGCACAGGCAAAGAAATGGAGAATTGAGTGTATGCCCAAAGCGATAAGGCCAACGAACTCTATCACGCGGCGTGGCTTTCTGGGCGGCGCAGCCGGTGTCCTCGCGGTACCGTGGCTCGGCCTGGCTGCGGCAAGGGCACAGGTTATACCTGAACCTGGTGAGCGGCAAAGGGTCGAGTCGGCGATTCCCACTAAAGCTGTCGCTGCGCCTCGCAAAGCCCGTAAGCTCTTGATATTCGACCTCAATGTCGGATACGGTGGGCACCGCTCCATCTCTACCTGCAATCTGGCTTTTGCGCTGATGGGCGAAAAGACCGGCGCATTCCAGACGGTTATCAGTAAAGAGCCATCCATCTTCAAGCCCGAGAATCTCAGGCAGTTTGACGCTGTGTTTCTGAACAACACCGTAGGCAATCTCTTTGAAGACCCTGATTTGAGGCAAAGCCTGATCGAGTTTGTTTATGGCGGCGGTGGGCTGATGGGAGTTCACGGCACATCGGTAGCCTTCACCAAATGGCCCGGCGCAATTGAAGACTGGCCCGAGTTCGGCGTTATGCTCGGCGCACGCGGCGCTAACCACCGCGCCAGTGACGAGCATATCTTCATCAAGCTGGACGACCCGGCTCACCCTGTGAATCAAGCCTTCGCTGGCCGGGGCTTTGATTACCGTGACGAGTTCTTCCGCGTGCACGAACCTTACTCGCGTAACCGCGTGCGGGTGCTCTTTAGTATCGACACCGAGAAGACGGACTTGCAGCAAGGCCCGGCATACGGCAAGCTCGAGCGAGCAGATAACGACTACGCATTGGCGTGGGTGCGGCAATATGGCCGAGGCCGCGTCTTTTACTGCACGATAGCGCATAATCCCTATGTCTTTTGGGACCCGAAGATGTTGCAGTTCTATCTGGCGGCTGCTCAGTTCGTTCTGGGCGACCTGCCGGCGCCGACAACTGCGAGCGCCAAATTGACGCCGGCTATCCGGGCGCAGGAGAAGCTCGGCTGGCGTCTGGGGCTTACGCCCCCCACTTTTGTAGCCCACCGAGTAGATAATGGTGGGGCAAGCCCCACCCTACCGCTTACACTCTTCGAGGCTATCGACAAGACTTCTGAATTGGGCCTATTGTATGTCGGCGGTTCAAGTCAGCAGATGGTCAGCCGCGAGATTACTAAAAAATTCGATTGGCATCTCGATGCCGATGAAATGAAGCAGGTCCGCTTGAAGTTAGATGCAGCCAGTGTGCGTCTGCTGACATACAGCGTTGGCTCGATGCCATCTGACGAATCCGGCTTACGCAGACTATTTCAGTTCGGCAGGAAAATGGGCGTTGAGGCCCTCATTGCTGAGCTGTCGCCCGAAGTGCTTGATATTGTCGAGAGACTCTGCGATGAGTATGACATCAATCTTGCAATTCCCAGTCCGGGTGGGCGTCTCCAGCAGGTTTTGAAGCTCTGCAATGGCCGAAGCAAACGGATGGGTGTCTGCGCCCCTGCGGCAGATGAGACTATTGCAACGCTCCGTGACCGCCTGATTATCCTACAGCTTCCGAACAAGGAAGAACTGAATATCATTGATGCAGGGGAAATCGGTACGCTTCTTGAGGAAATCCATCGCCTCGGCCTTAAGCCCACCATGTTCAGCGTAGAATATCCGGCCGAAGGGTCTGGCTCGATGCCCGGAATCGTCCAGAGCATTAATTTATTCAACAAGGTAAGCATCCAACTGGCAAAACAAGGTGAACAATGACACGAACAGCAAATATCAGAGATGCTAATTCTCACCGGATCACACGGCGCGAATTTTTGGGTCGCACTGCTGCGCTTTCCAGCGTCGTTGCGGCGCCGTGGATTATTCCCGCTGCAGCGCGTGGTGCTGACGGAAATATGGCGCCGAGCGAGCGTATCACGATGGGCCTGATCGGCCACGGGCTAATGGGTAGAGGCCACCTGCATCGCCTGGCTGGTGACCGAGACGTTCAGGTTTTGGCTGTCTGCGATGTGGACCGTCTGCGATGCGAGGATGGCAAGCATCTCGTGGAGCAGACCTACGCCGCCGACCGCTCCAGCGGCACGTATCACGGCTGCGCGGCGTATAACGACTATCGTGAACTCCTGGCTCGACCGGATATTGATGCCGTAGTGATTGTCACGCCCGACCACTGGCACACATTGCAGGCGATTGACGCAGCCAGGGCGGGCAAAGACATCTACTGCGAAAAGCCAATCTCGATAACAATTCGCCAGGGACGCGAACTTGCCGAGGCGGTACGCCGGTATGGGCGGGTCTTCCAAACCGGAACACAATACAGGTCCATTCCGACGATCCGCCAGGTCTGCGAGTTCGTGCGCGGCGGCGGACTCGGTAAAATTAAATCAGTTTTCACATTGTGGAACAGCCTGGCGGGCTTTATCGGCGCCGATCGTTTCAAGCCCTACGCTGGCGTGATGGATGTCCAGAAGTCGGGCGGCTCGTACGTGCCGCTGGATTTTGCTTTGCCAGAGGATCCCTTGCCCGAAGGGTTGGACTGGGACCTGTGGGTTGGCCCAGCCGCCTGGCACTCATACAACCAGCTCTACCATACCAATCCATCGCCGGGCGTAGTACCGTGGTCATTCTGCGAGGATTTTGGCGCGGCCTCAGTAACCTGGTATCATTCTCACAGTGCGGATGTGATTCAGTACGCGTTGGGCGTGGAGAATAGCGGGCCGGTGGAGATCATTCATCCCAGCGGCGGAGCGTATCCGACCCTTACCTGCAAGTATGCCAATGGGACGCTCCTTCACTTGGTAGACGACTGGGGGATGGTAAAGGATGTATATAAAGCGGTCCCCGCGACGGCCCGCTTAGCAGGAAACTTCGGAGGGATTTTTGTTGGAGAACGGGGCTGGGTCACGTCGATGTCGACCGGCGGGCTTATCGAAGGCGGCCCTGAGAATATATTTGAGGAAATGAAGTTGAAAACTCGACAGGTGAACATTGGAGAGAACAACCATCACGCCAACTGGTTCGAGTGCATTCGGACACGGCGGCGGCCAAGCTGCGACGAGGAGATCGGTCATCGCTCGGCATCGCTGGGACATCTAACCATTATCGCATACAAGTTACAGCGGTCCTTGAAGTGGGACCCGGCTAAGGAAGAGTTTCCGGGCGATCCCCGCTTTCGCGGGGACAGGCTTGCCCCTGCGGAGGCAGGGGCGGCAAATCGCCTGCGCTCCTGTGCGATGCGCGCACCGTGGCGGCTCTGATGCTCACGCGCGACGAGTGGGAATTTTAAATTTGGGATTTTCCCAGGCCGTTTTTTGCCACAGAGAGCACAGAGAACTCACAGGAAGTATTTTATTTTTTTATCTCTGTGAACTCTGTGTCCTCTGTGGCTCTTTGCCTTGCCAGACGGATAAGAGATTT
>Ga0172364_10003582_pt1 | contig 12419 bp, 12 predicted proteins | sample LakKivSesite10cm_FD_114545 | JGI IMG/M metagenome (GOLD analysis project Ga0172364, IMG submission 114545) | Sediment microbial communities from Lake Kivu, Rwanda - Sediment site 10cm | ecosystem: Environmental > Aquatic > Freshwater > Lake > Sediment | place: Rwanda: Western Province, Lake... | reverse complement strand
GATCTTCCCAAGGGCACAAGCCTGTTTGACCATGTGGGGATGGAGATGGAGCTGTCCAGGCTCCTTGGGGTGAAGGTTGAACTCGTGTCACGTGGTGCGGTGAGTCCGCACATGCGCGAAGGAATCGAGGCCGAGGCCGTGACGCTGGGATGAAGAAGGACGTTCCGTACCTCAAGCACATCATTGATGCCATCTCCAAGATCGAAGGATACACTGCGGACCTTGAGCGTGAGAAGTTCTTGAAGGATGCGAGGACCCAGGATGCAGTCGTGAGGAATCTCGAGATCATAGGGGAAGCGACCAAGAGACTGTCGAACGAGACCAGGCAACGCTATCCCGAGATCCCGTGGGCGGAAGTGGCGGGGACAAGGGACAGGCTCATTCATGCCTACTTCGACGTCGATCTGGACGAGGTATGGACTACGGTGCACCGCGACATTCCACGCCTTAGAAGGACGGTCAAGAAAGCGATTGCTGAGCTCAGTGCTTCACAAGGGCAGTGAGTTGGACGTTTGAACTGAGTTGCCTTGCCTGTCCCGAGGAAAGGAATCAAGAGAAAGCGAGCATGACCGGTCCGCGATGCGATTTCGGTCCGATCGAGGCAAACGCGAAAGCCTCTTTGATGCCCTCCGGCTGAGAACCACCTCAAAGGTGGATCTCATCGAGTTTCACTACCTTGCCTTCCTTGAGCTCCTTCAGAGCCTGCTTCAGGTCCCGGGCTTCCGAGAGCGAGAGATCTTCCTCCCGCACCTCCTCCACGCTCAGTCGAAGCTTGATGTACTCCATGTCATCTTTGATGCCCCTAAGCATTCGAAGGATTTCGGTTTCTGGCCGACCCATCTGCGCATCGTCGCATTCCCAGCGAGATACGTGTAATGCCTCAGGCCGGGCAGAAGAAGGTGGCCTGAGAGTGTTGGGCCTGGAGCAAATGGAGCAGACGTATCACTAGTGACGAGCGGCATCTGGTAGGATGGGTCATGATCATGATCTTCGTTTCTGCCTCTCATGCCTGACCATGGTTGGCCATGATGTGCTGGAAGCCCACAGGCATCCGCACGCTAGATACTGGGAGATGTGCCGATGAAGTTTGCCAGCATGCTCTCGCCCAGGCCGGTTCGAATCACGATCAGCTGGAGGAAGCCCTCGTGGCGAAACATGCTCTCACCGATGAGATCGAAGACCACGTGGATCCTGTCCCCCTCCCAGATCTCTCGTCGGTGGACGGTTCCCATCGCGGGGGCCTTCCCGATCCCGGGCTTGTCACCCCGCAGCTCGGGAGGCATCTTGCTTGAGGCGTAGGACTCGCTCCCCGCACGGTCGGAAATGTCGAGGCTGTAGATGATCGTCAGCCGGTCATAGAAGAAGTCCCTTATCCCCGCATACGTCGAGACATTGCCCGAGTCATCGACCAAGAAGGCCCAGACCGTGTCCGTGGCATATAGCTGGGCGGGGCCAAGCCCGAAGGCCTCGTAGGCTCGTGTGTAGTCGAAGATGTGGAGACGGGCATCGCTGCCGTTGACCCTGACGCGCATCTCCCTCCTATCCGCCGACAGATGGAGGCCAGCTGCTCGGCATCGCTCAAGCCACTGCTCCAGCTGGTTGAGAAGCATCACGTTCCCTGCAAGGCCATCCGGCGAGTGCGAGGCCTGGCTCCACGGCTTGGCCAAGACGGGGTCCACCCTCTTGAGCATCGAGTACTCCGCAACCAAGTCAGGGAGGTCCTTCGTTGCCACGAGGTCGGTCACGAACCTTGGCCTGGCGTAACCGGCCCAAGGCAGGTTCGCCGGGAATGTGTTGACAGCGACCTCCACGGCACCTCCTGCCACCTGGCGGTAGATGCCGATGCTCACTAGGGTTGAAAGGATTGCGGAGATCCCAAGTATGCCTGCCAGTCTCCTGTCCACCATGCTCACCTCAGCCTGGCCGGCCTCGTTGACCCAACCTCGCGGTAAAGCCTCCGCTTAATCATGACGGTCCACAGGAGGAAGCCGCAGACAAGCCCGGTCGAGGTGACCACCAGCCACTGGGTTAGGAAGATCCAGAGCATCGCCCTATCACGGGCCTCCATCGCCAGATCATAGGCCGAATCCAAGGTGGCAAGGGCATCATTGAGCCCCGTTATCGCGTCAGCTGTCCTGAACTCGCGGAACATGCCGACTGCCTGAATCCTCTTCTCCTCAGCCTCCGCGACCCTTTCGAAGGCCTCCTTGGAGCTAGCCCCAAACCTCTCAATAAAATCCAAGATTGAGATTACGTAGGCCTTCTCATCAACCACCTTCCGCATCATCTCCCTTGCGATATGGACAAGCTCCATATCATCGGGGAGGCCGATGCCCGCCGTGAAGTACACCATGTTGGAGACGAAGTCGCCGTAGTGGGGCCACTGGGAGAAGGGGCCCACCCCGCCGCCCCTGAGGGGAGTGCAGGAGGCATAGGTTCTGCCATTCCCGACATCCCACCACGCCCACGCGGGATCGTCGCTTTTCACGATCCTGGCTATGACGTTTGCCCCCGGCCTGTCCGAGGCCGTGTTCGCATCGAAGAAGTTGTACTTGTCTCCAAAGGTCTCGAAGGGAAGGCTCCTCAATAGGGGGTCATCAGGATCGGTGATCCGAATGCGCACGCCATTCGGGTATCCCCCGGTCGGGATGACGGGCAGGACCTCCCCCACGGGTGTTATGCCCCAGCTCGGGAACCCGGACATCCCGCCGAATGACTCGAAGCCACCTCCCATGAACAGGCCCAACCCGCGCTCCAGGACACCGTCCCGGATCCAGGCAAGGGTCCTGGACTCGAAGTTGGCCCAGGTGGCATCATCCAACCCCACAACATCGTAGGATGAGTCAAGCTCCTCCAAGCTCCTGGGCAGATAGATGCGCAGGGCCCTCTTGACGAGGGCGGGAGCGATCCCGTAGGCATTCCCATCCACCGGGGTCGCATCGATCAGGGGATCGGCCTTCAGATAGGGAAAAGGACCGCCCATGAAGGGCGCCCCGATGTAGATCAATCTAACTGCCCCCGTATCAGGGTCGCGCCTGGGCTCCCTCGCCAGAACAACCCCGGCGGAGAAGGCAATGAGCAGAACGATCAGGATGCGTGGGACGATGGAGAGCAGCATCAGAGATCCTTGGGCATGCCCCCGAGAATCGGAGTCAGACGGGCGGCCAGAATCTTCTCCCGAGCCCCAGGCCATTCGACCCGCCTGCCGGCGAGATAAGAAAAATCTCTCGCACGATCATCCCAGCTCGGCGAAAGGCAGTGATAGCAGCCGGTTGCCCGAGACATTGAAGAGGCCCTGCAAAGAGGCGGGTCCACTGGCATGGAGGTGCCGACTTGACAGGCGAACCGGATTTCGATACGCTGAAGTATTCGATGGAGGCTTATCGCGCAAACCGGCCCCTGCTCGGTTTCAGGGCAAAAACCGCTGAGGAGGCAAAGGTCTGGCAAAGGAAGCTTCGCAGGAAGCTCGTCCAGCTTCTCGGCGGCTTTCCAGCCAAGGATTTCCCCCTGAGGCCGCAGGTTATCGGGGTCGATGAGTTCGACCACTACACAAGGCAGCAGGTGCTTCTGCAGAGCCGGAGCAACATGACCGTCTTCGGCTACTTCCTGCTTCCCAAGCCCGCGCCGCCCGAACCGGTGCCTGCCGTCCTTTGCCTGCACGGACACGGGAGGGGGGTTGACGACATAGTCGGCATCGAGGAGAACGGCTCCCAGCGCAAGGCCTATGGTGCATACCAGAGCGATTTCGCCCTGCAGTGCGTTGACCATGGCTACGCCGCCTTCGCGATCGAGCAGCTGGCGTTCGGGCGTCGCAGGGACGAGAAGGCGAAGAAGGCTGGGGCGGGCAGCTCATCCTGCCAGCCCGCGGCCGGGGCAGCACTCCTTCTGGGTCAGACCATGATAGGATGGAGGGTCTACGATGCCATGCGGAGCCTCGACTACCTTCAGTCAAGGCCCGAGGTGGATCCTTCAAGGATCGCGGCCATGGGCATATCGGGCGGGGGCACGACCACATTCCACCTTGCGGCCGTGGACCAGCGCGTGGCGGCGGCCGTCGTGAGCGGCTACTTCAACACCTTCAGGGACAGCATATTGAGCATGTCGCACTGCATGGACAACTACGTGCCGGGGATACTCCGCTACGCCGAGATGTATGATCTGGCTGGCCTGATCGCGCCAAGGTGCCTTTTCGCGGAGAGCGGCACCAAGGACGGCATCTTCCCATACAAGGCGACGCAGTTCGCCTTCCGAAGGGCCAAGGCCATCTACAGGGTCTTCGGATGCCCGGAGCGGATTGGGCTTGAGGTCTTCGAGGGCGAGCACACCTTCCATGGCGAGGGCGCTTTCAAGTTCCTGGAGCAGTGGCTCAAGCCGAAGCCCACCGCCCGGTAGTGGGATGGCCGGGCTTGTGGGGCTTGTCCCGCCGTTTGTGGAGGACGACTGGATGGGAAGGTGAATCGGGTGACGAAGAAGGCATGGGCTGTGGCCCTGATCGTAATGATGGTGGCGATGGCCTGCCAGGCATCTGCCGCCAGGGAGCCGAAGCGAGACCCTGGTACCAGGAGGGTTCGAGTCCTTTACGTTGGCGACACCGTCTGGCGGACTTGGCGCGACATCACGGCCGATCCAGTGTTCAGCGTGGTCCCGGTGCCCGCCACGCTGGGCTACTTCTCGGGCGATGCCCTGCTCAAGTTCATGAGGCAGTACATACCGCACACCTACCAGACCTTCGTCGAATCGGTCGATCTTCTGGTGCTCAGCGACAGCGACCGCAGCCTGTTCACGACCCAGCAGGAGTCCTGGTTCAGGGACGGTGTGGTGGAACGCGGCCTGGGGTTCGTAATGGGAGGGGGGTTCGAGGCCTTCGGAGGGGCCGCCTACGGGCGGTCCTGGAAGGGCTCGGCCACGGAGGAAGCCCTGCCGGTTGAGTGCATGAGCAACACGGCCTGGGATATCCGCCCGTTCTTCGCGCGGCCCGCCGAGGGTGCCCGCGATCACCCGTTCGTGACATCGCTGCCTTGGGATGGGATGCCGACCTTTGGCGGGATGAACATCGTCGTGCCTAAGCAGAGTTCAATCGTGCTGCTGCGATCGGTACCGACGGCCCTGGGCGACCCGGAATACCCGGTCCTCATCTACTGGGAGGTCGGCAAGGGCGGAGCTGTCGCGCACACGCCGGACTGGAACCCGGGCTGGGGAGCCACAGTCATGGACTATTGGGAGTACTACCAAGACTACATCGTCAACATAGCCTACCTAGCGTCGGGCCTGGACGTACCGCAGGAGCTGCAGCTCGTGCACAGCGTTAGGACCGGGCTGGCGGGCTATGCGCTACAGAAGAGCATGGTATATCGGTCCTGGAATTCGCGGAAAGCTTCGGCGGCAACATCGCCTCTCTGGAGAGACGCCTCTATGAGATCGAGCCCATGAAGAAGGAGGCTGATGAGCTGTACCTTGATCAGGCGTACGATTCCGTGCTTGAGAGGATTGCCCAAGTGAGGGAGAAGCTCTCCGCACTGTCTGCGGATGCCGTCAAGCTCAAAGACCAGACGATGCTCTGGGTCTATCTTGTGGAATGGCTGGCTGTCTCGGTCACATCCTTGGTTTGTGGCGTCGCGCTCTGGACGCTCATGGTCAAGAGGAAGGTCTATAGGGAAGTCAGGCTGACAAGGCTGGGAAGTTAGGGCAATCCGCGGTATGATGGCCGAGCCAAAGCCGTACCAGTGGGGAGTCCGAGCCCTGAGTCGAGGCCCTCTGGCGTTGCATCGGGTTACCCGCCTGTTGATCGCCAAAGCAAGTAGGCCAGATAGGCAAGAGAGATCGCGATCAGGAGGGGGGAGGTCACGAAGTAGAAGTTGCCACGGTGGTATACGTAGACCAGGATCCTCGGCCACCTTGCATCCGTCGGCAGGGATCTGGCAATGAGCGGGAGGGCAACTAGTGCGAAGCCGAGGGCTATTAGGGCGAGGCCCATCAGGAAAAAGGAGCGGTAGGTTTCGTCCATGGCGTCCGTCTCCCCAGTCCTTGATAGATCTACTTGATCATCTATGCTCAGACATTTCAGGGGCATCTTTCTGGTCTATGCCGTTCCCGACCAGTGTCTTGCAGAACCCGCCGATCAATCCCGCCATCGCCACGGTCGCCTCCGCTAGATCTCTATCCCAAATCTCTCCTTCAGTTCCTTCCTGCCTTTGTCAGTGGGATACCACCTAGTTCCCCTCCCTCCCGAACCTTCTTGCCTGAGCCAGCCTTGTTTCACGCAGTATTCAAGGAATTTTCCACCAAACCAGAATGGGTTGATTGATCTCTCTGACATCCTTCCACTTTCCTTTTCCATCTCTCCTCCCATCTTTGGGGAAGAAGCCTCGCCTTTTGCCTCCTCGATGGGGGAAAGGACCGTGGTTGCTCTACCGGCGGTCGAGGACGAGTACCCAGTCCTGGAATATCGGCGGTGTCGGGGCCTGCCAATCGCCGTCGGCATTCGGCACCGCTTTCCCGGCGGGATACTCATGGCCATCCTTGGGGTCGATGAAGCGGGCCTTGTAGGGGGATCCGGCCTCCATCTTCTTTACCACCACGGATCGAGATGATGGCTGGAAGAACACCCGCACCTCTCCGGGGATCCCGGCCGCGTAGGGCAGGAAGTAGTTCCCGGCTGTCCAGTGCGGCTCCACCCACTCCGGGTGGGACTCGAACCTCCACCACTCGTACCTCTCCAGAATCTTCTTCGCCAATGCTATGTGCTTTGACCCGGGCAGTCGGTATGCGTCCTCCCATGGCGTGTTGCCCCAGGATCTGCCGTGTGGAGATGGGCCGAACGGCTTGGCCTTGGTGTTGACCTGCCAGATCCCGTTGGCGCCGTACGTGTGCCCGGCGGCCCCGCTCAGGATGCATGACCAGAACATGAACCTCTGGGTCTCGGGCCTGCTTGCTTCGAGTATCCCCTCGTAGCAAACCTCTCCGACCAGTACGGGCATCCTGGGCTCCCGGCCGAGGCAGTCCGTGACGGTCTTGACGGTGTTCGGGACGCTTTCCCTGTCGCTGTGGCCGGTCTGCAGCATGTCAACGTCAAGCAGCGAGGGGTCCTCCAGCTGGTCGCGCCCGACCTGTGTGGGGTGAATGGTGACTGGATGATGGCATGGGTCGATGGCGCGGACGTACCTGGCGACCTCGGTCCATCCGCTCTTCTGCAGGGCCTTGTCCTCCTCGCGTTTCTTGGACAGGTAGTACGCCATCGTTGCCTCGCCCGCCAGGCACCACACGACAGGGTAGGAGCCGTACCGGGCAATGATGTTGCGCCAGTGCTGCTTCAGTTTCTCAACGCCCATCCAGGGGAGGAAGTAGCCCCAGCAGCCCACGATGCAGGGGACGAGGCCCGATTTCACCAGCCAGCGTATCCGAAGGTCGGCCATGTCAAAGTACGCGGGGTTGATGCGGGCATAGTTCCTCTCCCAAGGGTACCCCGCCTCATTTGCCCCGCGCGAGTCGAAGGGAGGCATGTCGGGGTACAGCCCCGCGATGATCTGGATGACGGTGAACCCGAGGCTTGCCCGATCGGCCGCCAGCAGCTGGAAGTCATCGGGCCACGCAAGCCTCTTGCACAGGCCCATCCACCATGTGTCTCCCAGCCAGAAGAAGGGCGTCCCGTCGGCATGCTCCAGATGGCGGCGGTCTTTGGAGACGCGCAACGGGCCGTGGAGGAGGAGTCTGTTGCGTCCGACGTACTTGGTTGCGGTCATCCTCCCGGGCTGCCCGTGGAGATCGGGGTTGCCGGGATCCGTGCAGATGGTCTGGTAGGTGTATTTGCCCGGATGGGGTGGGCTGAAGCGCACCCTCCACTCATTCTCCCCGCCCCAGAACGCTGGGACGCGCCATTGCTTTCCCTCGTCATCCCTGAAGACCACATCCAGCTCGATGTCGTTGAACGGGTCCGCGTACCGCTTGCCGGACTGGAACGACCATTCCGTTGCTTGGCCCTGGACTGCATGTCTGTTCGGGGACAATATGATGCCTCAAGCTGGTCCTCTGGACTCCTGAAGTTAAAGATTTTCGACGACGGCAGCTGACCGCGATCCACAGTACCCAATGCCCAATACCGCAAGTCATCTAAACCAGAATCATGCAGGAGGAATGTGGACCTGAAGGGGGGCAAGGGCGGGCCAATCTTTCTGGCAGAGCGTACGATGGGAGATCTGGGGCGGGAGACCATTGAGGAAACGAACGATCGTCATCGGAGGCGCATTTGTTGTCGTGGGCGTCTGCCTGTGCGGGGCAGGAGTTCTGGTTGGTGTGCTCCCGTTGGCGTTCGGCGCACTACTTGCATTGTTCGGAATGCTACCGGAGACTTCTACTGCCTGCCCTCGATGCAATCATGAGTTAGCTCAGGGCACTAGGCGGTGTCCACATTGCGGGAACGAGATAGCACGTACTCCCCGCTCTCCATTTGAGAGCGCAGGCTTAACGCTTCGGGGCAAACCCCACAGGTGAGCGGCCACTCGCCGATCGGCGTGCCTCGGGAATGAGTGCCTCTCGCCTGCTGGTGGTCGGGTTCCCCATAGGCCTAGGTGAACAGGTTAGTGAGATGGCCTAGGCAAGGCAGTGCCTGAACGGCAATGCCATCCGAATCTTAAAGAACTTGCCTGAAGCCCGGGAACTATTCCCTTCTCGCATGAGGGCTCTTGCTCCCGAGCAATGGCGCGCTTCGCAGGGCTAAGCAAGCATCCCGAAGGATTCTGAAAGCATGAGCCTGTCGGTCGCACTGAATGCGTAGAGTAGCCTTTTATCCTCCAAACTCTCTGTGGCGGGCGATGCGGAAGAGTTCGTACCTGCCGTTCCTGAATTCCGTGCTGTGCATCCTGATCATACTCGTCTGCCTTTCGCTGTTCCTGACGCGGGGTCTGGGCCTCTACGCGGCAAGGGCAACCGGGGAATCGATGCTTCCGGCAATCCCCAAAGATGCACTCATCGTTCTCTCCAGCCGCCAGCCTGAGGTAGGGGACATCGTCCACGTCAAGAACGAGAAGTACAACTACGCGCACAGGCTGATCGCGGTTGAGGGGGAGAGGATAGTCACGAAGGGGGACAACTGCGAGTCACCCGAGACTGCGCGGCTGGCCGACGTCCGGGGGGTGGTAATCTTCCACTCCTCATTCAGTTCATTCCTACTTTCAGCGTTGGCGGTCATATGCGTCGAAGGGATTCTGGGCGCTTTCTGGGCAGGGAAACTGCTGAAGGAAGTGCGGCAGCGAAGCTTGGAGTCCTTGGGCCCAGAAAGGTGATCGTCCCTCACCGCTGCATGTCGCTGCGCGCTCCGTGAAACAGATATTAGCCCTGTTCCGGTGGGATCTCGAAGAGGGTAGTATCGGTGGCGGGAAAAAGGTTCGATCTTACTCCCAAGGCAATCCAGAAGGTCGATACGGCGAATCGGAGGATGGTGACCAAGTTCCCGGTCCCGGAGTCCGTCCCAATCCTGGAGAAGCTCCGCAGGTTCGAGCCGGTTTCCATGGAGGGCCAGCCGCCGGTCGTGTGGGATCGTGCGGAGGGCTTCCAGGTGAAGGATGCCTACGGGAACGTCTGGATCGACTGGAGCTCGGGGGTCCTGGTTACGAGCGCGGGGCACGGAAGGGGCCCGATCGTGGACGCAATAGTCCGCCAAGCACAGTCACGGCTGCTTCACAACTACTGCTTTCCGAGCGAGATCAGGGCTAGGCTGGTGGAGAAGCTGGTATCGCTGGCCCCCAAGGGCTTGAATAAGGCCTTCCTTTTGACGACCGGTGCCGAAGCCGTTGAGAACATCGTCAAGTTGGGCCGGACTTGGGGGAGGAAGCTGAGTGCGCAGAAAACGGCCATAGTCACCTTCGAACGGGCCTTCCACGGAAGGACCTTGGGCGCCCAGCTGGCCGGGGGCATCCCGGAGCTGAAGGAGTGGATCGTGAACTTCGATCCGGGATTCGTCCAGGTGCCCTTCCCGGACGGATTCAGATGCGAGGACCAGAGCTTCCGCCTGTTCCAGAAGAGTCTGGATGACCAGGGAGTGGATCCAGCCAACGTGGCCTGCGTACTGACGGAGACCTATCAGGGCGGAGGCGCAAGCTTCGCACCCAGGCAGTACGTACAGAAGCTGCGGGCGTGGTGTGACGAGAACGAGGTTCTGCTTGCCTTCGATGAGATCCAGGCCGGGTTTGGCCGGACGGGGACCTTCTGGGGCTTCGAGCATTACGGGGTCATACCTGACCTTTTCTGCATCGGAAAGGCCGTTACCAGCTCACTGCCGCTGTCGGCCGTTCTGGGAAGGGCCAAGGTCATGGACGTGTACCCACCCGGAACGATGACGAGCACCCATACGGGCAACCCGGTGTGCTGCGCGGCTGCGCTTGCCAACATCGAAACCATCGAGAAGGAGGGGCTTGTCGAGAACTCAAGGAAGGTCGGGGGCATTCTGCATTCATCACTTCAGCAGATCAGGCGGAAGCACTCCGACATCATCGGCGCCGTTCATGGCAAGGGCCTGGTGGCCGGGGTCCACATGGTGAAGCCTGGCTCCAAGGAGCCGGACGGTGAGCTGGCCTTCAGGATAGTCGAGGAGTGCGTCAGACGGGGCTTGCTGATGTTCTCCCCGGTGGGATTCGGCGGCGCCACGGTCAAGATATCCCCGCCCCTTGTGATCACCGCGGATGCCGTCAGGGAGGGCGCTGCCGTTTTGGACGAAGCGATCACGGTCGCCAGATCCTAGAAAGGTCGAAGGGCGCTACCTCTGTTGCTGGGGGCATGCCGATTCATCGGCCAGATCAACGCTCAATGCAGGGAGTCGTGCTGCTGTATTCATCCATCTGGGTGGAGGGCGCCTCGACGGCTTGGCTTCGGAACGGTTGTCCAAGCGCAATCTATATGAAAGGGCGCGCCAGTTCCTCCGGCATGGACGGCAAGCTGAACATCCTTCTCGTCGGCGGCGGGATGATCTCAGAGGAGGTCATCCTTCCAACGATCTTTCAGGAGCGAAGGAAGGGCAAGATCGATCGCGTCATGGTCGCGACCAGGCGGCCGAAGACGATCCTCCATCTTCGCGAAGTCTTCCCCGGAGAGCGATTCGAGGGGTACCCGGACCCGAAGAAGTCGGACCCGGAGTCCTCCCATCCTGACTGCTACCTCGAAGCGCTAGAGGACCTGAAGAAGCCGGGAGTGGTCATAGTTGCCACCCCCGACCATCTCCACACCGAAGTGATACTGGCATCGATTGAGCAAGGGTTCGACTGCATCGTCCAGAAGCCCCTCTGCCTGAAGACCGCAGACGCACACGCGATAATCCAGAAGGCATCAGAGGAGGCTGCATACGTCTACACGGACTACCACAAGAGGCACGACAAGGCGATAAGGGCGGCGAAGTACAGGTACACGCGCGGCGAGCTCGGCGAGATGCTTCACGGACATGCCTGGATCGAGGAGAGGCGGGAGATGCCGCTCGAGGTATTCGGCCGCTGGTGCGAGCAGAGCTCCCCGTTTGAGTACATCGGCGTGCATTACGTGGACGCGTACCACTTCATCACGGGCCTGAAGCCCGTGCGGGTCATAGGATTCGGCCAGAAGAAGTTCCTGCCCGCGAAGGGCAAGGACGCGTTCGACGCCGTGCAGGCCATCATTGAGTGGGAGGGCGGGTCGGTCCTTTTCGTACAGACTTCATGGGTCCTTCCGCAGTCCAATCCCAACCTCACCAACCAAGGGCTCCAGCTGACGGGCACCGAGGGGACCTACTCCGCAAACCACGCCGACCGGAACTGCAACTTCGTCACCACCAAGAGGGGGGTCGAGACCTACAACCCGTACTTCTTCAAGCCCTTCCCGGACTGGGACGAACCCGAGAGGGTGGAATGGGCCGGCTACGGCGAGGATAGCTTGGGCCAGCCGATCGACGACATCCTCAGGATTTGTGCTCGGACCAAAGGCCTTCCGGCGGCTCGTGCCAGGGCGGTCCGGCTCAAGATGCTTCGAGGCCTCAGGAAGGTCAGGCCGCTTCCGGAACAGGCCATCATAGGCACCGCGGTCAACGAGGCCGTCAGGCTGAGCATCGCAAGGGGATCCGTGCCCGTCGTTTTTGACCACTCTATGATGCCACGTGTTGGCTGAGCTGGCGGGTGCGGCGGCACTGCCCTTGGTGCCAGATAGTCCGCCGATCCGCCCTAGGGACGGCGCCGCCGCTCCAAGGGAGGGAATCCCGGGGGATCGTGGCTCGATAAGGGGGATAGAGTAGAGGCCTAGGTAGGCAGGAAAAGGGTCCGTGGGGAAGAAGGAGGGCGCAAACCTAGTACTTCAGCATTATGGAGACCTTGTGCTTGTCCCAGTAGGTCCTGTGCCTCTGGAAGATGTGGTTGTTCAAATCAAGTCGCTTATAAAGGCGCTTGCATCTGGGGCATCGAACCTGGTAG
>Ga0172364_10003581_pt1 | contig 12420 bp, 15 predicted proteins | sample LakKivSesite10cm_FD_114545 | JGI IMG/M metagenome (GOLD analysis project Ga0172364, IMG submission 114545) | Sediment microbial communities from Lake Kivu, Rwanda - Sediment site 10cm | ecosystem: Environmental > Aquatic > Freshwater > Lake > Sediment | place: Rwanda: Western Province, Lake... | reverse complement strand
TAATATGTATTTTATTAGTATTGCTTCCTCCATCTATCAGAAAAAACATTTCTCCTATTTCAGCTTCTCTGAGACTTGGAAGAACATCCACCACCTTGATCTTAGGCGGTTCAACTCTAGTAATATTTAATGCCACTTTATTTCACCTTTTTTTTAGTTTTAACACCTTGGGCTTATCTTTTATTACTGGTTTGGATTCGACTTTGACTTCAATCGGTTCTTTTTTTGGTTCTTTCGGTTTTTCTTTTTCCTCTTTAATGGCTTCCGGTTTTTCTTTTTCCTCTTTAACCTTGGCTTCCATAAATTTAGGTGTTCTATCAAAATCTTTCAAACCCAGACCAATTTTTCCAAATGTGTTATCAATTTCTTTGGAAATTTGTTCTGCAAAAATTTCCTTATCTTTTTCTGGTAACATCTGAATGAGATCTTCAGCTACACCAGGTTTATTCATGGACAAAGTTTTTCCGCCCATATGAATCCTGTGAGCTCCTCCCAATTCCTGGTGATGAGCGGCAATCTGTCTTTTCAAATTCCAATCACTCGCCATTATATTTTCACCTTTTGTTTTTTTAATCATTAAGTAAAAGGAAAAAAAGAAAGAATTTCCTTTAATCAAATAAATCCTATTTTTTCTTTGGTTCGACCTCCACTGTTGGCGCTTCAAACACTCTGTTCAGCAATTCAATATGCATCTTCCCAAATCCTTTGATTGTCTCGAATGCTGTTTTGATTTTGTGATAATCTGCTTCTTCGAGCAGAACTTCACCCTTTGCTTCTGCTATCTTGTCAGCTAATTTCCCTCTCAAGATTGTTTCCCTTCCATCAAGTTTTAAGTCTGGATGAAAAATCACATCTTGAATCCATTGGCTTACATTTAGCGGTATTTTTGTTTTTTCTTCACCATTTGGACTTGGAATTTCTATTGTGTATGGTCTCAAATCAATCTTTCTCAATTACATCACCCTAATAATTACTTTTGAATTGCTGATATTTTAAATTTTCTATCTTCAATAAAAAAAAAGAGAGATAGATTATTAAGGTTTAGTCTGTCCATACCGGGAAATAGTAAGCAGTTTCTGCTATGTATATTTTCAACCAGTATGCTGGATTTCCTGTTTTTGGTGAGTTTGTCATCGTCGCTGTGTTTGATGCTGCGGTTTTTGTCATTCCAGTCCAACTTCCATCCCCGTCTTCGATGGATAAAATTCCATCCCAATCAACAGTTCCAGTAGCTGCCCTTATTCTGTAACCGCATATTATTCCTGTCTTGGTTCCTGACCCGCCTATTCCCACCGAACAACCGCATCCATGTGAGTTTGCTGCTAATGTTCCGTTAAGATCTAATCCAAAGGTTGCTCCTCCAACATCTCCGAGGCTTCCATTTAGATTGATAGTTTTTCCTGTCATTATTGTTGTGTTACCCCAAATCGAACTTAATCCTCCTGTTCCTGTATAATTTGCATTCAATGTTAAGTCTGGATGCAAAGCCGCTGTTGAAACGTCTCCGCTCGCTACTGCTGTTGTTGTTAGCATTCTTACTGTCATAGTTTCTGTGTAGCCCGTTAATGCTGTTCCGCCGTCATCACAGTAGAATCCATTGCCCTGCGATGTATCCCATGAAGCTCCAGCAAGTTTTATTCCGCTTCCAGCACTGTTCGAATCAGCACCTACGAAAATACCTTTTATGGTAGCTGAACCTCCTTGAATCTGAATTGCATATCCAGTACCATCTGCTTTTATAGCTGTGTTTTTAATATAGATACCTTTCGTGCAAGTCCCATCAATGTTTATTGCTGATGTAGCAAATGTTCCACCCAAATCAATTCCAATGGCACTCGTAGTGGATTGCATGTCAATCCCACCAGTTACTGCTAATTTGCCTGCTGATATTCCACCGAATATAATGTCATCCTGTATTGTCAAGTCTCCTAAAATATTGGCATCCTTACATGTTATTGTACCGCTATGCCAACCGAAAGGTTTTCCTCCACCTTTCTGAGCTTTTAAAGTCATAATTTTGCCTCCATTTTTTTTTGAAAGTTTAACCACCCTTCATCCTAATGTCTGGGATTGAACTCATCCTTTCGGACTTGTTCCCAACTTCCGTTGGAAAATAAAAAATTAACAAAAGTCGCCAATTTACCATGCCCATTTTATTGGGTTTAGGTTGTTGAAACATCTAGGAAGACTACTGCATCTTCTTGGATTGCTCTTGATTGGTAAGACTGTTCCAATACAACTCTCTGTTCCAAATTGCTTGGATAAGAGAATGCATAAATCCTTGGCCTTACACCATAAGCTAACCCACCGCATTTCTTCGCTTTGACCATCATACATCTGTCTCCCGCTACTGCGGTTGTACCGGTTGTACCGATTCCATCAGGCGTAGATGAATAAGCTGTTGACGCGGCAGTATGTTCGACGTTTGAAGTAACGAGAATCTTCACTCCAAGATATTTCCCGATTTCACCGTTCATGACGACCTCATTGCTCCCATATTCAGCTGCGTTAACAAACTGAGAGTCTGTCAAGAGAACATTCTCTTGTTCAGGGGCAATGAAGAGCACGAATGGCTCATCCGGAGATGGATACCATGGGTTCTTTACATAAGAACTGGAGTTCTCTGCTTCGGCTGCGGCTGAACCACCAGCTGCGGCCCAATATCGAACTTTAGTAGATTGCAATTTTCTCTTGGCTTCTGCTATCATATCAGTTGTAAGCGTATCGCCTGCGGCTAATTCTATATAGCCCCTGGCGTCTCCACCATAAACTGATTGCGCACCACCACTCGCTGAAGCGGCGGTCCTTGTAGCGTCACCCAAGGCTGTTGCGACTGCAATATCTACTACATCTCCTGCGTAGTAAACTAACTCTTCTCTCGCATGCTGAACCAGATTGACCAAGTTTATTTGGACAGCATAATTGGATATAGAACATCCAGCATTGTGACGTGCCGGAGTGAATACCACACCATCCAAGTTGTTCAATTCAGTCCAGTTTATTTCTGACGATTCAGATGTATTGCTGTTCCACGAAGGCATCATGTATTTGACTTTTGGCACAATCAGGTCTTTCGTCCCTGTTGGCAAGTCCAATACTCTGACTGCGTTAGTGAAGAAGAATCTCTTTTGCGCAGCCTTAACTATATCCTTTAGCCATGTTGTTGGCTCAAGTTCATAGGCTGTATGCGAGTCTCCCCTTGCACTTGTAGATGTTGTCTTTGTAGCCAATTCTTGTATTGTCTTCATTTTAAACACCTGCTTTACCCCTAAGATAATTCATCATCCCTTTATCGGATGGTGCAATATCTGAAGGATACTCCACTTCGGACATTGTAAATTCCTTGTTGGCTGTCATGTCTGGCTCTTCAACTTTTTGGGATTGAAGTTCAGACAATTGGGCTGTCAAGGATTCAACTTTGCTTCTTAGATCGGAAATTTCAAGGTCACTTAATTTTGTTCCTGCCTTGTAAGCGGCCATGGCATCTGATAATGTCTTGCCGGGATTCTTCTCAAGGAAGGATTTTGCAAATTCAGTGTACGCTGATAATTCCGCTTCTATTTCAGCTTTGTTGTCAACTTTTGTCTCTTCGCATTTCTGTTCTTTCTTCTGCATTTCCTCTTCTGGAGGAACTGTTTCTTCAGGCTTTTTCTTATCCTTTAGAATTTTTTCTGCAGCAGAAAGGATTCCTTTCTCTTCTTCAGTCATGTCTTCCATTTTCTTTTCTTCTGTCATTTTTTTCACTTCTGTATTATCGGCGTTGCCGCCAGATAAAGCATTATCTTTTTTAAGTTCAGGATATCTCCTGTAAACGGCATTTCTTACCCTGGATTTCTCTTCGGGAGTGCCGTGAGCTGAAACTCTTGCCAGGGCATTTCTTGCATGCGCAATATCATGTATAGGATAACTCCTATCTTCTGGTATTGCAAAAGAACTGTCCGGAAGTTTCTTCCTTTGTTCTGGTGTTAATTCAGCTAATTCTTCCATTTTCTCTACCTCCGAATTATTTATAAAGGCTGTCTTTACAGCCGGATTGATGACAACAGAAAAATTGTCAAAAGTATAATCCCTCATTATATGGTTCTCTTCATCACCGACCACTTTTGGCGATATTCCAAACTTTGCCCCATACAGCAAAGCCCTTGCAGCATCTTCATTTACAACAACCAAATCTCCTATCATATTCCTCCCGTCTAATTTAACATTGATGACTTCGCCAATCCATTTTGAAGCTTGGTTGTCCATGTGGTCCCATAGCAAAGCCCTCTTTTCTTTCATGGTCCAATCAGTATTCTGCCATGCCCTTTGGATTGTGTTGTTGTCGTAGTAATAATCATTCCAAATACCAGGGCTCATGAGAATTCTGTCTTTGACTACAAGAGGCAATTTAATGTTAGTCAAATCCGGCATTTGAAAATCCTTTTGATTTAGAGTTTGTATAGTCATCATGGGTTGCTGCTTAACCATGATTAGAACATAGATATAGTCTATTTATAAATCAACACGTTTTATAGGAATCCGAGGCATTTCTGATACTTCCATACAGTATGCTTGCAAACACCAACATTTTTGGCAATATCTCCCCTACTACTACCTTCCTTGCTCATTTTAAAAATCATTTTAATTTGGGCGTCATTGAGCGGTTCCCTTTTATCGCTTTTTAATTTATCAAAAAGCAAAATATTTTTGTCTTTAATTTTTGTTATTCGGAAAGAAAAAACACCATTCAGATTTTTGTAATTGTCTTCTCTTCTTAATGCAAACTGGATTGGAATATTGCTGAGTTCAGCCTCTTTCATAATCTTATTGTTTATTTTTCCTTTATCGGATCTCATCCTTAATATCAATTTGCTTTCAGAGGAATTAACAACCCTGTAAGTTCCCTTGCCGACAATCTGAAAAATATCACGGTTTTCCGCTTCTTCATGAAATCCTTCAAACATCATCCATGCTTTCTGCTGTGGTTCTTTTATTCCGCATCTTAAATTTTGAGGATTTGAAGTCAGCAAATCAGGATGCGATATGCTTGCAGGAGTGAAAAGTGTGAATCCTTCAAGATGTTCCCCTACATCAAATCTTATGTCAGAATGGCCCATTTTTCCAGACCAGTGATGTTGCAATATCCAATCATACCATTTCCCGTCATTTTTTATCATGTTGAATGCCTGAATCATTCTATCTGGAAATGCATTGAAATCATTTTTTTCAATGCCTTCCCCAAAAATCTCCACCTTTTCCTTTTCAGGAATCTCAGGAATATCTTCCTTTGGGAGATCCAATATTTTTTTGTCAAATTCTATGCCACGATTAATTAATTCTTCTGCCACCATTTTCGCAAGGTTCATGACGGTTTCGTTTGAATGAGGAATTTCCTCCCCATTTAATTTGGAATTTATCCAGCCGCGTATTATTTCCCAATCTTTCAGAAGGGACTCATTATCCAGGGAAATGGGATTATACTGCTTTACATTTCTTATAAGCTCAAATTCCCTATCCATAAGGAATTCTATATTTTTTAATGCATTGGATGTCGGGCTGTTTGAAATATTGACTCTCTCCATTTTTTCAAACTTTTTTATCCAGTCAAAACTGTAAATCCAAAAATCCTTCTTTTTAGGCCACCATTTTTCTGCATCGGCATCAGATACCAAATGGATATTTTGCCTCTCCTTGAATTCCTTGAAATTTATCTTGAAAGGCTCATGAAGCCTTACAACCCCGTAAGTGAAACGTGAATCACACAAATAAAGCGCAACCTCAACCATTTCCGTATAATTTTTATCAAGAAGAATCATGCCTTGCTTTCCAAGCCAAACCCATTCTGCATGAGGTTCTTCTAAAAACAATCCGTCTCTCTGCTCGATCAACAGCATTGATTTTTTTTCACTCTCCTGTTTCGGTTCCACTTTCAACACCCTCTATCAAGGTATCTCCTCAGCTTCTTTGACCATCTTTATCAATTTGTCATCAGCAGTTAAAATTCCAGATTGAACATATCCTATTAACCTCTTCGATTTCGAATCCAAATCCTGGACACTGACAGGAGGCCATAACAATAATGGATGTTCCGAAAAACCTTCACCGGCTGCTATCATGTCAAATAATTTGTTGAAATAATAACTCAGCCTGTCCTGGATCATCTCAACAGTCTTTTGGAATAATTCAGTCTGGCTTGCCAAGGTTGCCCTGTTAGTTTCTTCACCGGCACCAGTGACATAAGGCTTTGGTATTCCCATGCCAGAAACTTCAATATCAATGAAATGATCTAAAACATCTTTTATTTTTTCTAATTTCTTTGGCTCTAAAATTTCGACTTTATTGTAATAAGGAAGACCAAATACGCTGTTATAATCGGAAGTCTGTAGTTTTTTGACTATATCATCAATTTCCTGCGTAGTCGGTTCATGCTGTTCATTTCCCACATAAGTCATCTTGATTGGAAAACCGGTCCTGTAAGTGCTTTCTGCAAGGCCTTCCTCGATGTTCATCCTTCTGATGGAAGTGGTCAATATTGGTTCAAGAAAACCAATTCCCGTATATCCATTTCCTATAACAAATAATTTGAAATGGAGAATCTTCTCTGCCGGAATTTTTATCTCCATTGTATTTCCTGTCCCCGTATCTTTAGTTGTTGGGACTATCAATTTTTGAATGTAGCCAACCGGATAGCCGTATTTATCAACTTTTATTACATCACTTCCTAAATCTTTCTGGTATTCAATTGTTTTGGGATCTAAAATTTTGACAGCCACAATCCTTTTTGCCGGACCTCCTTTTGGCGGAAGCAATTCCAGATAGCAATTTCCATAAACGAGCAAATGAGTCAATATCTCGGGCATCAAATTTTCCATTTCATTCCTTTTGAGCCATTCATTGTAAAAATTTATTATATTTTCAGGGAGAATGTCAGGGCCAATAATGTATCCTTCTGCCGTGACTATTTTTCTTACAAAATTAACTCCATTGAATGCAATAGGATCAGTTTTATAGCATGATTCAAGATTCGTGGAAAGGGCAACACTTGGAGATGACTGCGAAGTTGCGAGTTCGGCAACAGGAGGAGTAGAAACCCAATTCTTTGTTTTTGTTTTTTCAGCCAATTCAAATGTCTTTAACCCGAATAATTCGCCAAATGTAGCCATTATCTACGCACCTCTCTTATCAGTTGCACCAATTCAAACCTTATAAACCAGAATAAAAGGCCAATTCCAAATATTTTTTTAACATTAAAATTATAATCAAAAAGCAGGAATAACATAGCATCGAGCATCAACCCATATAACGCCACAACAAAAATTGTCTGAACAAACTTCGATTTAAATGCCGCCAGAAGCCATTTTTTGGGCTTCTCAAATACCGCTTTAAGCCTAGAAAAAGTTATTTTTGAGCCCATATTAATTTTATTAATGAAGTTTCAATAAATATTTATCTTTAATGTGTAAAGTTTATTTCTCTCTGGCATTAAAATTAATGTGAATAACACCTTTTTCTTTGTCATATTCATTCATCAATCCAATATCCTTAACTTCCTTGTCTGTTGACACATAAGATACAAATTTCCTTGAAACACCAGCAGCCTTGCATGCCAGAGCCAATGAAATTACAGTATCATCATGGGCCCCAAAGGACTTCAACTTTACAACTGTCGGATTTTCAATATCGCTCTCATAACCAAATTTTGACAATTCTTCTATCAATATTCCCGTGAGATAATGACATATTCCTGCCCCATTCCCCCTTGGAATTACCAACTGGTTATTCTCCACGATCCTCTGCAAAAAGGCAAGCAATTGATTCCTTGTCTGGGCATCAAAAGGAGTCCCCACTATTGGAAGAAAATCGTCAATCAAATTCTGGACTATTATCTTTCCAAAATTGCTTTCATCGAGATTCATCCTCTTTAATTTCCATTTTTGGTTCAGCGCTATAAGTTTTGCTTCCTGGGTTTTGGGTGGCATGCCTTTCAATCTTTCCATATACCTGATTATGTATTTGTCGTCATCAGTTTTTTCTATGATGGTAAAGACGGTAAAATCAGCATGGGATTCTGAGGAAATGGCAAAATCAGCCCCGAGAAAATATGTTTTTCCAAATTCCGGCTCCATAAATCCAAGTTCCCATTGAACACATTCATGTATCTTCTGGTTTTTGAAAAGCTGTGTTTCTTTTGGTATTGGCGTTACGAGATATTCCTTGTTATAAGCATCCTCCCCAATTTCTTTTTTAATTTGGTCAAGCTTTTCAAGGGAAAATACTTCCGGCCATAAGGCATGCCTTTTTCCTTTTTCATCAACATATTCAGCCTTATAAACAAGGGATTCAAACTCAGGATTATTTTGAAGGTCCGATAACAAATCAAATTCTGTCATCGGCGTTCCAATGGCGCATATATTCCCATTTTTGGTCTGGGCAGTAGGCGAGATTATCCTGGCAAATACGCTTTTGTCTTTGAACAATGAAACTTCATCAAGGATGACATAATCCACATGCACACCCCTTGCATTTTCATTGTTCGGCTTGCAGTAAATCTTGCATCTTGTTGAAAGGTGGATCTCGCTCATGGACCATTTTGCATCAGCGTCAACCGGCAGAAGATTTAAAAGGAGCTCATTCTGCCTTATTGTCTCCTTGATGATGGTAAGGATTTTCCCGGACTGTTCAAGCGTGTTTGCAACTATCAATATTTCCTTGAACTGGTTGAACAGGCAAATCCAAAGAGGATAAGCAACTCCCAAAATTTCTGTTTTTCCATGTCCCCTCGGAGCCGCTATGACCGTCCTTTTTTTATTGTGGATTGAATAGAACCATTCCATGTGATAATCTTTTATTTGAAGCCCTTTTTTATGGTCTATTGGATTTTGGATTACCCTTTCACAGAAAAATTTGAACGAGACCGAACACTTCATCAGAAAACTTTGCATGTCTTCTCCCTGAAGAATGTCATCAAGCGTTCTCATTATTTATCACATTTTTAGTGTCAAGGTGGCTACCTCTTACACTTACTGAATAACACCGCATGCAGAGAGATTCGATGATGCTATTCAACCTTGATTTCACCATTTATTTCTTCATATGTTTCTAAAAAAATATCATTTTTTATAGGATAGAATTCGCCTTTAACTCCCTTGATTATCCAATCATTTTTTTGAAGCACATAACTGTCTCCTTCCAGTGTTTTTATCCTATATGTAAAAACATGAGTTATAGTATTCCAAGTTCTTAATAAACTTTCATTAACAAAATCTTTTAATTCCTTTTCATTATTTCCGGTCCATTGAACTGCTTCAATTATAACTGGTTTCTTTCTAAATTTTTTTATCATTAAAAACCTCTTTCGTTATATTTGTTCTCCATAAATCAAAATTTCCTTCATTTTTTCCATCAAGATTAAATTTATTTTTTCCCCATAGTTTGTTGTATTTAAAAATTTATTGAATTTTCTGCAAAGAATTAAATTCTGAATGAAAGTAATTGGATTTAATGTCTTCTTTTTTGGAACTGCTTTGAATACCATCTTCATTTTACTTATCACCATTTATTTTTTTCAATTCCCCTTCATGCTCTGCCGAATGCGTGTCCCCCATAGTTTCTTTTCCAATTAACTTGGAGACGTCCTTGAACTCTAAATTAGCAAACGGCTCTCCATCCGTCCTCGGGTTGTAAGTTGAAATCATTATCGGGCCCTTGATGATGTAGTCGGTTATATGCCCGCACAAAACAATCGGGTCAATCATTATCTTGAACCCAGCATCAATCACTTTCTTGCAGAAAGGCAAATCCTCAGTCCCGCCCTCATGCTGAAAAGCAAACCAGGGATAATCTATTTTATTGCATATTTCCCTTTTCATCAGGCAACAGCCCATGCCAATTCCCTGTGTCTCAAAAGGCTTGTCAATGGGATGGTTCCAGTCAGGAATCCACCCGTCATCAGAGAACGTGTATGCCTGGACTTTGTAAGGAGGCCATCTTGAATAATACAATCCTGAAACAATAGGATGCTCATCATCGCATATCTTGAGTAAATTCTTTAATAAATCCTTATGAATCACCATATCCGGATCCAAAAATAATAAAAATTCTCCGCGGGCTCTTTTGATGCACATATTCCTTGCATGCGCAATGTTCAAATCCCCCATGATTATATGCTCATATTTGTAATTTTCAGGCTTTTCCATCTCTACAAAAGACTTGAAAAAGCTTGGAAATATGGCTGAACGCCATACAGGGATGCAAATGCTTACCAATCCCTTCTCAATTTCTATATGTTCTGACAAACCATTCACCGCACTTTTTGCATAATTTTTGCTTCATACGAAGATAATTATAGATTTTAATTTTGCCATTCTCACCGCAATTATCGCACTTTCCAATCATTTCAAAAGCCCCAAAAGTTCCTTATATTTTTTCTTTTCAATATCTTCTATCTCCATCTCAATTTTATTTATGATGATTTTAGGATTTATCCATTGCTCATTGACCTTTACATCTTTCAGGTCGATATTATGCTTTTTTGAATGCCTTTTCCATGTCACATCCTTCAATACCAGGATTTTCTTGTTCCTGCCCACTCTTTTCGGCTTTATAAAATCCCCGTAATAGATTGCCCCCATTTTTGTGAGAATCAGCATTTTCATATTATATATTATGTTTTAAGTTATATATAAGTATTTATAATCCTTTATCTATATAATAAAAAGGGGTGAGATTATGACTATAGTTGAAGACATTCTTGAAGATATTGTTGAAATAGACAAGGATATTATTTCAATTTTAAAGTCTGTCACAATTTTCGAAAAGGAAGTGATTAATAGAATCAAAAATATAGAAGATTCTTTAAGGCTTGCTGAAGTAAAGTCCAATGCAGTAACAACATTTGTGACTACTCCAGATGACTGGAAAACAAATGAGAAAAGAGTATTTTCAAAAATTAAAAAACAACTAAAAAAGAAAACCGGAAAATGGTGTTGGGGGTGTAAAAAATATGTTAAAGCAAGGAAGACTAAGCATCTCTGCGAAAGCTGCTACAACAAAAAAAGAAGAAAATCCAATGGTCCTGTGCAACCTAAAGGCAAAAGTGACAAGCGGAAGATACAAAGACCAAAGCATGGAAATAATAATAGGGCAAAAGGGAGAAGACCACAAAATCCTGATAAACGGAAGAGAAATTAAGAACTGCACGGATCTGAAACTGGAAATAAATGTGAAAAGAAAAGGGATACCTGAATTAACATTAAAACTTTTAGGAAAATAAAATGTCAAGACCAAAATTAATTAGAAAATCTGGAAGACCAAAATTATCGCTGGAAGACCAGGCTAAAAGATATTATCCACCAAAAAAAGTCGATAGGGAAATTTGAGTTCATACATCTCACCGATAGAAACCAATGAATTCTGTCCCCGATAAAATAGGTCGTTAGAAATGAGTGAAGAAGCTGAATTTATGTGCAGGAATTTTTTGAAGAAGCCCAAATTAAAGGACATGCTGAAATGCTGAAATAAAAAAATATCAAGGTATGAATACAAAGGCGATTGCGAGCATGTGCCAAAGAATTTAATAATGAGTGTAGGATAAAAGTGACAAATTATATTTAGCCTTTTTGTATATTTCTGGTTTTATATTTCCCACCACCTTTAACAGTTTAAACCAAAAAACAACTATTATTCAGAGGCTATAAATGCCTCTTCAATCTCGAAGGTGGAATATGCCTAAAAGAAATCCGGAATGGGATAAGAGATTCGATTCAAAAAGGGAATACAAAAGAGCCTTGTCTCCAGACCGCGGCTGGATTTCATTCGGCCTCATTTCTGACACTCATTTTGTAAACAATTTCTGCCGTGAAGACGCCGTGAGGGATATTTACAGGGATTTCAAGAGGATGGGAATACATCAGGTGTTCCATTGCGGCGACTTATGGGATGGATGCACTGGATACACGCAAATTTATCCCGGCCATATACATGATGTCCCGTTCATCGGGTTTACAGACGGCGTCAATTATGTGGCAAAGCATTATCCCAGAAATGGAATAAATACCTCGTTCATTCTTGGAAACCATGACGCAAAAGTTCTTGAAAGGGAAGGGACTGATTTCGGGGAAACAATAGCAGCATTAAGGCCTGACATGGACTATCTCCAGCCATATTATGCAAGGATACTTCTTTCGGAAGACCCCCATCTCACCCTTGACCTGGTCCACCTTGCAAAGCATATACCCTACACAATAGGATATGCCTTACAGTCATATCTCAGGTTAATACCACCCAGCAAGAGGGCTGACATCTATGGAATGGGGCATACCCATCACCACCAGCATGTGAGTGTTGAGGGCGATGACGAGTCATTTTTGGCAGGCGGCTTCCAGGATCCGAATGAATATTCAATAAGAAGGGGAGCTGGATCAGAAATCGGGGGATACAAAT
>Ga0172364_10003579_pt1 | contig 12427 bp, 9 predicted proteins | sample LakKivSesite10cm_FD_114545 | JGI IMG/M metagenome (GOLD analysis project Ga0172364, IMG submission 114545) | Sediment microbial communities from Lake Kivu, Rwanda - Sediment site 10cm | ecosystem: Environmental > Aquatic > Freshwater > Lake > Sediment | place: Rwanda: Western Province, Lake Kivu... | reverse complement strand
GCGTGTGGTGGACATGTTGCTCCGGCTCATCCAGGGCCAGGAACTGGCGGAGCGAAGCGTGCTTGTGTCCCCGAAGCTCATCGTGAGGGCTTCCAGCGGAGGAATAGTAGCCCGGCAGGAGTGACGGGTGATCGAGATCAAAGGCACCATCTTCGACCTGGACGGGGTGTTGACGAATACCTCCGAGTACCATTACTGGGGCTGGCAGCGGCTTGCCGATGAGCTGGGCCTGCCGTTCGACCGCCCGCGCAACGAAGCGCTGCGTGGGGTACCCCGTCGCCAATCCCTCGAGCTGATCCTGGATGGCCGCCCTGCCACCGAAGAGCAGATACAGGCATGGATGGCGCGCAAGAACCGCTACTACGTCGAATTCATCCAGCAGATGACGCCTGCCGATATTCTGCCCGGTGCGACAGAGTTGCTGGGGGAGCTGCGCGAGGCCGGGATCAAGATTGGCATCGGTTCGGCCAGCGAGAACACCCGCGCCGTCCTCGACCGGCTGCGCCTGTGGGACTATGTGGACGCCGTATCTGACGGCTATAGCGTCCAGCGCCAGAAGCCTGCGCCTGACCTGTTTCTCCACTGTGCCCGGCAGCTCGGCGTTGATCCTGGGGCAGCCATCGTCGTCGAGGACGCTGCGTCGGGCATCGAGGCGGCGCTGGCGGGTGGCTTCTGGACGGTGGGGCTGGGGCCACAAGCGCGGGTGGGCGCGGCTCACGTCGTCTTCCCCAACCTGGAGGACGTCCACCTGCACGACATCCTGGCAGTATTGGGACGCAGATGAACGCAGATTTTCGCAGATAAAAAACATAAAAATCCGCTCTAGTTTGCGTCCGCTAAATTCATAGGGAGATGAAGAGCGAGAACTGGCACGTCACTGAAACTGAGTTCGACCCACAGGCGCTCCACCACCAGGAGACCGTCTTCACGATCGGCAACGGTTACCTGGGGACGCGCGGCGCCTTCGAGGAGGGCTATCCAGGCGAGCGGCCGGCCACGCTCGTGCACGGCGTGTTCGACGGCGCGCCGCTCGTGCACACGGAATTGGCCAACGTCCCTAACTGGCTGCCGTTCGTCCTGTTCGTGGACGGCGAGCGCTTCCGGATGGAGCGCGGCACGCTGCTCTCCTACCGGCGCGACCTGGACCTGCGGACGGGGGTTCTGACGCGCGCGGTCCGTTGGCGCAGCCCGGCCGGGCACACGGTGGACCTGGCACTTGAGCGTTTCGCCAGCCTGGCCGACCGACACGTGCTGGGCATGCGTTACCGGTTTACTGCGCTGGACTTTACGGGCACGCTCGAGTTCCGCGCCGGGCTCGACGGGCACGTGGACAACGGCGGCTTCGTCCACTGGCGGTGGGTGGACCAGGGGGCGGTTGGGCAGCAGGCGGTGTACCTGCACGTGCGCACCCGGACATCGGGCATGGAACTGTGCGAAGCGTGCCACCTGAGTATCGCTGGCGGGACAGGCGTGACCTACACCGGCCTCGACTGCGAGGGCGCTCCGGCCGTCGTCGCGCGCATGGCCGTGCCGGCGGGAGAGCAGGTTACGGCCGACAAACTCGTCGCGCTCGTCACCAGCCGCGAAACTGATGACGTGCACGAGGATGCCATAGCCAGGTTGGAGGCGGCCATCGCCCACGGCTACGATGGTCTGCGCGTGGCCCACGACGCGGCCTGGGAGCCGGAGTGGGGGGCCTGCAACGTCGCCATCGAGGGGGACGATGGGGTTGACCTGGCGCTGCGTTACAGTCTGTTCCAACTGCTCATCGCCGCGCCGCGCCACGACGAGCGGGTGAGCATCCCGGCCAGGTCGTTGAGCGGTTTCGGCTACCGGGGCCACGTCTTCTGGGACACCGACGTCTTCATCGTGCCCTTCTTTGCGTACACGCGGCCGCAGATCGCCCGCAACCTGTTGCTGTACCGCTACTACACGCTATCTGGCGCGCGGCAGAAGGCGCAGGAGAATGGCTACGAGGGCGCGATGTTTGCCTGGGAGAGCGCCGGCACGGGCAGCGAGACGACGCCCCGCTGGGTACCCGGCCCCGACGGTGACCTGGTGCGCATCTGGTGCGGCGACATCGAGCATCACATCAGCGCCGACGTGGCCTACGCCGTCGTGCAGTACTGGCGCGTCACGGGCGACGATGGGTTTATGCGCGACTATGGCGCCGAGATTGTGCTCGATACGGCCCGTTTCTGGGGCTGTCGCGTCGAGCGGAACGCTGCGTGGGACCGCTACGAGATCAACGATGTCATCGGCCCCGACGAGTACCACGAACACGTAAACAACAACGTCTTCACCAACACGATGGCGCGCTGGAACCTGGAAGTTGCGCTCGAGGTCCTGGCCTGGCTGCGAAGGGAGCATCCCGACAAAACCGCCGAACTGGAGCACGGGATGGACCTCACGCCGCAGCGGCTGGCCCACTGGGCCGACGCCATCGGGCGCCTGTACGTCGCCCACGACCCTGAGACGGAGCTGATGGAGCAATGCGAGGGCTTCTTCGACTTGCACGACGTAAATCTGGCCGACTATGAACCGCGGGACATTTCGATGCAGGCGCTGTTGGGGATCGAGGAGACGCAGCATTACCAGGTCATCAAGCAGCCTGACGTGCTGATGCTGCTCTACCTGCTGGGTGATAGGTATAACCCGCAAACGCTGCGGGTCAACTGGGACTATTACACCCCCCGCACCGACTTGAGCTATGGCTCGTCGCTGGGGCCGGCAATCCACGCCTTGCTGGCCGCCCGCTTGGGAGACCCGCAAGCGGCCTATGAGTATTTTGTGCACGCTGCCCGGACGGACCTGCAGAACGTGCGGGGCAATACTGAGGACGGCATCCACGCTGCGACGGCCGGAGGACTGTGGCAGGCGATAGTGTTTGGCTTTGCCGGGCTGCGGCTAAATGGGGAAGGATATACTGTTACCCCCCGGTTGCCCGCCCACTGGCAGCGGCTTTCGTTTTCATTTGTTTATCGAGGCAAGCGAGTTCCCCTGGTGCTGTCTCATGCTAGTTCACCTGGAGGATCGCCCACGTAACACGCAACACGTAACACGCAACACGTACCACTTGTCCTACAATAGTACTCTGGTACTACCGGTTTGTTGACAGTTTTCCAAATTTGTGATATGTTAACATCGCCCTCCAAGTTCGTTGGTCGTGCATCGTTGCCACCATCGCCGAGGGCAGCCTTGGATAGAAAGGAGGTGCTCTTCATCAGATAATCCATTCTAGTCAGTGCCTATCGTCGTTCGTTCTATGTTGGTAAACCCATTCTATTTACCCCGTAAAGGAGTAAGGAGGAAGAAGAATGCGTAAGCTTATGCTTCTAAACCTGTTGGTCGCTGCTGTCATGGTGTTGGCAGCCTGCGGGCCGGCGGCGACGCCGACTGCGGCTCCCACCGAAGCGCCTCCCCCCGAGGCGGCTCCCACCGAGGCTCCCCCCGCCGTAGCCAAAGAGGCGCCGATGCTGGCGGAGTTGGTGGCGGCTGGCACGCTGCCGTTGCTCGAAGAGCGCTTGCCGGCGGAGCCGCAGGTAGTTCAGGTCGTCGAGTCCATCGGCGAATACGGCGGCACCTGGCACAACGTGACGTGGGATCCCGGTGTGGGCAACATCAAGATGGCGCTGTACGATCCGGCCGTGCGCTGGAAGTCCGACTACACCGGCTACGAGCCGGGGCTGGCCGAGAGTTATGAGTGGTCCGAGGACGGCAAGACCATCACCTTCCGCTTCCGCCAGGGCATCAAGTGGTCCGATGGCGAGCCCTTCACCATGGAGGACATGAAGTTCTGGTGGGAAGACCTGGCGCTGAACGAAGACTACAAGAAGGTCTCGGTGCCGTGGTGGGCCCGCAACACTGACGGGTCGCCCATCACGATGGAGTTCCCCGACGACTACACCTGGGTGCTCAAGTTCGACCAGGCGCAGTGGATCATGCCCTTCGTCCTGGCGCAGGGCTTCTGGGAGTGGGAGCCGCTGATGAAGCCCAAGCACTTCCTGGTTCAGTGGCATCCCAAGTACACGACGGGCGCGACCTACGAGGAGCTCGACCTGAAGGACCGCTTTACGGAGACGCCCGGCTACCCCTGCCTGATGGCGTGGTGCTTGAAAGAGTACACCGCTGGCGAGTCCTGGCTATTCGAGCGCAATCCCTACTACTGGAAGGTGGATCCCGAGGGCAACCAGTTGCCGTACATTGACTACCTCCAGGTCGAGCTGGTGCAGGACCTGGAAACCCGCAAGCTGCGCGTCGCGCAGGGCAGTTACGACTGCACCTTCCGTGGCGTGGACGATCCCACCGAGATTCCCTTCCTGACGGAGCAGTCCACGAAATACAACTACCACATCGTGCCGGGCTGGATGAACGGCGCCGGCGCGTGGCCCGGCTGGATCGTCAACATGGACTACCACGAGGAGCAGCAGTATGACCCGGCGACGGAGACCGCGGAGGCCAAGGAGATCCGCGAGATGATCCGCACCCAGGCGTTCCGCAAGGGGCTCTCGCTGGCGCTCGACCGGCAGCGCATCGTGGACGTGGTGTGGGGTGGCATCGGCACACCGCAGCAGTTCACCATCAGCCCGCAGGCGTGGCACTTTGCCAGCCCCGAGGGCCAGCAGGTCTTTAAGGAATGGGCGGCGGCCGACGCGGAGTACGATGTCGAGAAGGCCAAGGCAAAGTTTGACGAGCTCGGCTTCGTGGACGCCGACGGCGATGGCTATCGTGACCTGCCCAGCGGCAAGCCCTTCACGCTCGTCATAGACCTGAACGACTGGGGTGGCGAGCGCGTCACGACCGAGGCCACCGAGGTGTACCGGCAGGGCCTGGAGGCGGTGGGCATCAAGGTGATCGTCAACAACGTCATCGGCCAGCCCGAAGGCTCGACGCGCGGTAACTATGGCGCTGGCTGGGTGCTGCGCAATACACACGCCTCGGAGATTGACCTGTGGACGTACCCAGACTGGGTGTTCCCACTGCGCGGCGGCGGCGAGGGCTCGCGCGCCTTCCCGATGCAGGGTCTGTATTACCAGACCGGCGGCGCGGAGGGCTGGAAGCCCGAACCCGGCAGCCCGGCGGCCAAGCTCCAGGACCTCTATCGCCAGGGCCTGCAGGAGCCTGACGTCCAGAAGCGCCACGAGATCGTGTGGGAGGCCATCCGCGTCCACATGGAGGACGGTCCCTTCGTGATCGGCGCGGCTGGCGACCAGCCCATGCCGGTCGTCTGCAAGAACTCTTTCCACAACGTGCCCGAGTACGGCGTGCTCGGTCCGTGGGCGCCCGGCAGCCCCGGCAACGTCCATCCTGAGCAGTTCTGGATGGAGCAATAGCAGCCGGTCGCTGTGTACCGATGTGGCGGGCGGGGTCACCTGCCCGCCACATCGCCAATCGCCGTTTGTACAAGGGTTCCGCCATATAACTGCTCACCCTCCCGCAGGTTTGAGCATTTTCTCGGCTGAAAATGGCGCCCCTAGACGGAATGCAGACCCGAAACGCCGCTCCAAGCAACCTGCGGGAGGGTAGGCTGAGTAGTTCCCATTCGTTGTTCTGGCAAGGAGGTGGACATGCTTTCGTACATCCTGCGCCGCCTGGGGTACGTCCTCATTATGCTCGTGCTGGTCTCCTTCGTCAGTTTCTTGATCATCGAGTTACCTCCGGGGGATTTCCTGACCCAGAAGTTGCAAGAACTGCAGGCGCGCGGCGATCGGAGCGCCGAGATGCGCATTGCGGAATATCGCGCGCGCTATGGCCTGGACCAGCCATTGCTGGAACGGTACTGGATCTGGGTTTCCCACTTCGTCAGAGGTGACTTTGGCGATTCATTCGCGTTCGAGCGGCCCGTCACCGAGGTGATCGGCCAGCGCGCTGGGATGTCGGTGATCCTGGCCCTCTCCACCATCACGCTGGTCTGGCTGCTGGCGATTCCCATCGGGGTGTACTCGGCCACCCACCAGTATTCCTTCGGCGATCAGGTCTTCACCACCATCAGTTTTATCGGCTTAGGGATGCCGGGGTTCCTGCTGGCGCTCCTCGTGCTGTTCTTCGCCATGGTGTTCCTGGGGCAGGAGGTGGGAGGGCTGTTCTCGCGGCAGTTCCAGGATGCGCCGTGGAGTTTTGGGAAATTCGTTGACTTGCTCAAACACCTGTGGATTCCGGCTTTGATCAGCGCCGTGACCGGTACGGCCAGCCTGATCCGCATCATGCGTGGGAACCTGTTGGACACGCTGGGGCAACCGTTCGTCGAGGCCGCCCGCGCGCGCGGTTTGAAGGAGCGCACGGTTGTCTGGAAGCACGCCGTGCGCGTGGCCCTCACTCCCCTGGTCGTGATCCTGGGCACGGAGGCTCTTCCCAACATCGTTGCCGGCGATGCGTTGGTCTCAACAGTGTTGAACCTGCCCACCGTCGGCCCGCTGTACGTGCGGGCCTTGCAGGTCCAGGACATGTATCTGGCCGGCACCGTGTTGGTGTTTATCGTGGGTGTGACGATGATCGGCAGCCTGCTGGCCGACCTGACGCTGGCGGCCCTCGACCCACGCATCCGCCTGGAATAAGTGGAAGGTGAAATCATGGCTGAGCAAGAAATCCCTGAAGTCAAAACCGCCAAGAAGCAGCAGATCAGCCAGAATTACTGGAGCCTGGTCTGGTGGAAGTTCAAGAGGAACCGGCTGGCCGTTTTCGGGGGGATTATGATCGTCATCTTCTACCTCGTCTGCGGCGTGTTTGCCGAGTTCTTCACCCCCTACGTCCTCCAGTACCAATCCAATTACCTGGAGGCCCGCCCCCAGCCACTCGTGTTCAAGAATAGAGAGGGGCAGTTCAGCCTGCGGCCGGCTGTGTACGGGCTGGAAGAGCAGATTGACATGGTGTTGCGCAAACGCTCCTATGCCGTGGACCGCACCAAAATCTATCCCCTCTACTTCTTTGTCAAGGGCCAGCCCTACCGACTGTTCGGGTTTATCCCGGCAGACGTTCACCTTTTCGGCACCGACCCGGCCGATGCAGAAGCCCACGCCTTCCTCCTGGGTACCGATCGCCTGGGACGCGACGTCCTCTCCCGCATCATCTACGGCGGGCGGCTTTCCCTGCTGTTGGGACTGATCGGCCAGGTCTTGACCTTCGTTGTCGGGACGGTGATGGGGGTGATCTCGGGTTATTACGGCGGGGCGACGGACATCGTCGTCCAGCGCATGACCGAGTTCGTGGGCGCTTTTCCCGACATTCCCCTCTTTATGGCGTTGGCGGCCGCCATCCCGGTCACCTGGTCGCCCATGTTGGTGTATTTTATGCTTACCCTGATTCTCGTCTTCATCCGCTGGGGCGGGCTGGCGCGCCAGGTGCGAGGGCTGATCCTCTCGCTGCGGGAGCGTGAATACGTGCTGGCCGCGCGGAGCGCCGGCGCCAGCGACATCCGCCTCATGTTCCGGCATCTCTTGCCGGGCACGATGAGCCACGTGATCGTCATCGCCACGCTGATGATCCCCGGCATGATCATCTCGGAGACGGCCTTGTCCTGGCTGGGGCTGGGCCTGCGTCCCCCGCTCACCAGTTGGGGTGTGCTGTTGCAGGAGGTCAGCAGCGTGCGCTCGATCCGCTTTGCGCCGTGGCTGCTCCTCCCGGTTCCGTTCGTCATCCTGGCCGTGCTCTCTTTCAACATGCTCGGCGATGGGCTGCGTGATGCGTTGGATCCGTACGGGGGTCGGTAGGAGGAGCGTGCCATGCCTGAACCATTAGTAGAAGTCAAAGACCTCAAGGTCGAGTTCGACGTGCGAGATGGAATCGTCCACGCCGTGGATGGCGCTACCTTCACGGTCTATCGGGGCCAGACGGTGGGCATCATCGGCGAAAGCGGCTGTGGCAAGTCTATCACCGCCAAGGCTATCCTGCAGATGGTCCCCAGACCCGGCAAGATCACCGGCGGCGAGATCTATTACTACCGCCGGGTGCGTGTGAATGGCTCGGGTGAGACTATTGAGCAGGTGAACGTCAGGGAGTTGCACCCGGATGGCCCCGAGATTCGCAGGATCCGCGGTGGCGAGATTGGCATGATCTTTCAGGAACCGATGAGCTCGCTCACCCCGGTCTACACCGCCGGCTCCCACATCGGCGAAGCGGTCACGCTGCACCAGCTCTTGCCTGTCCGTAAGGTCGGCGACCAGATAGCGGAAACCATCCAGGCGCACCGCTCAGTCACCCGAGAAGAAGCCCGCGAGATCGCCATCGAGATGCTGCGGAGGGTGGGGATTCCCAAGCCGGAGCAGCGCGTGGACAGTTATCCACACCAGTTGAGCGGTGGGCAGCGGCAGCGGGTCATGATCGCCATCGCACTCTCTTGCCAACCGGTGATGTTGATCGCCGACGAGCCGACGACGGCGCTGGACGTGTCCATCGAGGCGCAGATCCTGGACATCATGCGCGAGTTACAGGAGACGGTGGACATGGCCATCATGTTCATCACCCACAACCTGGGCGTCATCGCCGAGATGGCCGAGGAAATCTGCGTCATGTACATGGGCAAGGTGGTGGAAAGAGCCAACGCCGTCGAGTTGTTCTACGAACCCCGGCACCCTTACACGCGCGACCTGCTCAAGTCTATCCCCAAAGTGGGCAAGAAAAGCCGGGAACGGTTGGCCTCCATCAAGGGCATGGTGCCTGACCCATTTCACCTGCCGTCGGGGTGTGTCTTCCACCCGCGCTGCCCGGAGTTCATGCCGGGGAAGTGTGACCGTATCGAACCGACGTGGACACAGGTGGGAGAGCACCACTGGGCCAGGTGTCTGCTGTACGAGGGGGTGTGAGAAGCATGGCTGGACAAACGCAAGATAACGTGCTGCTCGACGTCAAGGGCTTGAAAAAGTATTTTCCGATCCAGCGCGGGATGCTGAAGCGGGTGGTCGGTAACGTCAAGGCGGTGGACGACGTCAGTTTTTACGTCCGACAAGGCGAGACGCTGGGGTTGGTGGGGGAAAGCGGCTGTGGCAAGACCACCGCCAGCCGCGCCGTGATTCGCCTGTACGAGCCGACCGCCGGGGAAATACACTTTAAGACAGACAGGTTCTCAGCCGACGGCAAGCCTGAGATGGTGGACGTGCTGGCGCTGGACAAAGAGCAGATGAAAGTGCTCCGGCAAGACATTTCGATGATCTTCCAGGATCCGATCGGCTCCTTGAACCCCAGAATGAGCGTGTTCGACATCGTTGCTGAGCCGATGGTGATTCACGGTCGGGGCGCAGGACGGGAAACCGAGGAGGCCGTCATCCGGCTCTTGGAGCGTGTGGGCCTCCGCCCGGAACACATGCGCCGTTACCCTCACGAGTTCTCGGGCGGCCAGCGGCAGCGCATTGGCATCGCCCGCGCGCTGGCTTTGAGCCCGCGCCTGGTCTTCTGCGACGAGCCTGTCTCCGCGCTCGACGTCTCCATTCAGGCCCAGACGCTGAACCTGTTGCAGGACTTGCAGGCAGATTTCAACCTGTCCTACGTCTTCGTCGCCCACGACCTGAGCGTCGTACAGCACATCTCCGATCGCGTGGCAGTGATGTACGTGGGCAAGATCGCGGAGATGGCCGCCGCCGAGCAGTTGTACACCTATCCGCTGCACCCTTACACCGAAGCGCTCATGTCGGCCGTGCCCAAGCCCGACCCTCTGTACAAATCGGAACGCATCATCATGCAGGGCGACGTGGCCGACCCGTCGAATCCCCCGAGCGGGTGTTACTTTCACCCTCGCTGCCAATATGCCAAAGACGTGTGTAGCCAACAGGCTCCTGAGTTCCGCGAGCTGAAGCCGGATCACTTTGTGGCCTGCCATCGCGCCGAAGAGCTGCAACTGAAGGGCGTGTAGAGGAGGGCTTATGCAACTAAAACAGATCTCGGCGGGAGTACTTGCGCTCATCCTGTGGATCGCGACGGCCGTCGTGGGCCTCGTGGAGATCGTCGTCGTCCGGGATATGGTACTCCGGCTCTATGGCCGTTTCGGGAGCAGCTATTGGTCGGGTGTGACGCTGGGCAATGTGACCGTGCTCGTCTTGGCCCTGGCGTGGCTTGCGCTCGTCGTCGGCACGGGAGAGTACCATCGCGGGCACGTGGGCCAGCGCAACTCCTGGAGGCTGTTTGGGTGGACCATCGCCGGTGAGATAGCCATTTTCCTTCTGTCGCTCTTCGTCTGACAACATGGCGGGGATTCAGGCATCGCAGCAACGACCTTGATGACGACTGAAGCCGTTATTACAGGTCATCAAAGAAGGATGGTGGGTTCGTAGTGGCGACTTCAGTCGCTTTGTCTTACTCGCGAGCGGCTGAAGTCGTTACTATCTTGCGACTTGCTGATTTGCCGATTTGCTGATTTGCCGATTTGCCTGTCGTTCACACAGGAAGGTTCAACGACTTATCAACAGGAGGGAGATCATGGTAGACGTAGAGAAAACGATGAACTTTCTGGCCCGGGTGCCGTTGTTCCGGGGCCTGAAGAAGCGCCAGCTCGAACGGTTGGCCAGGCGGTTCGTGCCGCGTGAGTATGCCGCTGGTGATATAATCGTGACCCAGGGCCAGGGAGGCGAGGGGTTTTTCATCGTCGTATCAGGCAAGGCTGAAGCCGTTCGCCAGCGAAGCGATGGCGCCAGCGTCGTGGTCAACACGTTTGGCCCGACCGACTTTTTTGGCGAAATGGCGCTGCTGGACGACGGCCTGCGCACGGCGTCGGTCGTCGCCACCGAAGCAACGCAATGCCTGGTGCTCCCGCGCTGGGACTTTCTCGCGGCGCTGAGAGAGGACGTGGACATGGCCATCGCGATCCTGGAAGAGCTGGCCAAACGCATCCGCATGGCGCTGGACGTTTTATAGAATTGCCCCGCAACTTTTGTATAGTGTCTGGCGATGAAGTGCCCAGGCTGTGGCTTCGACAATCCGCCTGAAATGAAGTTCTGCGGTATGTGCGGCACGCGCCTGGCGCGGGCGTGCCCCGCCTGCAGCTTTGCCAACCCGCCAGACTTTCGCTTCTGTGGCCAGTGCGGCTTGCCCCTGATCCAGGAGCCAGGCCCGCCGCACCCGGGTGCGCTGGTAGGACAAGATGCCACCTTGTCCACCGTTCCACCGGTGCAACTGAAGGGCGAACGTAGGCAGGCGACCGTCATTCTCGCCGACGTGAGAAGCTCGACCGACCTTCTGGAGCGGATCGGTACCGAGGCCTGGGTGGAGATCATGAATCGTGTCCTCCAGATCCTGGAGGCAGAGGTCTATCGCTTTGGCGGCGAGGTGGACCAGTTTCGGGGCGATGGCCTGGTGGCCTTTTTCGGCGCAACCTCTGCCCACGAGGACGACCCGGAGCGCGCAGTGCTGGCCGCTACGTCCATGCACAAGGCGCTCGCACCCTACGCCGCCGAGCTGACCGAGCGGGGAAACATTGACCTTCTGCTGCGCGTGGGGGTGAACACCGGGGAAGTGGTCGTCGCCAACATCGGTGACAGCCGGCAACACAGCGAAGACACGGCCATGGGGGCCGCCCTCACCATCGCTGCCCGCATGGAGGCGGCCGCCGAACCGGGTACCGTCCTGGTCAGTGAGCACACTTACCGGCTGGTAGAAGCGCAGTTCGAGTGGCAGCCGCTGGGTGAAATCACCGTCAAGGGTGTGAGCCAGCCCATTGCCGTCTACCGGCCGTTGACTTTCCGGGCCGGCGCCATGCGGGCGGATCGCCTGCAAGCTTATGGGCTTTCTGCTCCGCTCATTGGGCGCGAGGCCGAGTTTTGTACCCTTAGGGGCTGCCTCGAGGACCTGCGCGCAGAGCGGGGCGGTATCGCGATGGTGACGGGGGACGAGGGCATGGGCAAGTCGCACCTGGCGGCCCAGGTGCGCCAGCACCTCGTCCGGGATCGCGCGCTGTTAGCCGAGGCGTGTGGCGATGGTTCTTGCCCGGCTGACATGGCGCCGCTTGAGCTGACCTGGTTGCAGGGCCGTTGCCGATCCTATGACCAATCGTCGCCCTATTCAATGTGGCTGGATCTGCTGCGGGGCTGGCTGGGTATGCGCGAGGGAGAATTAAAAGAAGAGATGCGGAATCGGCTCCGTCATCGGGCCGAACTGCTGTGGGGGGATCGCCTGGCGGAGCACTACCCTTACCTGGCCACTTTTCTTTCGCTGCCGCTGGAAGAGGCCTTTGCTGAACGGGTCAGACACCTGGAGGCCGGAGGGCTGCGCCAGCAGCTCTTTCTGACCGTCCGCAGTTGGGTCGAGGAGATGGCCGCGCGCGGGCCACTCGTGCTGGCCTTTGAAGACCTGCACTGGGCCGCTACGACTTCGCTGGAGCTGCTGGAGTACTGCTTGCCCCTGTGCGACCACGCGGCGCTTCTTTGGTTGTTCCTCTTTCGCCCGGAGCGCACCTCGCCAGTGTGGGGATTCCGCCATCGTGTCGAGACCGAATATCCCCACCGGG
>Ga0172364_10003578_pt1 | contig 12429 bp, 12 predicted proteins | sample LakKivSesite10cm_FD_114545 | JGI IMG/M metagenome (GOLD analysis project Ga0172364, IMG submission 114545) | Sediment microbial communities from Lake Kivu, Rwanda - Sediment site 10cm | ecosystem: Environmental > Aquatic > Freshwater > Lake > Sediment | place: Rwanda: Western Province, Lake... | reverse complement strand
GATCAGTATGTCCATGAATATTCCAAACCATACGAAAAGCAGTGACTTGAGTATTGAAAGTTTCACGGATAAAAATTTGAGCAGAAAACGCCATGCAAGAGTGAAAAACACTGTGTCAAGCAATACGGCAACAGCTGCTAGCAAGTAAATATAGAGGTTTATGCCTTCGACGATGGTGATGATTTGTGAAATGTCTACGTTGAAAATGTATATGTATGCGAAGAAGGCTGCTAGTCCTATGAGTGGAAAAATGATGGATTTCCATGTGACCTTGTACTTCATTGAAACCATGAAGGCTTGCACCTAAACGTGAAAGCAAAAAGATTGTAGCCTAATTATATATTTTACCTATCTCCACTACAAAGCAGCCATTTTCTGGACAAAATCCTCCCCATTTGGCAAAATTTAATTGCGTTAGCACGCTAATGTTCAATTGGTGCCGATATTGAATTTAAAAGGTGTTCACTTTCTCCTAACATATAAATGCGACTTGGAATGCGACCACTGCTTCGTTTGGGGAAGCCCTAAAGGAAAAGGCACGTTTACTCTCAAGCAGGTAAGAAATATTTTGGCAGAAGCGAAAAAGTTGGGAACTGTGAATCATGTTGCGATAGAAGGTGGCGAACCTTTTCTGTACCATCCAATCATGGTTAAGATTGTTGAAGAAGCGGTGAACCTTGATTTTCATGTGGAAATTCTTTCAAATTGTTATTGGGCAACTTGTCCAGAAGACGCAGCAGAGTGGCTTCTTCCAATAGCCAAAGCCAAAGATGTCGAGCTAAGCTTAAGCAGTGACCTTTATCATGGAGAAAACTGGGAAACTGAAGAGGTTAGAAACGCTGCAAAGGCTGCAAAGCTTCTAAACATTAAAGCTGGCGTAATCTCTGTCAAATATCCAAACACTGAAGCATCTAACATCAAAGAGATTGAAGGAGCAAAAGTCAGTTCATGGGAAATAATGTACAAGGGCAGAGCATCTGAAAAGTTGACTGAAAAAGCAAACAAGAAGCCTTGGCGGGAATTCACAAAATGTCCTTACGAGGACTTCGTTAATCAGAATCGAGTACACATTGACCCCTTTGGACATGTTCACGTTTGCCAAGGCATATCGATTGGCAACGCTTGGCAGAAGCCCTTTTCAAAAATAATTGAGGAATATAATCCATATCAAAATCCCATTCTTGAACCTTTAGTTCGTGGCGGCCCAGTGGCTTTAGTTGAAAAGTTTAGTCTCTCCCATGATGACGTTTATGCTGATGCATGTCACTTATGTTCTGCTGCACGATGCATGTTACGAGATAAATATCCAGACATTCTTGTTCCAGACCAAATGTACGGAAAGTTCGAATAACACCAAAAGCCTAATGCTCACAGTTTTCCCTTTACCTGAAAAATGTGAAGGGCTCTATAGTATACTAATGCACCAAATATGGCAAATGGAATGCTTGTCAAAAGGAGATTTATTATACTATTCGGTTGAATAGGGTTGCCTTTGAAAGCAAATTCGCGGAGAGCTTCAGCTGCGACGCTGAGCGGATTTGCTGATGCAGCGTTTACTAAAGATGAGGGAAGATATTGTGCCAGATATTCTTGTGGATAGTAAACTGTGCTGAAGGTCAATAAGAACACTTGCACTAATTGTTGGTATGCAAAGAAAAATTCTCCATGAGTAGACGCTAATGCAGCGAGCGCAGCGGCGATGCCTGCAAGACCCATAGCAAGTATTAGAAGAAAAGGCATTAAAATTAGAGCATTCAAAACAGCATGAACTGGAAGAACGATGAGCGCAACTAACAACAGAGAACTAGAATATACCATTGCTGAAAGGCTTCCAGCAATCAGGTAAGCAGCAACCAGACCTTTATTGCTGATTGGCAAAGAGAGATAATATTGAGTAACGCCTTCTCGAAGGGCTAGCCATATTCGTCTACCTGTATCTAAGGCACCCATGAAAAGTCCCATGACTACAACTGCTGGGGCAAAGAACTGAAAGTAATTAATGCTCATCAATCCATTGTAGACTAAGCCTACTACGAGCATGTCGGAAACGTTTAAACTCAGAAGAACTGCCATAAGCCATTTAGTTCGGAAAAAGTAGGAAAAATCTGTACGTGCTATCTGCAAAATGCGCACTAATTCGGTCATCCGCGAAGCAGAAAAGAACCCAGCCCAAGCGTACCAACAGCTAAAGCTGTCAGAACAGCCACAGCAATACGAGGGTCAACAAGTACGCTAGGATCAAATCCGAGAAGGAGACGAACTAAGTCGGATCCATAGGTTAGTGGACTGAAAATGGCAACGTTAGCGTATGATGATGGCAGAAACATGAGGGGATAGAATACGGTGCTGAAGCGAATGATGAGAGTGCTTAATGCTGTGACGATGGCAGTGTATACGTCTGCTGAACGAAAGGCTATGAACGACAACGCAAGCATAAGTCCTGAAACACCGAAGCCCAGCCAGAAAAGTGTAGCTACAGCCGATGTCACAGATAATGCTGTGAGGTTTCCTATAATTGACAATGTTACAAACAGTGGAACAATCAAAAGCAAAGCTAACTCAAACCCTCCTTGAAGAGCCACAGATAGGTAAAGCTTCCAGCGTGGAATCGGCAAGCTAAGAAGGTAGGGCAATCGACCCTCATGTGCATGTTCTACGAATTGGCGTCCAGTGTGGGAGCCTATGTCAAAAGTTATCATGATCACATAGCCTATGGCATAAAACTGAAGGTAATCATCCATTTGAGTGACGAGCCTAGACATTAGTGCTCCGTATATGCCTAGCTGAACAGCAAAAACTACCCATTCCATCACTATCCACACTGGCGGATGAAGTTCTTGCTTCAGGTCGAACCATATAAGTCGAATTATGCTCTTCAATTAGTTGTAGCTCCTAAAACTCGTCCCGTGAAATGCAGAAACACGTCATCTAAAGACGGTTCTGTTACCCTCACAGAAAGAACACGTGTGTTCTTTTGATAGCAGAGGTTTGTCATTTTGGGCACCCAAGCCTCAGCCATTGAAACATAAGCGCGCAACTGGTTCTCGTTTGAAGCAACCACACGATAAGTCCCTTCAATTTTGCTTAGCTCTTCAATTATGTTATTATCTTTAGGCGCCTCAACTTCTAACTCCACTATGTCTCCGCCTGCAATGCTGTCCTTTAAACGCTGAACAGTTTGGCAAACCACATTTTGTCCTTGATCCAAAATTGTTATACGATCAGCCAAATACTCTGCTTCACGCACCTCATTAGTGGCTACAAGAACCGTTGAACCATCATCTCTTAACTTACGTATGTGATCCCAAATAATGCGTTTACCCCGCAGATCCACTTGGCTACTGGGTTCATCAAAAATCGCCAAACGAGGACGCTGAACTAAAAGCTTAGCGACTTCTAGTCGTTTAGCTTGACCGCCTGAAAGATGCATAAACAGTTTCCCACGAGCATCCCAAAGCTCTAAATCCTTCAATATCTGCTCCATCAAAGCTTCTCGCTTAGACTTTGGAACGCCGCAAACAGTGGCATGAAAACGCAATATTTCCATAGGTTTGTGTCGCCAGAAGCCTCGAGCTTCTTGAAATGCTATGCCTAGTATCTGGCGAACTTGTGTTGGGTGTTTAACAACGTCAAAGCCCATTACGTTGGCAGTTCCTGACGTTGGTTTGAGAACTGTGGCAAGGATGAGAAGAAGGGTGGTTTTTCCAGATCCGTTAGGACCTAGTAGAACCATTATTTCGCCTTCATTTAGAGTAAAGTCTAGTCCTTTGAGTGCTTTTGTCTTGCCATACAGTTTTGTTAGGCCTTTTGTTTCAATGGCAACCAATTGTAAAGGGCTCTCCTAATCAACATTCGGTTTTTCCAATAAAATAGCACATCTCCTATATTAAAGTAGTCCGACGAATGCGGAGAAGCTATAAATTATGGGTTTTCCACATTAAGGGTTAAGGCGATGTTATGCCATCCAGAGATGAAGCCTTAAACTTGGTTAAGAAAAACGTTACAAAAAAGAACGTTGTTTATCATATGCTTGCTGTTGAAGCCATAATGCGGAGCATGGCAAAACATTTTGGAGAAGACGAAGACAAATGGGGATTAATAGGTATACTTCATGATGTCGATTATGAAAAAACTGAAACGACACCTGAAAAGCACAGCCTTTTGGCTGAAGAAATTTTAAAGGGATTTGTGCCTGACGATGTTATAAAAGCCATAAAAACCCACAATTTCAAGTATACAGGTGTGATGCCCGAAACTCGCATGGAGAAGGCGCTAATTGCTTCTGACGCAATTTCTGGCTTGCTTGTGGCATGCGCTTTAGTTATGCCTTCTAAAAAGTTGGCAGACGTGAAAGTCGAAACTGTCGCCAAGAAATTTAAAGATAAGGACTTTGCAAGAGGAGCTGAAAGAGAAAGAATTCTCGTTTGCGAGGAAATTGGAATTCCGAAAGAGCAGTTCTTTGAAATCGCTTTAAACGGACTGAAAAGCGCCGCAGCAGAAATAGGTCTATGAGTTCGAGTGTTTACATAAAATTCTTAAATTCCCCTTAGACACACATCAATAAAAAGTGATTTTGAAATGAGTCTACTTGCTAACGTTTCTGAAGAAGAAGCTTTCCGTTTACTGATGGACTATTTCACGTCGAAACATATGAAAATAATAGCTTCAAACTCTCCCTCGTACATTAGAGCAGAATTTGGTTCTTGGACTTCGTTGTCTCTTGATAATGCAAATGGAGAGGTTGAAGTTGAAGTAAGGAAAAGAAATGGCGGAAGCCACGCTAATCTTGATTTTAGCTTTTTTAAAGAATACTTGCTTGCTTTGATATTCGCCGTTTTTGGAACACTATTTTTATGCGTGGTTATGTGGTGGAGAGTAACAAGCGACTTGCCACGAATAAATCCCGCAGAAGTCGGAAGCTTTCTTCTCAAAATAAATCTAATAACATTCAGTTTGTCAGTAGTCATGTTTGCCATTACAGTCGGACTCGTTGGATACAGCACTTCGCTGACAAGAAAAAAGTTCATTGAAGAGTTTAACACGTTTGCGCAATCGTTGCCTTCCAAAAAAGACTGAGCCATATTCCACCAGGTAACCGTTAAACTGCTGCATCCAAACCTTTAATCGCTTTTATAGCGTCAACATCTATACTAAACCAGTTAAACGCAGAAAAATCAGGGTGTTGACGGTTCATGTCAGAAACAGTCAAAGCGATTGAACTCAAAAAGATTCGTCCAAACAAACTTAACCCGAGGCTAGAGATGAATATAGAGCGTCTTAATGAGCTTGCTACCAGCATACGAGAAGTTGGATTGCTAGAACCAATAATTGTCAGACCAATGAATGGCGAATACGAAGTCGTTGTCGGTGAACGACGTTACAGAGCTTCGCAACAGGCTGGACTTGAAAAAGTGCCAGCAATCGTAAGGGAGTACAGCGATGATGAAGTAGTTCAACTGAACCTCATCGAAAATGTTCAAAGAGAAGAGCTTAACGCAATTGAAAAGGGAAAAGTGTGCAAATATCTGTTGGAGAATTGTCCAGAAAAGTTTCCTTCCCAAAATGCCATAGCTAAGAAAATTGGTGTAGGTAGCAACGCTGTGTCTCTTTGGCTGCGAACGGTTGAAGTTGTTCCGCAAGAGGCTCAAAAATACGTTGCACCTTCAACCATTTCAGGACAGGTGCCAGAAGGCAAAATTGATTATCAGACAGCGGTTAAGGTGGGACGTTCTGTTGAGGAGCCAGAGAAGAGAGTAGAAGTGATTAAAAAGCTTGCAGAGAAGCGACTTCCAGTTAAGGAGAGAGCAGAAGTTATCAAGAAAGTGGCTCTTGAACCAGAAAAACCCATTGAAGCCGTTATTGAGGAAGTGGCTGAGGCACCTTATGAAATGCGATTCACAGCTGACGATAAGGAGCTCTTACTTGAAGACATCAAAACTCAAACTTCAAGAACAGACATGCCAGACCCCAAAATCAAAGCAGGAGCAACCGTTCATGCATCTATTTGGGAACCACACATTGCAGACTTGCGTATCACATCTATAGAAAGGAAAAAGCTGAGATACTTCGACGAAGAAGATGCAAAAAGAGAAGGCGGCTACACCCTAGAAGAGTTCAAGAAAAAGTGGAAAAAGACGCATGGAGAATGGGACGAGAATCAGCTTGTCTACGTAATACACTTTGAAAAAATAAAATAGCGCCTTCGCAGACTTTCAGTTATCCAACGATTGAAGGTTCCACGTTTTCTACGTGCCTGACATCCGTAAAAGACCATGCTAGCGTTACTATAACTGCTCCTGTTATTGCACATCCTAAAAATAGGTTAGCAGTTTCTACGAACTCTACTATCGCTCCAGAAAGAATCATGCCGACTGGCGTTGCTGCAGAAGCCAATGCCATAACAACTGAGCTTACTCTGCCCAGCATTTTTGCTGGAACAACAGTCTGAATTATTGTCTGCAGCGTTACGTTGGCTACTGGCACACACAGTGCCATGATTGTTCCACTTATTGCCATAAACCAGAACGCCTGTGAGGGAGTAAGAGCTACAAGGGCATATCCCAAAAATATGACATAGAGAGAAATTGCAGTTGCGACCATCTTCTTCTTGAAACCCTTTGTAACTGACATCACGATTCCGCCGACGAGAATTCCTCCTTCAAAGAATGCCATGACAAGTGCCAAATCAGAAGCCCCTCCTGAATGATCAACTTTCACATAGTACGGAAGCAAAGTAGACAATGGGACTAACAGGAAATTCAATGCAGTTGCTAGGGTCAATAAGGGTAACATGCCTCTTGCTTTTCTAATAAAACCGAAACCTTCCAAAAAATCCTCCTTAAAAGATGACCTTTCACCTTTTTTCCTCACAGGCGGTATCTTGATTAGCACAAGAGGTATTAAGGCAACGATAAAAGTTGCCATGTCAATCCAGAGAATCTGATGAATCTGCCAAATTGACAACGCAAGCGCCCCAATGATTGGTCCAACTAACGAGATGGCGCCGGAGCAAAGGTAGTTTAGTCCGTTCATGCGACTCAATTTTTCCTTCGGAATCATTATTGGGATAATGGCTGACACTGCAGGAGAGTGGAAAGCTTGGAGAATGCCTCTTATAGTGATTATCATCAGAACGTGCCATATTTGGACGATACCTGACCAAAACATGAAGATGAGTATTACTGTGGCTAAAGCTTGCAGAAAGTCAGCCGTGAAGATCAAAACCTTACGATTCCATCGGTCAACGAATACGCCTGCGAAAGGAGCCAAAATCACCATGGGCGCTAAGCCCAAAAAAGAAGCAAGAGACAAGTATAAAGCGCTTCCAGTCTCTAAGGTTATCCACCATATTATGACAAACTGCGCAATGGATGATCCTAACAAAGAGGCTAGTTGTCCAGCCCAAAAGAACAAGTAACTTCTAAACGTTGTCTGACTAGCCTGCACTTCCATCTATTGCTCCTCTATTTTTTACTTCCTCATTCTAGTGTTTCTTGGGCTTCTGTGAAGAATTAAAGGCTCGAGCAACGCATTTATTTATTATGGAAAAAAGTGGACTAAATTTTGACCACTTAGTAAGCTCACAAGCTTCTCATGACTCTTCAATCTGTCACGTACTTTTGACAGTGTATTCATCTTCCTTTTTGACGCCTATCCCAAGCTCCTCAGCTCTGCGAATCTGAGTGTAACTCCAAGGGTTATCTGTTAGGCTAGCTTCTTCGAAGCTTTCAATCACTTTTAACGCTTCAACATCCATGGCTATTCTGTCTCCAGAAGCCAGCACAACATTTGGGTCTCGCAATTCGCCACATGCTGGTCCGCCCGAAATGAAACATTTCCTCCCATCCATAATTACCAAGTCTGGATGCACAACTAAATTCAAATCTGCAATTTTCTCTTCCAGATTCCTCGCATGCAACATCATTCGCTCACTAGGCTTCATAAAACCAACAGCCAACTTTAAGCTTAAAGTAAAATTTGCCCATCTATGTGTTTTCATGCAACAAACATAAACAAGCTTCTTCGCCACTAAAGCCCTTTCAGGCAGACCAACCGTTCTAAGATATTTGCCGTCAGTGCCAACCTTAACCCATTTACCTTCATCAAAAGGCACAACCTCCGCCCCAGCCTCCTCTGCCTTGCGAAACATGCCTGTTTCTTCCAAAACCTTACGCGTAGAAAGCGAAAACATCGAAGACTCGCCTAAAACCACCTGGGAAGCACCATGCTCATACAGCAATTCGATAACAGCCTTGACAAAATCTGGGTCACTAGAACCAGGCGGGGCATCACCTGTGTTAAAGTTTGGCTTCAACAAAACTTCGTCGCCTTCTTCAACAATTCTGCTGAATCCGCCGAGCAAGTTGACAGCCTTCAGAATATTGCCTTTCAAATTCTGTCCATTAGTTGTGACCTTGCTAACCAAAACCTTGCCGTTATGACTAAACGAATTTTCTCTGACTCTGCCGATTCCAACTTCAGCACTCATGCAAACCACTAATCAATGCAAACGCGTTCGAAAATTTAGCCTTTACCAACATGTATGAAGCATATTAGAAGTTAGAAACCTATTTGTGGAAGCGTCAAGTAGTCTTCTGCTGTGAGGGTAAGTTGATGGATAAAAAGGAATATTCGTATGGAATATGTGGTGTTTATTGCGGTCAATGTCCAAATGGGAACGGAAGAGTGAAAATGATTGCTGGAGAGTTGAAGAGACTAGTAGATACGGTTCGTTATGATTGGCTCGAGTTCGCAGTTAAATCATTCAAATTCGCCGAGTTTAGGAAAGGTTTAGAATGGTTTGCTCAAGCGCAATGTGCCATGTGTCTGAACGGTGGCGGTGCACCTTGTGAAAATAGAAAATGTGCTGCTGAAAAGAAGCTTGAAAGCTGCCTCCTTTGTGACGACTATCTTTCATGCAAACACACGACGTATCAACGAGATTGGTATCCTTTCGTAGTTGACAATTACAAGCGCGTTAAACAAGTGGGCTTTGAGAAGTATCTTGAAGAAGAAGAGGAAAGAGTTAGAGCAGGCATTGATTTGATGGGTCATTTGGAAAGAAGATGCTGCAAAGTAGTGAAGCTAGAAGAATAGCAACCACACGATATACCGAAGCACAACTTTAAGAAGGAGACAGTTACGTTTACTTCTTTGTTTCTATTTGAATACTAAATTTGTCTTCCTTTCCTGTTTTTTCGTCTTTTACGTCTCTCAATTGAACCTCTGATTCTGGGAATTGCTCGGTGCAATCAAGAACCTTGAAGAAACTTTTCTTGTCTTTACAGAGTCTTTTAAAATCAAATTTCGCTAACCGTTTGGCCTGTATATTGGTGTAGGGGATGTCCCAGATTTCATCAGTTTTTTCACAAGATATAGCTTTGACCAATGCAACCTTCTGTAAACTCGTTGCGAAATACGTGTCTTTGAGAGGAACAGGTACGGGTCTCGACCATTCCTGAAGTTCATCAACGAAGATTAATAGAAAAGCTAATGGAGAATCTTCGAAAGGAACGTTTCCAAGTTCATTCTTAAAGTTGTGAAGGCAGATAGCTTTGGCAGCCTCAATTAATGGTCTGTCCTCGGGAAGATTTTTTCCAAGTTTTTCTGGTGATCCTAGAGTACTAAGCAGATTAACTGCGCCAACTACGCCGTGGTCTATGGAGAGCTCTTCAGGTTGGTACTCGCTAAGATGGTTGCCAGCTTTAAACAATGTTGGTTTGCCTGTGGGTTTTGAAATTCCTAAACCTTCTTTAACTATCTTCTGCCAGCGTTCTGGCATGTTTTCCAGTAGAACAGACAGATATTGCATATTTTGAAATTTTTCATTTGCAAGACTAAGGGATATTGGATATGTTTGAATATCTAGTGAAGGATAGCATCGTAAAATCTCATTAATCAATGACCAGTTGACTGATGTGCAAAGTTTAGCTAAAGGAATGCCTGTATCGTGAAGAAGGCCAGCGAACCACCATGCTGTTCGCACTTCTTCTGAAGAAAAGTCAAATTTGTCTTTAATTACGCCTTCTATGTCTCCTGCTTTGGAAGTTAAGTCGAGAAGAAAATCGCCCAGAACAGCAACTCGCAGTTGATGGGCACAGTGATCACGATAATACTTTCTGACATTGAGGAAATACATAAAAGCTTCAAATTCTGGGAGCGTTCGAATTAGACGTAGCACACCCTCGTTTGTAATTCCGCGTTCCTTTGCAACATCGTATAATGCTTCACTTAGGGAAAAGATTCCAGCTCCAAAAAGGTCATTCGCTATCTTTGCCATGCTTGAAGAAACTTGTTCTTGAACATGCTCAACAATTTTCGAAACAAAAGGCTTAACCCATATTGGAACACCAAGTCTGTCTAACTCCTCCAGCTTCTCTAAATGTTGAGACTTAATTTGGCTCATCTTTTCAATCTGTTTGCTGGTTTCCTCTAGTTTTTCTTGCACTCTCTCCTTTTTTGCTTCAGGTACATTAAGAGTGATTTGCGATAAAAAACTCGAAAAGCTAGGGCTGAAATGCCCTGCACGAGACATCACCCAAGAATCGTCAATCAAAATTTTCTGACTCATCAAATCATCATCGGAATATTGTTAAAGGCATAACTTCAAGCTTTCGCTAACTAACTACTTTTGACGCTTCTATACGAAAGCAAATTGTAGCCCACTCTGTGGAACAAAAAGAAATGAAGTAACAGAAGATAAACCTTCAGTTAAGCAGCCCTGAGGCAGTAACAAAATGTGACTACGATATGTGCGTCGCTTTTTATACACTTGAGCCATTATTCCCTACTTGGAAGAAGAGAGAATGGAATCCTTGCCAGAAAAAGAAATAAACATGACTTATGCTCATGAAGAAGCAGTTGGATATGTGGTCGGTGAGTTGGTCACTTTTTTCCAGAATAATAAAGTGAGGTGCCCATTCCTTTAAGTATTAAAGGAGAAGAGAACATGACCTTCCTCGGAACCCTTAGACAAGAATTCTCGTTTATAAAAGGGAACTATGCAGTTTTGGTAGTTAGCTGGATAATGGTGGACTTTGCCATGGAATTGCAAGCCACCTATTATGGGCTCTATGTGCTTGGACTTGACGCAACTGTAACCATTCTAGGCGTCATAGGGCTCTCTCAATTTTTAGCGTTGGCTTCCTTGCAGTTTCCTGGCGGCTACTTAGCAGATAAATACGGAAGAAAATGGCTCATTTCAACAATGACTTTCGGCGTAGCCCTCAGTTTCATATTCTACGCAATCGCGCCTTCATGGCCATTTATACTCATCGGAGCAGTTCTAATGGCCATATTTAATTCGACTTATCAGCCAGCATTGAACGCAATGATTTCTGACTCACTGCCACCAGAAAGAAGGGGAATGGGATTCAGCATAGTCATGCTCATAGCAAGCGCTTCCACAACACCAAGCCCAGCCGTCGCGGCTCTGCTAGTTGCTAACTTCGAACTAATCAACGGTATGAGAATAGCTTACGGCATCGTTGTAGCCCTCTTTCTGATTGCAGCGTTTTTCAGGTTTTTCTTCTTGAAAGAAACCATTGTAAGCTCCTCTAAGCCGCGCCTGAACGAGATTATACATAGCTATCCAACAGCATTGAAAGAAAGCTTCAGCGTGTGGGGAAAAGTACCCAAATCAATGTTCTATCTGTTCGTGTCATTCTCTATTGTGATCTTCGGGTTCTCGTCCGTAAGCCTCTATACAGTCGTCTATGCCACAAAAGTGATCCTCATAGACGACGTAACGTGGGGACTTATCTCTGCAATCGTCCCTGTAACCACAATCATCTTGGCCATACCCATCGGCAAGCTTGTAGACAAAACCGAAAGGAAAATACCCATTCTCATCTCACTGCTGGTCTTCGGGCTAGCAATGTGGGTCTTCATGAACGGAGACCTAGCAAAGGTTGCGGTCTCACTGATCCTTCTAGGCGTAGGACAAGTAATGCTGAACGCTTCTTTTGGAGCACTGCAGACAGATTTAACACCGAAAGAACAGCGGGGGAAAGTAAATGGCTTCGTTAACTTTGCCAATTACATAGTCATGGCAGTGGGTAGTCTACTTGGCGGATATTTATATGAGCATATAGCTCCTCAGACACCGTTCATGATCGCCATAGCAGCAATCTTGCCATCATTCCTGCTAACACTGATACTTGTAAAAGAACCAGAAAAAAGAGAAGAATAACCTGCAAAATTCTACAATAATAGAACGAATGGTTCAATCTATATATAAGGGGGGTCTAGGCTTTTCACAGAACCCTTCAAAAAGCCCTACACTATGTATTTGCCTGTTTTCTCAAAATCCTTCACAATTTCCATAACCCTTTTAGGCGCATTAACCGCTTCTAGGGGAATCCCCTTAAGCAAAGACCAAGGGCTTCTCTTCGCAATATCAGCAGCAATATAATCTTCGCCAAAACATTC
>Ga0172364_10003577_pt1 | contig 12430 bp, 5 predicted proteins | sample LakKivSesite10cm_FD_114545 | JGI IMG/M metagenome (GOLD analysis project Ga0172364, IMG submission 114545) | Sediment microbial communities from Lake Kivu, Rwanda - Sediment site 10cm | ecosystem: Environmental > Aquatic > Freshwater > Lake > Sediment | place: Rwanda: Western Province, Lake Kivu... | reverse complement strand
CTCGTAAACTGACTTGCACGGCACATACCAGCCTTCTTTCAAATTCTCTACGTACTTGGTGGCATCAAACTCGCTGGACTTGAAATCTCGGCTCCATAACAATTCGCCGGGCATGCTGTAGCCTGTCTGACTCTGGCTGGCAGGGATATCCTTGTATATGCCCAATTTGAAGACCACATTTTCTGGATACTGAGCAGGCAGAATATCGCTGTACCACGAAGCCCATAAGCGAATGTGCGTAATCGGCCCGGTGGTAGTACACTTAAAATCGTCCGCAAGAACCTGCAGTGGCCACGTTGTCGGTATGTCATCTGTTGCGTCCACATCTATGCCCGTTTCACTAATATCCGGTTCTTGAGTCCACTTGATCTCTGCTACTGTATCTGTAGCTAAAGATTCCTCGTCTTCGTAGTGCGGCCAGTCGCGGATGCCCGTGTAGGCCTGTTCCCACTTGATGTAATTCGGATCGGTGTCAAGCTCAAAGGCCATATCAAAACTTTCCTGCTGCTCACATAGTGCAGCCTCGATCGGCGTAAAGATGAGCGGAGAATCGTTCGCATAGCCCAGCGGAAGGTCACCTTCGACCACGAATTTTACGGCGTCATCCATCCAGTGCTGCGGCCTGGTCTTCCAGCTCCACTGTTGGAATGGAATTGTAACCGGTGGATAAATAGCGGTGATGCTGATCCAGAAGACATCGTCGCCCGTGGCTGAGTTAATATACTTCTGCTGCCAGAAATACTCTTTCGGCTCAAACTTGACGGAGTAGCGGAAGCAAGTGTCAGATTTGTTCTGCGGGAATCGGTCAAAACCTGCCCGTTCTTCCTGCACACGCTCTGCAGGCACGTCAACCAGCCACAGCAGTTTTCTGGGGTAGCTATAGCCGGGCTTAGCTGATGGGTCGGCGGGCACATTCGACCAGAACCCGATTCGCCAGAAGGTCGGGCGAACCGTTGGCGTACCAGAACCATCCCAGCCTTGATACGAACCCCACCAGTGAACCGAGGTTACAGGCATACTGCCCAGGCAGTGGAAATCGTCAGCGACGATATTCCAGACAATCGGAGGCACCGCTGCGCTGGAGCTGGGCCGGATAGCGAAGGATGGCTCATCCCAGCCGCAATAGTACGGTGTTTTGGATGTTGGTTCCCACTCGACTGGCGGCTGAGACCACTTCAGATGCTCCGCCGGCGGTTTTGGCTCAGGCGGCACCTCCGGCACAAAGTAGTAATCCTCCGTTTCGCCATATTCGTATCCAGCCGCAGGTCCGTCACCACTAGCTCTGGCGGCTGAGATAACCATGCCCCATTGTTTTTCGGAAAGTGTTATTCGCATCCAGATTGGGTCTTCTGTCTGGGCTGCCGAAGGGTGCCAGCAAGTGAATTCCGGCGTAGTAACATCATACGTGCCTGACGTTACAAACTGAAGCAGTTGATTCTGTACCGCCCATTCTGGAACCTGCGTCCCATCTGGACACAGTAGCACATCGTTCCAGTCGCCATCGCGGTTCCAATCGAACCATACGTTGACATACAAAGGCGGCGGCTCAATCGTCGCCAATGGCACGACCGTTACCCGGTAGTCAAAACTGGTCTGCCCACAGTGCGGCAAAACCAAAGGCACCGCAACGCCATCGTCAGCTTTATCCAGGTCTGGGCTATCATTACTCGGATCAATATTATTTGTGCCGTCTTCGTCAGGGCCAAAATCTGCTTCGTTCTCGAGGCTGACGCCGTCGCCTAAATAGGCTACTGCCTTGGGCTGCCAGTGAATTGGACCGTACGGCGGGGAACCAACTCCATAAACAGTCGGGTAATTGGCCTGCACGCCGAGCGGCCCACCCTTCGGATAGGCGGTCATCTGTACTCCAGCGGTGTTACTGCTGTCTGGAGCATCTCCGAGGTCGCACTTGGGCTCTTCCGGTTGTACCTCAGCGGTTGTCAGCACAAACGCCATGTCCCAGGACCTATCGGGCGTTGGCCAGTAGATAGGCTTACCATCCTGGAACGTGTCGCCAACAGAGGGATTTGTCGGCTTGAAAATTATCACCGCGTCATCTGGTGCGGCGGATGCCGGGTCACGCCGCCTGGTCTTCCAGCCCCACGGATAATTGATCGGGCCGCTCCCAGAACAGCACCCCTGTCTACCCTCAATCAGGCACATCAATATCGCGCGGTCGGCGAGATCGATGTCGCCATCGCAGTCGGCGTCCCCGTTCATGATCTTGCAGTCAGGATACTGCGCCTGGTATGCAGCCGGGTCATTCATCGCCAGGTCGAAGGGAGCAATGTCTTTTCCATCAACCACGCCATCACAGTTCATGTCGGGCAAACAGGCGCAATTCGACGTCGAATACACCGCCTCGATGCTCAACCAGTAAATCTGCGCAGAAGGGTCTTGCCAGAACCACTCCGCTTCGGGCAGGTCGTACTCAAAGTAGAAGGTTGTCTCCCATGGCGGAGCCATGTCGTGCGGATCGACGTCCCAGCCTACAAACTTATAGGTGTAGTTCTTGCAATAGGTTTGCCAGATTACCTTTCCAGGATGGCTGAATGATTGATCGGTGCCAGCAGGCACATCGGTCCAGATGGCGATATGGAAACCATCCGGCATCTGCGGCGGTGCTTTCTCAGACGCCCAGCTCTTGAAAGAACCCCACCAGTGAATATCGGTAATTGGCCGGTCATCACTGCACAGCCAATCGTCGGCAACAATCTGGCTGCCTGCGAAAATCGAAAGCTCATCCCAGCCATAGAAGCAGCCAGGAGGCATATTGCACAGGGCTACCTCGGGCCTCTGCGCCCACTTGATCCCGGACTCGGGAACTTCCTCACCTGTAATTACGAACGCCAGGTCCAGCGACTTTTGTGTCTGTGGGTCGCGCAGTTCTACCCAGCGGCCGCCGGCATCGTAGACCGCGTCGTCCTCGAAGTGCTCAAGCGATGTTTTCCAGCCGATGTGTGTTCCAACCGGGTCACGGATCGTGATGGAAAGCACCAGCCAGTAGATTTGCCCAGCTTGCTGGATAAACGGGTAGGGGATGTTACAAATGTTGCACTGGTAGATATTCTTATGGTCGTTTGGTTTGCCCTGGCCTCCCATTATGAATCCCTGCTTGCCGGTTGCCCAGTAACGCAGATTGAAGTCCGCAGGGCCGAAGACTCCTTCCCACAGAAGTTTGCCCGGTATGCTATATCTAGTGGCGCTATCTGCAGCGGGAATGTTGGAATAAATGCTGGCGTAGATATAGTCGATCATTCCTACCTTATCGCCCTGCCAGGAATACCAGAAGTGGATGTCCTCTACCGGGCCGGTTTCTGAGCACTTCCAGTCGTCGGCCAACAGATTCGCTGCGGTCACATCCACATCCCAGCCTTCGGCGTCAGGCAGTTGCGGGAAGTGCATTTTATACGGGTCGCCGGGCTGCCAGTCGCACGGACCCGGCTCGGAGATTGTATCACCGGCGCCGATCGGCATGCCGGCTACATCCTCATACGCCCATCCGTCAAATGTGACGCTCTGATTGTTTGCACCGACGTTAGACATATTTGCCAGATGCAGCCAACCATAGTATGTGCTGCCCGGCAAAACCAGCCCGATATAGCCGCCGGATTCATCAAATTCGCCATTGATTGTCCGTCCCGCTTGGCCTTCTGAAAGGAGCACAGCCTGCCCGCTGTCGGCAATTGGCGAATCGGGGCCGATCAAAACGCCGGAAGCCAGATTAAGTGCCGTCCCCATCCCCAGCATGTCCATGCCGACCACCTCGCCCATGCCCATTGTCATCCCCTTGCTACCGAGGATGGTCAACCTTGTCTTACCCATTGTCATTCCAGCCATTGCCATTTCGTACTCCAGGATGATGGTGAAGTCGTCCCACTTATCACTGGCCCCGGCAATGCTAATCATTGCCATCTCAGCCGGGGGAGCAGGCAGATTCGGACCGCCTTTCAACTGGAGCGTAACATTCTGGGACCCTGAGTAGACAATCGCCCCTTCAACTTTGCTCAGGGCGGGCCCAAAGATTGGACCGGCAAGCACCAGAACGAACACAAAAGATATGAGTAAGTGCCTATTCATGACTTGATCCTCCACAATAAAATATTTGAAATGCACCCTACCAGCACAGTTGGGCTTTGTCAAGTAGCAAGAACTTAAAAAACTTAAAAAAAAGGTAACCGTTCACAGGGTCCCGTGTTGAATTTTGGCCGTTTTCGTCATTGCGAGCGAGGCAGAGCCGAGCGCGGCAATCTCTGGGCTACGAGAGGGTAAGATTGCTTCGGCCTAAAGGCCTCGCAATGACATAAAAACGCCGATTTATCGCTGTGAACGGCTACAAAAAAAGGAAAAAGTATGCCAGTATCGCTGTAATCGATTCACAGCCAGCCATTCATAATCGTTAATAGCATTTGTAATTTGGCAGTCGATTTGGTACTCTAAGACCGCTGAATAATTTGGAGGCTAAATGTATGGCTAACGAACTCACTCGCCGGCAGTTTATGCGCGACAGCGTGTCGGCCGCGGCGGCGCTGGCAACAGGATTGGCGGCTACAAAAACAACTTACGCTGGCAACAATACCGAGGCCGGTGCCAGTAAAATCCTGAACTATAATCCCGATATGGAGTATCGCCGATGCGGCAAGACGGGGCTTATGGTTTCGGCTGTTGCGCTGGGCGGGCACTGGAAACGCCTGGTCAAAATAATAGGCGGCAAAGAAGCTGAAGGATGGATGACTGAAGACATCAACGGACGCGACTTTCAGAAGAACCGCTATGACGTCGTCACCCGCTGCATCGAACGCGGCATCAACTATGTTGATGCCTGCTGCCGCGAGGAAATTCTTGCATACGCCCGGGCCGTGAAAGGCAGACGCGACAAAATGTACTTCGGCTATTCCTGGCATATCTGGGAAAGCCGATTTCCAGAGTGGCGCTCGCGCAAGAAGTTGCAGCAAGGCCTGGATATAGGAATGAAAGAAGCCGGCCTTGAGTACGTCGACCTGTGGCGGATAAGTCTGCTGGTCGATAGTCACCAACATAGCGAAGCCGAGATTCAAGAAGCCGCCGCCGCTCTGGATTGGGCGAAGAAAACTGGGCGTGCACGATTTATCGGCGTTTCTTCACACGACCGCGAGCACCTGAAGCACCTGATTGAAACGTATCCCAGCCAGATGGAGGTCATACTTACGCCGTATACAGCCAAGACCAAGGTAGTCGCCGACGAGACGGGCTTGTGGGCAACGATCAGGAAGTATGATGTCGGCTGGTTCGGCATAAAGCCTTTTGCCAGCAACTCCGTATTCAAGGGCGACAGTTCGCCGAACAGCCCGCACTTTGAAGATGACAACCGCATCGCCCGCCTGGCTATCCGCTACATCCTGTGCAACCCGGAAATCACCGCGCCGATTCCGGGCTTAATCAGCACTCAGCAGGTGGACAATGTCGCATTAGCGGTTAAAGAGCATCGCCAGCTCGACCTGCAGGAAAAGGCCGAGCTGAAGCAGGCGATGGACCGTGCCTGGGCCAATTTGTCGCCTGGCTACCGCTGGCTAAAAGACTGGGAATATGTGTAGTCGGTCGATAATGGATATGAACTATCGCCTTTTGTTATTACTGGCTGGTTTGCCGGTGATGGTTGGGGTAGCATTACTGAGTTGCTCGCGTGTGAGTGAGCACGGCCTTTCCAAAGCAGAGAAACCGGTCGGTCCGCCGGCACTGATTATTGACCAGGACGTGCCGCTACTTCTGGAGAAACCCGCCGAAACTAAAATGGTCCCTGTCCCGATCAGGGATGGCCGAGCCATTGACAGGGCATCCGGGACGCTCGCCGAAAATGTCCCTTGCTTTGTTTGCCACGCGAACTACCAGGCTGAGCCGCTGGCCAGCCTACACACTGCGGCCAATATCGGTTGTATGGCCTGTCACGGCGACTCTTACGCCCACCGTAATGACGAGAACAACACGACACCGCCCGATGTGATGTATCCGCCGGATAAAATTGACGTCGCCTGCCAAAAATGTCACGCCAACCATGATGTTCCTGCGAGCAAGATTGTCACTCTGTGGCTTCAGCGATACCCGGACAAGAAGGACGCCCGGAGAATCGTTTGTACCGACTGTCACGGAGAACATCGCTTGAAGGTCCGTACCATACGCTGGGACAAAAACACAGGCAAGCTGCTGAGATGATTTTCAATTTCCTATTTACGATCTTCAATTGGCAATTGGCAAGCGTCAATCGTAAATCTCCTGGTCGCTCAGCCACGGACCAGGTGCCGTCTGCAGCAAGCGTCCCTGTGCCCAGCGGACCATCGCCTACAGACGAAGTCGCCGTAATGATACAGCTTGGCGGATGGCCGGAGACATTACTCAAACGATAGTCTACTTGACTGAAATACCGGCCATTAAGATCGGTGCTGCTGAATCATAAGGACTTATAAATAGAGCTGGTGTCGAGTGAGCCTTCGATATCGCTGTAGTCGTGACTCGGGCCTTCTTCAGCTATGTAGGCGCATACGGCTGTCTTGATGGTTCCAGCCGCGGTTTCGGTCTCCGACCATTTTGAGGAAATGATTTTGCCTCGTATAAGCGGCATCACAATGCCCTCATAAATAAAAAATCGTGAGTCGTCGCTGAAAGGCCTTGGTGCCAGGCCATCTTGGCCGTGTTTTCACTCCACAGGACGCCTTTCGGCGGGGCTGGAAGCCCGTGCCACAGTATTGCAGATATCCCGTCTTTTAGTTATCTTTACTCAAACTGACCGATCTGTCGTGTCATTCCTGCGGAAGCAGGAATCCATTAACATATCGGTTGAGTGGATTCCCGCCCTTGTTTCCACAGGGGTGACAACCTTGCGCGGGAATGACAAAGGGCAGTATATCACTGTTAAATAGTTACTTATGGCATCGTCTATCGAAAATCGGTCAGTTTAAGTATCTTTATTATAAATGGCCCAGCTAATGTTATAGGAGAATGGTATGCACTCTGCAAAACTAAGGTTCCGTGTCGTACTTATATATGTCCTTGCGGCATGTGCCGCACAGTTTACGACCGCATCTTCCGGTCGGTCCGCTGCCAAGGCATCGAAAATTGTATTGGCAAATGATTTCGTTCGTTTTGAATTTGAGCCTGAGTGTATGGGACTTGCTGCGATGGTAGATATTAGTGCCGGAGTCGATCACATCCAGCCGGTCGATGGGAAACACACGCTCTGGGAACTCACGCTCAGCCTGGGCACCGAAAAACGCAGCCTCTCAAATACCCGGCTGCCGTGCACCTCTTACAGAATTGAGAAACTCGCCGATGGGCTACAACAGGCGACTTTTGAATGGCTTGGTACGGACTGGCAAGAAGAAAAAGGTGCGCTTAGCATACGGGTAACGGTTGATCTTCCTCGAAATTCCGGCATAGCTTCTTGGAGAATATGGGTAGATAATAACTCCGAAAAATGGGGACTTTATGACGTTGACTTCCCGAAGTGTAGCGGATATTTGAAACGCGGAGAATATGATATAGCCGTTCCCACAGGTAACGCAGGCAGACTTTTCAAAAACTGCGCCGAAAGAATGTCGTATAGGTATCCGCACGGCTGGTCGATGCCGATGCAGTTTCTATGCGCAACCAAAGGAACCAGCGCAGTCTATATGGCCGCGCACGATCCGAATGCCTGGGACAAGACTTTCATCGTAGAGCCTGGCAAGGAGTTTTACATCGAAACAAACGCCGAAAATATGGCTGTTCCGGGTTCCGATCATAAGGACCCATTTGCGGTAATGATGGGCATATATCGCGGGAGCTGGATGGAAGGATGCAAAATATATCGAAAATTTGCGCTGACCGCTCCCTGGACATCGCAAGGCAAAATCTCACAGCGGAAGAGTATGCCGGAGGCGCTTAAGAACGTCGGGTTATGGATGTTGGTGGGTGGTTACATCGGGCCGGAAAACGGCACTTTGGAGCAAAAGAATAAGCCGCTACTCGATGCGCAAAAGTACTTTGGTGTTCCTCTTGCGGCGCACTGGTACAATTGGCACGCTATCCCGTTCGATACTCACTACCCCCACTATTTTCCAACCAAGCCCGGCATCGCCGACCAGGTACGCGACCTCGTATCAAAAGGCCTTATCATAATGCCCTATATCAACGGCAGAATCATCGACATTTCTAACGATGACTTTCAGGAGTATTTTCCTTATTGCGCTAAAGATCCGGCGGGCAAGCATTACGTGGAGGAATACGGCAACAGCGTAAAACAGGCCCCTATGTGCAGCTATACGGAATTCTGGCAGGATAAAATTGCCGGCATCGTCGAGCGCCTGGCAACGGAAGTAGGCGTAAATGCGGTGTACATTGACCAGATAGGCGCTGCCGGCCCGGTTCTTTGTTTTGACAAGTCACACGGGCATCCCCCTGGGGGCGGCGGGTGGTGGGTTGACGGCTACAGAAAAATGCTCAAGAAAGTCCAGAATGTCGCCCACAGCGCCGGCAGAGATATGGTTATCACCACTGAATGCGCCGCAGAGCCTTTTATGGATGGCATCGATGCCTTTCTTACTTGGATAAAACCTGACGACCGAGAAATTCCGATGATGACGGCGGTTTATTCTGGCTACAGCATTTATTTTGGCAGCCCCGCGTGGTTTGAGCACGGCGACCGGGCCTGGATAATGGCGCAAGGACGGGCGTTTCTCTGGGGCTATCAGAACGGCTGGATGGGACTGGAGCTATTCAGCCCAGAACACGCCAAAAAAGCTGCTTTCTTAAAGAGGGTAGGACAGCAACGCGTTGCAGCGAAGAAATTCCTCACCTTTGGAGAATTAGTTGGAATTGTAGAACCTACAAATCATGTCGAGTCCATCACAGAAGTGTGGCCCGACCACGGTAATCGCCCACGCAACGCAACCCTTGCGAGCGTGCAAGGGTCTATTTGGAAGGCGGAGGATGGGACGCTGGGCGTTTTTCTTGTGAACTATCTGGAGAAAGACAACACGGTTGAATTTGCCATCGACCCGGCTAAGTATGGCGTCGGCGCTGACGCGGCTGGCTTTTCAATCACACACATTGGCCCACAGGTTGATCATTCGCTCGAAGCTACCTCACATGGTACGATCAAACGGACCGAGACTTTAGGGCCCTGGGAGATACGCGTGCTGCAAATAAGCCCCTATTAGTTATCGTGCGTGATATGGGAGAAATACGTGGACTGCTTTTTGTCGTACAGTATTTTGCCATTTATGAGGGTGAGTTCCACGAAGCTCTTGTAATGAAAAGGATGGCCATCCAGGATAATTATATCGGCGTCCTTGCCTACTTGCAGGCTGCCCACGCGATCGGCTACACCTAAAATCTCGGCGGCGGTCAAAGTGATTGCCTCGAGTGCTGTTTGCTCATCCAGCCCGCCGCTGACCGCGAAAGCCGCCTCCATAGGCAGGGTCATAAGATCGCGACCGGCTATACCCCCAAGGCCGAAATACGGCCCCTCCGGCACGATCGCAAACCTCACGCCGGCTCTTTTTAAGATCGCAGCATTTTCCATTGTCGAACCCGAAGGTCCAGAAATATCCTTGCGCGGCTCCTGCTTCTGGCGAGGTGTAATGACCAGAGAAACATCCCGCTTAGCGATTTCTTGTGCCACAATCCAGGCTTCCATGCCACCGTCCAATATAATGCGTATGCCGAATTCATCCACCATCTCCAGGGCCGCCAGGATGTCATCGACCGTGTCAGCCTCCACGCGGGCGGGCAACTCCCTGCGCAGCAGACGGATGTAGGGATCGAGGTCCGCAGGCTTTTTCGGCTCTTCGAGCTTCTTATCTTTATCTTTGGCTTTTTGATATTCCGCGAGTTTTTGCAGGTAATCTTTAGCCTTTCTTAGGTTCAGCAAAAAGTTGGTCTTGCGCATCCACTGCTGGTTTGAAATGCTGACATTTTCCGCCACCGGCTCTTTTATCAGCATATTATCCAAATCACCGTAGGTCATCTTTATAACAGCGTTGGTACCCCCGATGGGATTTTCGTCCGCTGCCCCCCCACGCCGGCGTGGCGGCGCGGCAGTTACAAATGCTGTCGTTACACCTGACGCCAATGCCAGAGAGACCTCGAAGTCAAACGGGTCCAACGAATCAGCAATTTTGCTGATGTCCCCAGAACTCCTAAGCCCTCTCAACAAGGTTGTGGCTGCCACCATGCCGGGCATGACAACCTTGCCTTTAGCGTCGATAACATCCGCGTCTTTTGGTATCTCGATATTCTGCCCGATCTCCGATATTTTGCCGTCCTTTATGAGAATTGTCCCATTCTTGATGATTCCGCTGGTGATGGTATACAGGTCGCCGCCTTTAATCGCGGTCATCTTCTCATCTGCGGCTGCCGCGGCACGGCCATCTTGGCCGTGATTTCCCGGGCTGGAAGCCCGTGCCACAGCAGAGCAGCACAACAGTAATACCGCAAGAAAATTGAAAATTCGCCGTAAGGCGTCCCATAGTGGAGAAAATTGAAAATTAGTCCGGTGTTTGTCCATTATCATTCCTTCCAGGCTACGGCTCGGCGCCTACGCCGAGACGAGCGCTACGGAGTCTGATAAACGATTTTGCCCTCCAGCATGACCTGGTGAATTTTGGTGCCGACTTCCAAAGGGTCCGCACTTAGAATCAGAAGATTGGCATCCTTGCCGACTTCCAGGCTTCCCAGGCGGTAGTCCACCGCCAACATCTGGGCGGGATGAATGGTCATAGATTTTTTGGCAGTATCACCGGCCAATTTGATAAGTGCCGCATTGCCGCTGACCAGCCCCTTTGTGTCGGGAGCAAGAAGTACCGATGTTACTCCGCAGCTTAGGACTTCTCGAAATGCCGGGTCAGCCGGATCAATGGCGTTGGCAATACTGGCCAATCGCAGCACAGGCGAATCCGGCCCGGTTGCAGGTGCAGAAGGATTCATACGGGTAGGTTCGCTCTCCCAGTGAAGCCCCAGGTGAGAGTAAATATCAATCAGGCCGGGAATGACGACACTGCCGCCGGCATCTATAACACGCGCCTGCTGCGAAATAGGTTTTGGCCGACCCACATAGGCGATTTTAGAGCCTTTAATAAGGATAAGCCCATCGTCAATTTGGCCTCGGCTGGCCGTAAAGATTTTTCCCGCCCGAATGGCAGTAATTGGTTCCTCTGGGGCGGGCTTTTTGGTTTCTTCTGCTGGCCGAGTATAGACAACCTTGCCGTCGACAATCGTCCTATCTACCACCGATTCAATATTGAATGGCTCACTGGTTAGAATGACAAGGTCTGCATCTTTACCTTTCTCTATGCTCCCGACCCGCTCAGCAACGCCCAGAATCTCAGCAGGCGTAATTGTGATAGCAGCAATAGCAGTCTGCGGCGACAATCCCCTATTGACCGCACAGCCAGCAATAAACGCAAGGTCAGCAATGGCCTGATCGGTCGAAGCAGACAGAGCAAATTTAACGCCGGCTTTTGCCAGAACCGCTGAATTGGCAGGATTGACACGCCCCAGCGCAACATCTTCGTCGTAGTCTTTTGTTTGCGCTTGGCCAGGTTCAATAATGCCGCTGATGATGACTGGTGCGCCACATTGTTTAACCTCGTCCACAACTTTGTACGCCTCGGTTGCACCTTCAAGAACAAGCTTAAGGTTGAACTCATCAGCCAAGCGAATGGCGCTGCCAATATCCTGCGCGGTCTGGCAATTAATCCGGACGGATAGTTTAGCCTCCAGCGCGGGCAATAGCGCCTCTATCTTTGGGTCGGTTCGCGGCGGGCGCTGCTTTTGATACTGCTGTGCCTGTGTAAAGAGCTGCCGCAATAGTGCAAGCTCTGCCATTCGCGTGGTGGGCAACTGCTTTTCCACAGGCAGAATAGGCGCATTCGGACCGGGCGGAATAGGCGGCTTGTAAATCTCCGGCGGCCTCTTGGGCAATTCGCCAAGAGTGATATGCAGTGCCGCTGCATCTGTGAGCACACGCTGCGCAACCGAATCACCCGCAAGTTTGACGACCGCGCCTAATCCGCTTATTAGCCGTCTCTGGCCAGGCGAAATATAAACCGTCGTCACTCCGCCGGCCAGCATTCGCCGGTAATCAGCAAAGAAATCAAACGCATCTTCGGCCCGAATGGCCGGTGTCACAGATTCCTCATCATCCCGTGCCTTTTCCGCAAGGGTCGTAAAGGCATCTATTAGGCCGGGAATAACCACTTTATCCGTTGCATCAATAAATTCTGCGCCTTGCGGTATTTGGATTTCCTTGCCTACAGATTCGATTTTCCCATCACGAATCAGCACGACCCCATTTTCAATCTGTGGGGAAGTCACGGGAATAATAATGCCGGCTTTGATCGCCACTACCCTTCGGCTTTGCTCAGGGCAGGCCGACTTTTCCTCCCCGCTGCCCCGACTTGCGTCGGGAGACGCAGGG
>Ga0172364_10003576_pt1 | contig 12432 bp, 8 predicted proteins | sample LakKivSesite10cm_FD_114545 | JGI IMG/M metagenome (GOLD analysis project Ga0172364, IMG submission 114545) | Sediment microbial communities from Lake Kivu, Rwanda - Sediment site 10cm | ecosystem: Environmental > Aquatic > Freshwater > Lake > Sediment | place: Rwanda: Western Province, Lake Kivu... | reverse complement strand
ATTTATTAAAAACCGTATTAATAAGAGCTGGTATGCCAGCGTGGAAAAAAGTGGAATCGCCAATCAAGGTAATCACCTTCTGGTTATTGGTCTTTTTTATTCCGTGACCAATACCGATTGATGAACCCATCGCCGAAAGGTAGTCAGCCAAGCCATAAGTAGGAAGACTGGCAATCATATAACAGCCAATGTCGCCACCATAAATTGTGCCTTCGGGTGCGGTTTTTTTAATTGCCTGAAGCACCAAGCGGTAATAACAACCGGGGCAGAAGTTAGGCAAACGTTTAACTACTTCTTTGGGTAAATTAACTGCTGGGCAAACGTATTTCTTTTTAGCCAATTTAGCCACCGCCGCCACTACCTGCTCTGGCCGCAGTTCACCGACTGCTGGTAAAACATCTTTACCGTAAATCTTTAGCTTTGGATTAGTCACCTTGGCTAATCTTTCAGTTTCTTTTTCCAAATAAGGCTCTAATTCTTCAGCTACCAAGACTTCTTTTAGGTTCTTAATATACTTTTTAATGTTCTCCTCGTCTAAAGGATAAAAAAGATTAATTTTTAAAACAGGTAGATTCAGTTTTAATTCTCTCATTGCTTCCCTGACATACAGATAAGAAACACTGGAAGCAATAATGCCTCTTTTTTGCTTATCAATCTTTCCCTCTAGTCGATCAATCCCGTTCTTTGCTGCCCAATTCTTTATCTTTTCTATTTTCTCCAAAAGTTCCGTTTTCATTGCCAAGACCCGCGGTGGCATCGTCACAAATTGGGCTGGATTCTTAACAAAATTACCGGTTGCCGGATTGATCGGACTGATTTTTCCCAACGCCACCGGCATTTTCTGATGGGCTACCCGCGTCGTAAACCTGACCATGACCGGAATTTTGAATTTGGCCGAGATTTGAAAGGCCAGCTTGGTAAACTCCCGGCATTCCTGCGGATCAGATGGCTCGAGTGTTGGCAAATGCGCCAAATAGGCATAACCGCGGGAGTTTTCCTCGGATTGAGCTGAACTCCAGCAACTTGGATCATCGCCAACCGCAATCACGGTTGGGCCTACACTACCGGTATAAACAAAAGGAAGAAGGGAATCGCTACAAACATTAAGGCCGAAATTCTTCATCGCCACCAAGCACTTCAAGCCGGAAAAACTGGCACCAATGGCTGCTTCCAAAGCGACTTTTTCATTGGTGGAAAATTCAAAATAAATATCATTCGGCTTGGCAATTTTGGCAAAAATATTGCCAATTTCTGAGGCGGGTGTACCCGGATAGGTAGCCACAAACTGCACCCCGGCTTCCAAAGCACCGCGCACGAGCGCCTCGTTGCCCATTAAGATCACTTTTTTATTTGTTTCTTTGGAATCAATAGACGCCATAGCTTAAATTACAATATTGATTAATTTACCGGGAACAAAAATGGTCTTTTTAATTGTTTTGTTTCCCAGCCACCTTTTAACATTTTCATTCTGGCAGGCTAATTCTTTGGCTTTCTTTTCAGAAATACTTGCTTCTATCTCTATTTTACCGCGAACTCGACCATTAACCTGAATTACCAAAATAACTCTTTCTTCCTTTAAAAGTTTCTCGTCATATTTCGGCCAAGACTGACGATGAATAGAATCGGTAACTTTAAATTGCTTTACCGGCTTAGTCTTCATTTTCAGGCTCTGCCATAAAGCCTCAGTTAAATGAGGGGCAAATGGCGCCAGCAATAGCAGCAATGTTCTATAATCTTTAATATTTATCTCCTTTTGCTTATCCAACTCGTTAGCTAAAATCATCAGCTCGGAAACGGCCGTATTAAAGCGAAAATCAATAATATCTTCCCCGATTTTTTTGATCGTTTTGTTGAGCAGCTTTTTAATTAAGGGGTTATGGTTAACATTACTAGCAACCGTTTTTCCCTTCATTTTCCAAACCTTGTCTAAGAAACGACGGCAACCCTTAATTCCCTGCAAGCTCCAAGCCGTCTCTTGGCTGAACGGTCCCATAAACATTTCATAAAGCCGCAGGGTATCAGCCCCATATTCCTTAACAATACTATCTGGGGAGATCACATTACCTCTCGATTTTGACATTTTCTGGCCATCGGGACCTAAAATCAAACCAACATTCCGCAGTTTCAAAAATGGCTCCTTAGTGGGAACTAACTTCAGATCATACAAAAACTTGTGCCAAAAACGGGCATAAAGTAAGTGCAGGACAGCATGTTCGGCACCGCCAACATATAAATCCACCGGATTCCAATAATTTATTCTCTTTTTATTCCATTTAATTTTCTTTCTCTCGTTTAAAGATGACCAATCACCGAAAGTAAAAGCCAAATAATACCAACAAGATCCTGCCCACTGGGGCATGGTATTGGTTTCTCTTTTGGCTGGTCCGCCGCATTTCGGGCATTTTACACTTACCCATTTTTCCATTGCCGCTAAAGGTGATTCGCCGGTTCCGGTTGGTTGGTATTTCTCCACTTTGGGAAGCCTCAGGGGCAAATCTTTTTCTGGTACAGGTACCAGTCCACATTTCTGGCAATGAACAATCGGGATTGGTTCGCCCCAATAACGCTGACGGGAGAAAACCCAATCGCGTAATTTATAATGGACTGCTCTTTTGGCTAATCCCTGCTTGGCTAGCCAAGCGCCAATTCTCTCCATCGCTGTGCTGGAACTTAAGCCATCAAAGCGGCCAGAATTTATCAATGTCCCTTCGCCTTCATATGGTTTTTCCGTGTCGCTTGAAGAGACAACCAAACCGATGTTTTCCGGCAAAGGCATTTTCTCTGCCGGCGGCTTGATGACATTAATAATCGGTAGATTATTGGCGCGGGCAAAATCAAAATCGCGTTGATCATGAGCTGGCACAGCCATAATTGCGCCCGTGCCGTAATGCATTAAAACATAATCTGCCACGTAAACAGGAATTTCCTTGCCATTCGCCGGATTAATCGCTTTAATTCCGTCGAGTTCGATACCGGTTTTCTGCTTGACCTCGCTGATTCTTTCTTTCTCGGTTTTATTCTTTGCTTTCTCAATATAGTCTTTGACCAGCCGATAATTACTAATATTGCTTTTCAAGATTTCAATAACTGGGTGCTCTGGTGCCAAGACGAGATAGGTAGCGCCAAACAAAGTATCGGTTCTGGTGGTAAAGACCTCAATCTTAAATTTGTCATTTGGATTTTGACATTGGACATTGAAGATTATCTCATCGCCTTCAGACCGGCCAATCCAGTTCTTCTGCATCTCTTTTATTTTTTCCGGCCAGTCCAGGTCTTCCAGATCTTTTAAGAACCGTTCGGCATAGGCAGTAATCTTTAGCATCCATTGTCTGACATCTTTTTTTCCTACTTCTGTCTTACAACGGTCGCATTTACCGTCAACGACTTCCTCATTCGCCAAACCAGTTTTACACGAAGGACACCAGTTAATTGGCGCGGTGGCTTCATAAGCCAAACCATTTTTGAAAAGCAAAAGAAAAATCCATTGGGTAAAACGGTAATAATCAGGATCGGTCGTATTTATCTCGCGACGCCAATCATAACTTAAACCTAAGGATTTTATCTGGCGTTTGAAATTTCTAACATTTTTAACCGTCGAAATAACCGGATTAATGCCGGTTTTAATGGCATAATTCTCGGCCGGTAAGCCAAAAGCATCCCAACCCATGGGATGCAAAACATTAAAACCTTTCCGTCTTAAGTAATGGGAGATAACATCGGTGGCGGTATAACCACGCGGATGACCAACATGCAAACCTTCGCCCGACGGGTAAGGGAAAAAATCCAGACAGTAAAATTTTTTCTTTCGAGAGAAGTCTTGAGCACGAAATACGCCTATCTTTTCCCAGAGCCACTGGTATTTCTTTTCTATTACTGAAGGTTTGTATCCTCTTGTTGCCTTTGGTTTATTTTTTAACGTTTTTTCCATGTTTTATATATTTTATCTTATCTTGTTTTATCCACTTTGTCTATTTAATCATCATTAATAGAAACATAAAGGGATAGGGAAATCCCTAACCCTTTGAGATTATCGGTTATGAACTTACGCCGATAATTTATAAGAAAGCATCAATAGCCGTTCAAAAAGCCGATCGGGTAGAAATTGCTTAAGCACCACGGCCACTCTTTCGGTGATGGGACCAACCGTATAGCGCAAACGTGGTGAGGAACTAGTGATAATTCGCTTAAGCAAAGGTGCCACAATCTCTGGAGATGGACCATCTATTTCTGCTTTCTCCATCGTTTCCAGCGCCCGGCGGAACGATTCTCGGTAAACCGGATTGGACTGTGACTGCGGGGTTCTGATGCGATGAGCGGTGAACTGGGTATGCAGGTCACCCGGCTCAATGAGAACAACGCGGATGCCGAACGGTTTGACTTCAGCACTTAAAGCCTCGCTCAATCCTTCAAGGCCAAACTTGCTGGCGCTATAGGCTGCTTGAAAGGGAATACCAATCCGTCCGCCAATTGAACTGATGTTCACAATACAGCCACCACCCTGTCTCCGCATGATGGGTATTACCTCTCGACAAACTCGCCAAGCGCCAAAGAGGTTAGTTCCCAATTGGGCTTTGGCTTCGTTAATCGAGGTATCTTCAACCGCTCCCGCAATGCCGAAGCCGGCACAATTAACGACCACATCAATCCGGCCGGCCGTTCTTAGTACCTGTCTAATCCCTTGCTTCACTGACTGGTTACGGTTGACATCCATCCGTAGCATGGTGATGACCCCAGCCTTTTGGACAACCTCAGACCCTTTCGCCGAGGCTGAACGACTAGTGCCAAATACCCGATAGCCGCGTTGCGCCAGATAGACAGCACAGGCTTGTCCGATTCCCGACGATGCCCCAGTGATCAAAACGACCAGTTCATTTTGTCTTTTCATTTCTCTTCACTCCTTCTGCTGAACGCATTTTCTGGGCCCACAAAGTAATGAAAGCAATGTTCTATCTTCTTTTTATTCTCTCCTCTTTATTTTGTCAAAAGAAAAAGCCGGTAGCTTCTTTGCCAACCCTGCGACAGAGTAACCTCAATCTTTTTCTAATACAAATTATCTCCCTGTCTTCAGTTTATCCGATTTTAAATAACTCTCTAGCGTTTCGGGTGGTTGCTTCAACCACTTCCTGAAAAGAGGTTTTCTTTATTTCGGCAATTCTTTCGGCAACGTATTTCACAAATAGCGGTTCGTTCCGTTCAGCCCTAGCCATCGGTGGAACTAAGTAGGGACAATCAGTTTCAATCAACATCTTTTCCAACGGCGTGTCTTTGATAACCTCATTCAAGTCTAATTTAAAAATAATACCGTTGATGCCGAGATAGAGTCCCATTTTTAAATAATCTTCTGCTTCTTCCTTCGTGCCGGTGAAGCAATGAACGACACCGTTCAGTTTGTAGTTGGTAGCTTGTAGTTTGTAGTTAAGAACGTTAATCATATCGGGGTGGGCGAAACGGCAGTGGAAGATAATTGGTAAGCCTAGTTCTTCGGCTAATGCCATCTGTTTTTCAAAAACTCCTCTTTGTTTGGTTTTGAATTGCTCCAGCCGTCCTCTGGTTTTCGGCTTGTAATAATAATCCAAACCGGTTTCGCCAATGGCCACCACTTTTTTTGAAGAAAGGGCTAATTGTCGGTATTTATCTATATCAAAATCCTCTATCGCCGTGCCGCTTTCCTCGTTATCGGCTTTTGTTTTAAAACCAGTGTTAACATGAATTGGATGCAGACCAATGGCAGCATAAACGCCTTCAGAATATTTCTCGGCTAATTCCACGGCTCGTTTACTTGTTTGGTACTGCGAACCAACATTGATCTGCCAAACCTCATTTGAAAGAGACCGACGAATCACTTCGTCGGCATCATCCTTAAAAGCATTAAAATTAACGTGGCTGTGAGAATCAATCAGCGTCAATTTTAGTTAGTAGTCCACCAGCTGGCGGAGTAGTTGGCTTACCCTCCGTAGCTTTACGCGAAGGAGGGTAGTTTTTGGATACAAGTTTCTCTTTTTCGAGGACGATCTGTTCTTTGGGGATTTTAGCGAAAAGCGGCTTTATTTCTTTAGCCAAACGAATTCGTTTCGGCAACTGATACTGCCATTGGTTAAGACCGATCTTGAATGATATTTTGGGAAAACCAAGAAATTGATTTAACTTCTCCGCGCTCTCCGGAAGAAAGGGATAAATCAGTGTCTTTAAATTAGCGACCATTATCAAACTGTTTTTAATTACCATTTCGGCTTCGTTCCGATTGGTCTTTATTTTTTCCCAAGGCTTAGTTCTCTCAAGAAATTGATTGCCGAAAACACAGAAATCAACAATGATGGCTAAAGCTTCTTTGAATTGTCCTTGATTAATTTGTTTTTCGGTTAACTGGAGGGTTTGCTTGATTTTCGCTTCAACTTCTCGACTTACTGTTTTCTTATCAAAAACAAAACTCCGGCCAAAATTGTTTTTGGCTAAAGAAAAGGCACGGTTAATAAAATTGCCAATGGTCGCCACTAAAACATTATTGTTGGTTTTGATAAAGTCTTCCCAACCAAAACTAAACTCTTTTGTTTCGGGAAGATTCAAGGCAAGGTAAAAACGGAGGCTATCAGCGGCATAATTCTGTAATAATTCTTGGTTGTTCAAAAACCAGCCACGACTTTTACTCATTTTCCGGCCTTCTAAGAGGAGAAATTTATTGACGAAAACATTGGTAGGAAGATTGATTTTTTCATCATAGGCATAAAGCTGAGCTGGCCAGTTAATCGTGTGAAAAACTAAATTATCCTGGCCAACAAAATAATAGGTTTCCGCCTGCGGGTCATAAAAGAATTTTTTCCAATAATTAGGTTTTTTTATCTTCTGGCTGTATTCAATGGCGCCGGAAAGATAGCCGATGACCGCCTCGAACCAAACATATAGTATCTTGTTCTCAATATTCTCAATTCTTTGGTTTTGAGGAATTTGTTTAATTGGCAAAGCGACGCCGTAGTTTAAGTCACGGGTAATCGCCCGCGGCCTCAATCCTTCTTCGACCCAGCCGAGGGCTTCATTCTTTACCCAATCCCGCCAGCCTTTTCTGGCACTAAGCCACTTTTTAATTACTGGTTGAAGTTTCTTTAAGTCCAGAAAATAATTTTCCGTTTCTCGGGCAACAAGTTTACTCCGGTCGATTTTTGAATACGGATTTATCAATTCTAAAGCATCCAAGGCGCGGCCGCATTTTTCGCACTGGTCGCCGCGTGCTTCAAGGCAGTGGCAGTAGGGACACTCACCTTCAATATAGCGATCCTGAAGAAATTTGCCGGCGGTTTCGGAATAGAGCTGTTTGGTTTTGAGAATTTTGATATAACCGTTCTTTAATAAACGCAAAAACATTTCCTGCGTCACCCGCCGATGGTTTACCGTATGGGTCGAGGTATACAAACTATACTCAATACGAAACCGTTGAAGATACTCTTTATCTAGTAAATGGTATTTCTGTGCCAATCCCTCTGGTTTCACTCCCTCTTTTTCCGCTTGCAAGGTAATTGGCGTGCCGTGAAAATCAGAGCCGGAAATCATCAGTACTTCGTTACCGGAGAGTTTGTGAAAACGCCTGAAAATATCCGGCGGCAGGTAAGCCCCGGTTAAATTCCCCAGATGGAACAAATCATTAACATATGGCCAGGCGACGCCGATATAAATTTTTCTGATCTTTACCATAATTTATTTACAGATTATAATAAGATTGTCGGCAGTAACTTAACTATAGCTTTCTTTTTTTTTATTTCAAGAAGGTAAATTTAAAAATGATTTTATCCATCCACTTTATTGCCGGGGCAGCAGCTATCTCGACTATCACCAACCCATTTTTAGGAATAATTAGCGCTTTCCTAAGTCATTTTCTTTTGGATATACTCCCTCATCAGGAATATTCAATTTTAAACATCCGCCATGGCCAATGGCAAGATGCATTCACCGATTTTCTAAAAATTAGCTTGGATCTTTCTTTTGGTTTTTTGATTGTAATACTCTTTGCTAAAAATCTTTTTCTTGGCTTGTTGGGTGGCTTTGTCGCGTTGGTTCCAGATGGTATTACTTTTTTGTCATTCGTTTATCCTAAAAATAAACTGTTTGGGCAAATTGAATCCTTTCAAGACAGCCGCCTTCATATTGATAGTGTTGAAAATTATAAAATAAAGAATAATCCCGACAAGAGATTTCTGGCGTTTTTAACTCTTCTTGAACAATTGGCAATTATTTTAACGGCTATCTTTTTTCTTGTGAAATCGAGTTAATTCATTTCTCTCCGTTCCCGCCAGAACGATGGTAAATTCTCCCTTTAGTTTTTTTGGAAGAACTTTGATTATTTCCAGTTGTTTTAAGATTTCTTCTGTATTTCCCCGATAAATCGTTTCGAATTTTTTTGTCAATTCCTGACAAATGACGATCTTTCTTTGTGGCGTCAAAGCCTTAAGTTCGGTTAAGGTTTTTATTATTCGGTACGGTGATTCAAAGAAAACTACTGGGTAATTGAACTGGGCTATCTCTTCAAAAAACTTTTTCCTTTTATTCTTCGATGGAGGAAATCCGGCAAAAAAAAATTTATTAGCCGGAAAACCAGAGACACTTATAGCGACAGTAACGGCCATTGGTCCAGGAATGGGAATAATATTTACTGTTTGACCAAGGGTTAAAACAACTTCTTCAATCAATTTACCTCCTGGGTCGGCAATTCCCGGGGTGCCGGCATCGGAAACAAGTGCCAAATCTTTACCTTGTCTTAACAACTCCAAGATTTCATTGACTCTTCGTAATTGACTGTGTTGATGATAACTAATTGTCGGCTTTTCTATTTGATAACAGTTCAGTAATTTTTTGGTTATCCGCGTATCCTCGCATAAAATAAAATCAACCTCCTTTAAAGTTTCAATCGCGCGGAGGGTGATATCTTTTAAATTACCAATCGGTGTGGCCACAATATAAAGAGTAGCCATTATTGATGAATTAACAATCAATGAAACGACCGCGAAACAAGTTAGCTCTGTACTCCAACCATTTCTTTTTCTCTTTTTTGTTTCAGGTAATCTTTTAAGAACTCAAAGACGATTCCCACCAAAGGGGTTGCCAGAATGGCGCCGGTAACCCCCCAGAGTACTCCACCAATCGCCAAGGAGAATAAAACCAAAACCGGAGAAAGATTAAAAAGCTTCTTAGAAAGAATCGGTGTGAGAATGTTATTTTCCACCTGCTGAATTAAGCTAAAAACAGCCACCACAAAAATTGCTTTCAAAATATTATCCAAAGCAACGGTTAGAAATAAAAGGACGCCGGTGGTAAACGGGCCAACAATGGGAATAAAATTAAGACCGGCGGCAATTAAGCCAAGAGTAAATGGATACTGAATATTAAGTAAAAGAAAGGCAATATATGACACTATCCCCACAAATAAACAAGCGGCCACTCTGACCAAAAACCAACTGCTAATCTTATTCTCGCATCTTTTCCAAAGAGACAAAACAAATTCTTCATGTCTTTTCGGGAAGAATAAAACCAAATTTTCTTCAATCCTCCTTTCATCTAATGACAAAAAGATGGCCACCGTCAAAATAAAAAAAGTTGTGAATATCCCGCCAAAAATGGCAAAAAAAGCATTAAAGACATTTCCGGCAATGCCGCTTAACGCCTTTCCCAAGGCTTCAATCGCTGTCTCCATATCGGCAAAGGCTTCAAAGCCTAGCATTTTCAACGAAGGGGAAGCCTTTTCGAAATATTGAGGCAGCAGCCGAGAAAACTCTTCCATTTCAGAAATAAACATCGGGATAGTTGAATAAACCAAAAGAACCACTAATCCAAAAAAACCAATATAAAGAAAACAAACAGCCAGTACGCGAGGAATTTTATATCTCCTCAAGAATTTGACCGCTGGTTCAAAAAGGATGGCAATCATTAAAGCAAAAACAAACCAAATCAAAATATCTTTGATCCGGGCGAGAATGTAAAAAATAATTACCACCAGGGAGATTTTAAAAATAGTTCCCCAGGAAATGTCTAATAGGCGTTCTTGGTTTTCCATATCTACGGCTGTGGCTAATGACTGTTTAATATAAGCTTTTTTAAGCCAAGATGTTTAACAATTTTTCGAATCGCTCTTTTTCTTTAAAGGATCCAATCAGCGCCAAATTAAGCTTTTCTTTTTTAAATATTTCCCGACTCACGCGCTGGATATCATTGAAGCCTACTTTATCAATTTTAGCACATTCCTCTTCGGGGGTTAAAACTCTCCTTTTTAAAACTTCCTGTTCTCCCCAGTAAGCTGCCCAGGCATCTGAGGTTTCTAAACTCAAAGCGAGGCGGCCCTTGATATTATCTTTTACTTTATTCAGCTCTGATTGGCTAATTTTTTTTGTTTTTAATCTTTCGTATTCCTTGAGAATAATTTTTATTGCTTCATCTACCCGTTTAGTGTCTACACCAGCCTCGGTTACTAGATAACCGGTATCGGTATATTGACCAAGCGAAGTGGTGACGTAATAAGCCAAACCTCTTTTTTGCCGAACCTCAACCGAGAGCCGAGCGCTCATTGAACCGCCTAAAATGGCGGAGATAATCTCCAGAACATACCGTTTCGGGCTAAAAAGATCAAAGGCCCGCACGCCTAAACATAAATGCGTTTGACCTGTTTCTTTAAAGTGAAGTAAAACTTGAGGAGAAACTTGTCTTTCAATTGTTATTTTTTTTGACAACGCTTTCGTTTTCCCAAATTTATTAAAGAACTTTTCAATTTCCGGAATAGCCTTTCTATTGGCAAAATTCCCCGCTAAGGAAATCACTGCATTTTCGGCAAAAAAACATCTTTTAAAATATCTTATAATATCTTCTCGGGAGATATGGGCAACTGTCTCCTTACTTCCGGAAATCATCCAGCCCGCCGGCTGCTCGCCGTAAAGCAGCCTCTCCCAAAGTTCTAAGACATAATGCTGGGGATCGTCTTCAATCATATTAATCTCTTCAAAAATCACTTTTTTCTCTTTTTCTAACTCTTCCGCTTTAAAGAGAGAGTTAAAAAGGATATCGGATATAACATCGGCTGCTAAACGAAAATGTTTTTCGTTAACCTTCACCCAAAAACCCATCACTTCTTTGCCGGTAAAAGCGTTATAAGCACCGCCCACCCCATCTAGTTCTTTAGCAATATCTAAGGTGGTTGGCCGCCGTTTTGTCCCTTTAAAAATTGTATGTTCCAGAAAATGGGAAATGCCATTGATATTTCTTGTTTCATATTTTGACCCAGAGGCGACCAATACCAAAAGCGTAATTGCTTTGGTATTTTGCATCGGGTAAAGGAGTAGCCGTAAGCCGCTTTTAAGAGTAACTTTTTCCAGCATTAATCTTGAAGTTTTTCTTTTAGAACTTTGATTAAATTTTCTATTTTAACCCTTTCTTGAGCCATACTATCCCGGTCTCTGATGGTAGCATCGTGCTGATCAAGACTCTCAAAATCAACGGTAACAGCGTAAAGAGAGCCAATTTCGTCCTGACGGCGATATCTTCGGCCAATGGAATCTACCTCATCATACTGACAGCGAAAATGAGGTTTCAGCATTTGATAAATCTCTTTGGCTTTTTTAACTAATAACGGTTTATTTTTTACTAACGGCAGAACGGCCACGTGAATTGGCGCGACTCTCTTACTTAGTTTCAGCACGACCTCTACTTCTTTGGCCGCCTCGGTTGTTTTTGTTCTCCCGCCCTTAACCTCTTGATAAGCATCGACCAGAAGGGCTAAGGCTAAGCGTTCTATTCCGAGGGTTGGTTCAATCACATAAGGAATATATTTCTTATTTTTTTCTGTATCAAAATAACTCAAGTCTTTTGTGGAGAATTTTGTATGCTGAGACAAATCAAAATTAGTTCGGTTAGCCACTCCGGCAAGCTCAGACCAACCAAAAGGAAATTTATACTCAATATCAACTGTCCGCTTTGAATAATGGGCGAGGCTTTCTTTGGGATGTTCAAAGCGACGCAGGTTTTCTTTTCTTAAACCCATATCGAGGAAAAATTTTTCCCATTCGTTAAGCCAAGAGTCAAATATTTTTTCATCAGTGCCCGGCTTGACAAAATATTCGATTTCGGCAATATCAAATTCACGGGAACGAAAAGTATAATTCCCGGTGGTTATTTCATTACGAAAGCAACGGCCGATTTGGGCAATCCCAAAGGGAATCTTCAGCCGCATTGACTCCTGAACCTGTTTAAAATCAGTAAACATTGATTGCGCGGTTTCCGGCCGTAAATAAATCTGATGAGCTTCATCTTCTATCGGACCAATAAATGTTTTAAACATCAGGTTAAACTGGCGTGCTGGGGTAAATTCCCTATTGCCGCAATTAGGACATTGGTTTGCTTCTTTGGCTTCTCCTTCACCGACAAAACGGCCATCAACCATATGATCGGCGCGAAATCTTCTGT
>Ga0172364_10003575_pt1 | contig 12432 bp, 11 predicted proteins | sample LakKivSesite10cm_FD_114545 | JGI IMG/M metagenome (GOLD analysis project Ga0172364, IMG submission 114545) | Sediment microbial communities from Lake Kivu, Rwanda - Sediment site 10cm | ecosystem: Environmental > Aquatic > Freshwater > Lake > Sediment | place: Rwanda: Western Province, Lake... | reverse complement strand
AGAGCGTGGAAGACCTGGTCAATAAGTCAAAGATGGGCAGAGGGCTGGGCGCATACACCGGTTCTTGTTTCCAGCGGTGCGTTGGGATGGACGCCCTGAATGCTTTATCTATGGTGACCTACGACATAGACCGGAAGTACGGAACTGAGTACAACAAGCGTTTCCTGAAATATCTGAAGTACGTGCAGGACGAAGACCTTGTCTGCTGTGGCGCCATGACGGACGCCAAAGGCGACAGAAGTCGCTATGCAGCCGAGCAAGCCGACCCCGACATATACCTTCGCGTAGTCGAGGAGAGACCGGACGGCATCGTAATACGCGGCAACAAGATGCACCAGACCGGCTCGGTGAACTCGCATGAGATTATCTGCATGCCGACCAGGGCCATGCGCGAACAGGACAAGGATTATGCGATTTCTTTTGCCTTGCCCAGCGACACTCAGGGGATCGTGTACATCTACGGAAGACAGCCGGGCGACACCAGGAAGATAGACAGCCCGAATATGGACGTGGGCAACGTCCTTTACGGTGGACAGGAATGCATGGTCGTCTTTGACGATGTGTTCGTTCCCTGGGAAAGAATCTTCATGTACAAGGAATATGATTTCGCCGGCGACCTGGTGGAGAAGTTTTCTGCTTATCACCGCCAGAGCTATGCCTGCAAGTCCGGTATGGGCGATGTCTTGATTGGTGCCACTCAGTTGATTGCCGAATATCAGGGCACTGCCAAAGCTTCTCACGTTAAAGATAAGATCATTGATATGATTCAGCTCAATGAGACCATGATGTCCTGCAGCCTCGCCTGTGCTTACGAGGGTCACCGGGAACCTTCGGGGACATACCTGGTAGACACTTTGAGAGCGAATGTATCTAAGCTAAACGTGACCAGATTCCCTTATGACATAGCTAGACTGGCGCAGGATATAGCCGGCGGCCTATTGGTGACGATGCCTTCGGAGAAGGACTTTAAGCACCCCGAGTTAGGCAAGTACATTGCTAAGTATCTGAAGGGTGTTGATGGGGTTGAAGTGGAGGACCGCATTCGTGTGCTGAGACTGATTGAGAACCTCACCATAGGTTTGGGAGGCGCTTGCTATCTGGCGGAGTCCATGCATGGCGCCGGCTCGCCCATGGCCCAGAAGATTATGATTGGCAGGCTGGCCAATCTTGAAAGAATGAAGAATAGTGCGAAGAGGTTGTGCGGGATTGAATCCAGGCTTGTGGTCTAAGACATTCGCCAAACCATCGGCACAAACATGGTAGTCGGGCTGGTCGGATCATGAGCAGCGGTCCCTCGGTCTTAACGAATACGGATTTACCTCTACCCTTGTTTCGACGCGGGAAGGTAAGGGATGTTTATGAATTAGGCGACAGGCTGCTCATAATATCCACCGACCGCATCTCCGCTTTCGATGTTGTGTTGCCCTGCGGCATCCCGGACAAGGGCAAGGTCCTTAACCAGCTTTCCGCCTTTTGGTTCAAGAAAACAGCCAATATCATACCTAACCACGTCATCAAGGTCATCGATGACTCCGACTCGGTCGGTGTCATTCTGAACGAAGTGAAGAATCTCTCAGGCGGTGGGGCACAGTTGGGAGACTCTCTCATAGGCCGCTCCATGCTCGTAGCCAAGGCCGAGCGCGTGCCCGTGGAGTGCGTTGTCCGCGGCTATCTATCGGGTTCCGGGTGGGTCGAATATCGGGAAACCGGGAGAATCGGCGATATCCGCCTCCCCCGGGGGATGAAGGAAAGCCAGGAGTTGCCTGAACCTATCTTCACGCCGACCACCAAGAGCGACACGGAGCATGACCGCCTTCTGACAGGGCAAGACATTGAGCACCTGGGCATCGGGAGCATTTTCCAGGAGTTGAAACAGAAAAGTCTGCTTGTCTACTCTTTTGCCCGGGATTATGCCAGGCGGCGGGGCATAATGATTGCCGATACCAAGTTCGAGTTTGGCCGCATAAATGGAGAGTTAAGCCTCATTGATGAGCTACTGACGCCGGACTCAAGCCGCTTCTGGGATACTGATAAGTATGAAGTTGGCCGGTCGCAGCCCAGCCTTGACAAACAACCCGTTCGCGATTGGCTTTCAGCTTCGGGATGGGATAAGAAACCGCCAGCGCCCATGTTGCCGCCCGAGGTCATAGAGCAAACTTCAAAGAGATACCGCGATGTGTATAACAGGCTGACCGGTGACGTGCTCAAGGAAAATCAGGCGCAATAGCATCCGTATCACATGGCCGGGCCCAGAAGCACGCCCGGTTGCGCCCCTACCCGGACAGAACGTGGACCAAGCGCAGCAGATTGCTGTCCAACGTCTTCTTCTTCTCCCAGGTTTCCCTCAGAGGGGTGAAGACTATTCGTCCCTTCAGCTCCCCCACCATGCAACCCGTCACGCCTTTCATCAGGCCGCTTACCGCTCCAGCTCCCAGCTTGCTGGCGAGAACTCTATCCCTGGCCGTGGGCGAGCCGCCTCTCTGGACATGTCCCAGGACACAAACCCGGTAATCTATATCAAGCCTTTCCCGTACTTGCCGGGCGATTGAAAAAGCGCCGCCCGCCTCATCGCCTTCGGCGACTATGATGATGGAGGACTTTTTCCCTTTCTTGGAGCTCCGTCGTATGTCGAGGCAGAGCTCTTCTATATTCGTGTGCGTTTCCGGAATCACAATGTCTCCTGCTCCGCCGGCGATTCCCACCTCCAGCGCGATAAATCCGCTGCTCCTTCCCATAACTTCGACGAAGAAAAGGCGGCTCAGCGACCCGGCAGTATCTCTGATCTTGTCTATGGAATCCAGGGCCGTGTTGACGGCGGTATCGAAGCCGATAGCGTAGTCAGTGCCATAGACATCGTTGTCTATGGTCGCCGGAATTCCTATCACCTTGACATTTCCAGCTTCCGCCAATGCCGTTCCGCCGCGGAAAGTGCCGTCACCGCCGATAAGTATCAGTCCCTCGACGCCTTCGCGCCGGAGAATCTCATTCGCTCTCTCCACGCCTGCCTCAGTCTTCATCTCCTCACAGCGAGCTGTCTCCAGCAAAGTCCCCCCGCGGTAGATGGTGTTGGCTACCGACCTGCTGCCCAGCCTCACGAAGTCCTCCTCGAATATACCGCAGTAACCACGGCGAATTCCCGTGACCTCCAGCTTACGGGCGGTTGCGCAGCGCACGATTGCCCTGATGCACGCGTTCATCCCCGGAGCATCGCCGCCGCTGGTCAAAACAGCGATTCTTCTCATGGTGCCTCCCTGATTAGCTCCATCCGCCAATTCTCCCCCTTGTGCTCCTCATCGTTTTCCCCCTTAGGATAAGGGGGACTAACGGGGGTTACGAGAACTAATAACTCCCCTGAACCCTCTTATTCCAGGAGGGGGATTTAAGGACGGGTTTATGTCGCACCCAGAGTCCGCGGTCGTTCAGACCCTGTAGCTGTCTCGATAATAGACCAGCAAGTACAGCTCCCTGAGCAGGTCCGACTCGTTGTGTTTTATGATTTGCTGCAGGTAGCTGTCGTTGCCCGTATTAAGAAACCTTTGCCACAGCAGAGGCACGTCCTTCCCGCTTATCACGGGCTCGTTGAAGTACTGCTCGGCGTGGGAGAACAGTTCGTCCAGCTTGGGCCACTTAAGATAAAGCGCCTCCGCTTTCTCCTTCCAGGGTTGAAACAAATCTATCCCTTCTATACTTATTCCTTTGGCCTGGAGGAAGCCCTTCTCGAATGAGAGGTTATAGGCGTAAAACGGCTTGGGGAGCGTTGGCACCAGTTCGGCGACCTGGGCCAGAAACAGCATCTCCTCGGTCGAGCTGCGGCAGATTATCTCCAGGCGGCTCCCCTGGATATAACCAAAGAGCACTATTTGATCATGGTTGGCATCAAGGCCGGTGGTCTCCAGGTCAATCAAGGTCCCCTGAGGAATACCTAGCATTAGCTCTCGGCTGTATGAAGTGATCATGCCCGCGCCTTCCCCGTTTGCTGCTATCACTATTATACAAGGCGGATTGCGCCAAAGATAGCGCAGCCAGCTGACTGCACGAATCGTCAGGATTCCTTATGAACAGCTACAATTCTCTCTCCTATCGTGGGAGAGGGTTAGAGTGAGGGGGAGCCGACAACCGGTGTAAATAAAGAGCGAGCCCCGATTTTATCGGAGCTCGCTCCTGAATATCGCTACTCAGTCTCTAGTCACCCCTACTCTTCCACTTCATCTTACGGTTGAACTGCCGTTGCCCTTTTTACGGGCTTGCCTTCTAAACGAAGAGCTCGGGGCTTCCAAGTGCTCTCCAACTGCGCACCTTACGGTCGAGATCGACTCCTAGTTACGCTGCCGGAGAGCCCCGATGAGGAAACCCCCATCGGCATAACCAGGCCTGTCTCTCTGTCATGCCCCACCTCCTTGCCGGGCATCGACTACTGCCCGACAACTACATTTTAGCGTGACGAGAAGACCATGTCAAAAAAGCAGGCAACCCCTGCGTTTGCGAAGAACCCAGAGACGCGAAAGTGCTATTATGGTTGCCCAGCCGCCCACCATAATGGACGTTTGTGAAAAACTGAGAAGTAAGCTTAAGGAAGCCGTGGCCCAAAACAGGGCCGAAGGCATGCTTCTATCGGGAGGGCTCGACACCAGTATTCTGGCTTTCGTAGCCAGGCCGAAGATAGGTTTCACAGTGGCACTGAAAGGGGCGCCGGCGCCTGACCTTGTCTATTCTGAGAGGGTCGCGAAGCTGCTGCGGATGCAGCACAAGAAGATAGAGTTCACGAAGGAAGAGGCGCTCTCTGCCCTGCCCGAAGTCATAAGGATATTGAGAACCTTTGACCTAGCCCTGCCCAACGATATTTCCATATATTTTGGCCTCAAACTTGCCGTAGAGAATGGAGTCCGTTCGGTCATGACAGGCGACGGCGCGGACGAGCTCTTCGCCGGCTATTCCTATATGGCTGAGCTTTCTCCTGAGGACCTGGGGTCATACATAAGGAGACTTTCGGAAAACTGGCGGTTCTCTACAGTCGAGCTGGGCAGGGCCCTGGATGTGGACGTGAGGCAGCCCTTTCTTGATGAGGACCTCGTTGGCTTTGCCCTGGAGGTAAGCCCTGAGCTCAAGGTCAAAGATGGGGTGGGAAAGTACATATTGAGAAGGAGCTTTGAGAACCTGCTCCCAGGGGAGCTGGTCTGGCGAAGAAAGGAGCCGATAGAATGCGGCTCGGGATCCGCGAAGCTTCACGAGATAATACGTAATATGGTGACGGATGAAGAGTACCGGTCAGCGGCTGATAAAGTCGACATAAAATTCATTAACAAAGAGCATTTTTTCTACTGGCGTATCTATAACGAAGTTGTGGGCGAGATTTCCAGGGCCGCGGGCGATGAAGTTGCCTGTCCCTGCTGCGGAGCAACCATGGGCGCCTACCACTGCCGCACCTGCGGCTTTTCCCGTCCCTCTCTACAGGGCCCGTTTAGTAATCCGTTTGCCCAATGAACGAACGATGGTATTGTCTTACCACATATCTTTCCCATGGCGGAGTTGAGGCGTAGCAAATGCTAATTGATGTTCATTGCCACCTAGATAGATATAGAAGAAATTTGGAATGCGCGTTGGAGCAGATACGGCAGCGCCGAATCTTCACAATAAGTAACTCCATGGATGTTCCTTCATACAGGCGAAATATGGAAATAGCCGCCACCTCTGAGTTTGTCTTGCCTGTTTTTGGTGTTCATCCCTGGAATGCCTTCAAATATGCCGGCTGTCTTAAAGAGACAGACTGGGCTATTTATGAGAGTCCTATTATCGGCGAGATTGGTTTGGACCACTATTTTGTTAAGGAAAGGTTGCAGTACGATTATCAAAGAAGAGTGTTCGACTACTTCCTGAGAGCCGCGACCAGGCAAAAGAAGATTGTAATAGTGCACACCAAAGGGGCGGAAAGGGAAACCTTTCAACTTTTGAAAGAGCACAATACAGAACGCGTAATAATACACTGGTACTCCGGCCCGCGGAACATTCTCAAGGCGATGGTGGAGCAGGGCTTCTACTTCACTATCGGGGTCGAAGTGCTTTCGTCACAGCATATTCAGGGCATTGCAGAATACTTGCCCGCCGAGCTGATGCTTACCGAGACAGATAATCCCGGAGGGAACAAATCAGTTGCCGGCACTATGGGAACCCCGCTGCTAATAAAGAAAGTCATCGGGAAACTGGCAGACATCAGAGGGACTTCTGACGATGCGGTCATAACTACGGTTGAGGACAATTTAATGAGGATTGGCGGCGATGATGCTTGGGTGACAAAGCTTCGGGCTCTTAGCGGCCGGCAAGCCATATAGAGAGTAGTGGGCTCGGTCGCCTGGGCCAGGCCGTTCTTACCTTATGATACGGGTGCCGGTCTTGCCCTCGAGGGCCGCCAGCGCGGTCTCGGGAAGAGTTATGATGACCTCGCGTTCTCGCCGTTGGTGAGGCTTCGCCTCTTCAAGAAACATCAGGGCCGCCCTAATTTTCGGCTCCATGCTTCCCTTGCCGAACTGGCTCTCTGACAGGAGCTTCTTTGACTCAGCTAAGCTCAATTTCTTCAGGGCCTTCTGGTGAGGTGTACCGAAGTCTCGATATACGTGCTCAACCGCGGTAAGAATGAACAGGACATCAGCATCTACCTCAATTGCCAGTCGAGCAGAGGCGTAATCCTTATCAATGACCGCTTCAACACCGTGCAGATTGCGGTTGTCCTCTCTGACGCAGGGGATGCCGCCGCCACCTACTGCCACCACTATCTCGCCCGCATCCAGCATGCTCTTTATGATTCTCGCTTGCTGAAGGCTGACGGGCATGGGCGAAGGGACGACCCGCCTGTAGCCACGTCCGCTGTCTGAGATGATGTCCCAACCTTTCTGTTGCCGGAGCTGTTCCGCCTCACTCTCTGCGTAGAAGGGGCCGATCGGCTTGGACGGGTTCTGAAAGGCGGGGTCGCTTCTGTCCACGACAACCTGGCTTACCACGGTGGTGATGTTATGCGGCTTACCTGCCTGTCTCAGGGCGTTGGCCAGCGTGTTCTGAATCATATAACCCATGAAGCCTTCCGTGGCAGCTCCGCAGATATCCAGCGGCATCGGCGGTACCTCCCCCTGCGATATCGTGCTGGCCAGCAGCAGGTTGCCTACCTGCGGCCCGTTTCCGTGAGTGATTACGATGCGGCTCCCACCGCTGAGCAGACCCAGCAATTGTTCGGCGGTACGCCGCAGATTCTCGTGTTGCTCCTCGATGGTCCCCTTCTGGCCCGACCTGAGGATGCAGTTGCCGCCAAGGGCCACGACAAAAGTCTTTGTGCTGTCCGCCGTCATTGTCTTTTCTTTCCCCGCGATGCGCCGGCGCTTCGAGTCCCCTTATCGCGGGAGCCCCGGGGGAGATTGTGAGCGCGCGCAAACTGCGAAAGCACGCCCTCAAGAATGGGTGTTCCCAGTTCCTGGAGATTGTAGAAAACCCTGGTATTCGGCTTTCCGATTTTGATGATCCGGCTCAAGTCTATAGGCGTCGCCACGACCACCGCATCGCAGTCAACTCTGGCGATGGTCGCCTCCAGATGCTGCAACTGGTCGGCGCTGTAGCCGATAGCCGGCAGGATTGGGCCGATGCCGGGGTATTTCTTGAAGGCTTCGGCGATGCTCTTCACTGCGTACGGCCTGGGGTCCACGAGCCCCGCCGCACCGGCCTGCCGGGCGGCGATGGTGCCCGCACCGTATGCCATCCCGCCGTGGGTAGTCGTCGGGCCGTCCTCAATGACCAGGACCTTTTTGCCCTTGATGAGGCTGGGATTGTCAATGTGAATCACCGACGCGGCGCTTATCACGGTCGCACCCGGGTTCGCAGCGGCAATGTTCTCCTTCACTTTCTGTACGTTCTCGGGAGCCGCGCTATCTATCTTATTTATGACCACAACATCGGCCATCCGTAAATTGATTTCTCCGGCGTAGTACAAAAGCTCATGGCCGGCCCGGTGAGGGTCGGCGACTGTCACCATTAAGTCCGGCTGATAGAACGGGAAATCGTTGTTCCCTCCGTCCCATACAACCACGTCGCAACCTGCGGGGTCCTTTTCGGCGGCCCTGAGAATAGCCAGGTAGTCGGCGCCGGCGTACACGATGGTTCCGTGTACCAGATGCGGCTCATATTCTTCTATCTCTTCGATGGTGCAGTTATGTTTCTTAAGGTCACTCAGTTGCGCCAGGCGCTGCACCCTCTGCTTTCTCAGTTCGCCGTAGGGCATGGGGTGACGCACGACGATGGGCCTTAGTCCCTTCTTCTTCAGCAGCTCTATGATCTTCCTTGAAGTCTGGCTCTTGCCGGCGCCAGTCCTCACCGCGCACACAGCGACAACGGGGCGTCTGCTCTTAAGCATCGTGTCCTTCGGGCCGAGCATGGTGTACGTCGCCCCGGCTGCGTTCGCGATTGCACCGATGTGCATCACGTGCTGGTAAGAGACATCGCTATAAGCGAATACGCAATCGTCAACGCTCAGCTCTTTTATCAACCGGGGGAGTTCCTCTTCCGCGAGGATTGGAATTCCCTCGGGATATAGTTCACCCGAGAGGTCCGGGGGATACGTCTTCCCGGAGATGCCGGGTATCTGCTGCGAACCGGTGAAGCCCACCACATTGTAACGTTTGTTTTTCCTGAAGAACACGTTGAAGTTGTGAAAGTCTCTGCCCGCTGAGCCTAAGATGATGACATTTCTCTTTGCCATAACGATGGTCGCCCTCCAGTCTTCGCTTGTCGCGTTTCCGAAAAGGGCAATATTAGCATATGCTGGCCCTTCATTTACACCCTGAATCTGGCTGAACCAGGCACCGCAACACCATAGCAAGGGAAGTCATTCGGGCGATTGATTGACAGCAGCTTGGCTATATCAGTAGAATCAGCGTCGCTCAATCCAGGCGCAGTGTGAATCCGGCGTAAGAATATAGTGAAAATGAGCCGGACGGAGCGATGCGGCCGGGAAATCCGGCCTGGAATCAAGGAGGGATTGAAATGCTGAAGGGCAAGCGCGTCATACTACGACCATTCAGAAGGTCGGACATCTCATATTTTCTGAAATGGTTCAACGACCCGGAGGTAGTACAGTATCTCGACATGTACCTGCCGATGACTGAAATGTCTGAGGAGAAGTTCATCGAAGAAGTGGGCACGACCAAGGCCCGAAGCGATGTTCTGCTCGTTATCGAGATGATGGAAGGTGACTCAACGAAACCCATAGGCAACTGCGGACTGCATCAGATTAGCTCGAAGGATGGTGATGCCATTTTTGGAATCATCATCGGCGAGAAGAATTACTGGAGCAAGGGCTACGGCTTGGAGGCTGCGCGGCTGATAATCAACTATGGCTTCGAACAGTTGAATCTCCACCGCATCTCATCGAGTGCATTTGCTTTCAACGAGCGCAGCATCAAACTCCACAAAAGACTCGGCTTTGTGGAGGAGGGTCGTCTACGGCAAGCCACGTTCAAGAACGGGCAGTACCACGACAGACTGCAGTTCGGCATGCTGAGAGAGGAGTGGAAGGGGCTGTGACGGAAGGGAGCCGTATCAGCTTGTACCGCGGCTCCCGCGGGCGCGCCCTTCCTGGCCGTGCAGGTGACTGGCTGTGATGAGAGTGGTGGGCAACTTGTTGATGGGGTGCGGGTAGACGTATACTTCGGCTCCGTAGACTTTCTTGATATTCGGCGCCGTGAGGATGTCGAGGGGCGTGCCTTCGGCATAGACTGTCCCCCCGTTCAGCATGACCATCCAATCGCAGTACTGCGCGGCGAGGTTCAGGTCGTGCAAGGCGATGATGACAGTCAGGCTCTGCTCTGTACAAAGGCTTCTGATGAGATTGAGGATTTCGACCTGATGGTTTATGTCCAGATTGGCGGTGGGCTCGTCGAGGAGCATTGCCTTAGGCTGCTGGGTGAGCGCGCGGGCGATGACAAGCCTCTGCCTTTCCCCACCTGACAACTCGCTTACCCTGCGCTCGGCGAAGGACTGCGTACTCGTTGCTTCCATAGCCTGCCAGGCGACGAAGAGGTCTTTTCCTCCCTCATAGCGAAGAAGTCCGAGGTGAGGCGTCCGGCCCATGAGCACCAGCTCAAAAGCCGTGAAGGCCCCGGGCAAGGCAGGACTTTGAGGTACTGTGGCCACAAGGCGGGCCAGCTCGTCGTGCCTGATAGTCTTTATATCGCGGCCGTCAATCAGGATGTGCCCTGAGAACAGGTCTATGACTCTGGCTATTCCCTTTATCAGGGTGGACTTCCCCGAGCCGTTGGGGCCGACCAGCCCCAGTATTTGTCCGGCCCCGGCCTTTATGCTCACATTGCGTAAGATTGGCCGGTGGTCGTAACCCAGGCTGACATCTTGCAGTTCAATCATCCCTGTTTTAGCCCTCACCTTATTCCTCTCCCTTGAAGGAAGAGGAATTTTATGCATTAGAACAAAGCCAGTCCCTTCCTCCTTCGTAGCAGGTACAGGAAGAAAGGGGCCCCGCAGAAGGCGGTAATTATGCCCACCGGAATCTCCGTAGGAGGAATTATCGAACGGGCCAGACTATCGGCGAGGATGAGGAAGATCGCGCCGACCAGGGTTGACAGAGGCAGCAAAAACCGGTAGTCAGGTCCCCAAATAAGTCTCACGGCATGAGGGATGAGTATGCCCACGAAACCGATGAGGCCGGTGAAGCAAATCGCCGAGGAAGTGACCAGTGTGGCGGCAGCAAGCAGTATGACCTTGACTCTTTCCACGTTGATGCCCAGTTGCTGGGCCTGCTCCTCGTCAAGTTGCATGACATTGAGCGGCCGGGCGTGAATCCAGATGACTGCGAGGCCGGCCAGCACACAGGGTAGCACTATCCAAACCTCGGACCATTTAGTCAGGTAGAGCCCGCCCAGGAGCCAGAACACGATTCCATGCAACTCTTGGCCTGAGGTCGTCATTAGATAGGAAGTGGCTGAGGCTAGAAGAGCGCTCAAAGCCACTCCTGCCAGGATAAGCGTGGTAGTGGGTAGGGTTCTGCCCACGCGAGCCAGCCAGTAGACCACGGCCACTGCGCCCACGGCGCCCAGGAAAGCGAACAACGGCACAGCCCCAATACTCAGCCAGGCTACGCTGAAAGGGGTGAGCATGGCAATTGTCGCTCCCAGCCCGGCTCCTGAAGACACACCCAGAAGATAAGGGTCGGCCAGAGGATTGCGAAACAGTCCCTGGTAGGTGGCCCCGGCTACAGCCAGGGCCGCTCCCACTAAGCCTGCCAGCAGAACGCGCGGCAACCTGATATCCACGATGATAGTTCGCAGGGTTTCCAGGGTCAGCGGTGTTCCCAGAACCTCGGGTGGAACAGGCGTGATGTGGACGAATGGCAGTTGGGAAAGAAGAACCTGGACGGTGGTTGTGAACGGTATGTGAACGCTTCCGAACGTAGTGGCGAAGACAACTACCACTGCCAGCAGGCCGCCCAGACCCAGCAACGCGTAGACTCTACCTTGCCAGCGAATGGCAAGAGGGATGGCGGGCTCACCAAATGCTTCAGTTACAGTACGAGCCATCTCCAAGCAAATCCGAAATCCTAATCTCTAAATCCTAAACAAACTCAAAATCCGAAATTCAAATATGTAAACGTATTCGTTTGGATTTCATTCATTGGAGCTTCGATACTGTCTAGGATTTAGAGATTCGTGCTTAGGATTTTCCTCCTAGTATTCGATTCCCTCCCGGCTTTTCACTCCTCGACTGTAGGGGTGCTTCACCTCTCTTATTTCACTGACCAGGTCCGCTTTCTCGATAATCTTCTGCCCAACGCCCCGACCCGTCAGCACGAGTTCCAGCTTTTCGGGCTTCATTTCCAGAAGAGCAAGGACGTCTTCCTCTTTCAAGAAGTGGTCGCGCATGGCTATGTTAATCTCATCCAACACCAGCATATCCCAGGATGGGTCCTGAAAAAGCTCCTTAATGAATTCCAGTCCCTCGGAACACTGCTGGCAGACATCGTCGAGGTTGAGGTCCTTGTAGAAGTGGGGATGTTTCCTGGCGAACAGGAAAGTCTTTATCCCAAGTTTTTCCAGGGACTTATATTCGCCGTAGCCGAACGCCTCGGGATCTTTGAAGAAGGTGACGAAGCCGACCTTGAAACCGTGCCCGGCGGCGCGGACCGCCTGGCCGATGGCGGCGGTGGATTTGCCCTTGCCGGCCCCGGTGTAAACCTGAATCAAGCCTTTCTTTTCCATCTTAGCTCCCGCTACTGTAATTCGGCCGTGATATCCTGAAACCACATATCGTCTATCTTCGTGCTCCGGCCCGCGGCGACCTTGAGTGCTTTTCTGAAGATGGGTCCCCGAGAGACGAAGGTATGATATTCGCCGCTTTCGCCGCAGGGATCCGAGCCTAGCGAGCACATCTGCTTTACCAGAGCTTTGT
>Ga0172364_10003574_pt1 | contig 12434 bp, 18 predicted proteins | sample LakKivSesite10cm_FD_114545 | JGI IMG/M metagenome (GOLD analysis project Ga0172364, IMG submission 114545) | Sediment microbial communities from Lake Kivu, Rwanda - Sediment site 10cm | ecosystem: Environmental > Aquatic > Freshwater > Lake > Sediment | place: Rwanda: Western Province, Lake... | reverse complement strand
TTCGGGGGCCGAAGTCCTTGACGATTTGCTCTGTCCTGGGCCTCAGTATCTCTCGGCGTCGGAAGTGGCGGTCCAGCCAGAAGTAGATGTCTACCGGCGGGATTTCTCGCCAGTCGAGGGACTCAATTTCGTTGAGAGAGACCTCCTCGGGCTCGATGGGCCTTCGCAGTGGAGCCTGAGGGGAGTAGACCTTGAATTTTACGCCATCGGCAGCTAGGCAAAGGTAAGGGGTTCGCTTTTGAGGTTCCTCTTCTGACCAGAGGTAAGCGATGTATTTGTGGAGTTGGCCTTCGGCCTCAGAGAGTTGTTTGTCCAGGTCGCTCTCGAACTCGATGACTAGGTTGCCGAAGAGGTTGTCAATCATGCCCCTGAGGATTCTGTCCTTCCTCCGGGTGCGGACATATGTCTCCATCCCCGCAAGGTAGTCTTCGATGAAAGGGAGCTCCAGGCCAAACAAATCATGGAGTAGGATGGAGAAGCGCTGAGACCTAGCAGGTTCTCTCGATAGTTCCTGTACCTCTTTGAGGTAGGCTTGGATACTTCCCTCAATGTGGGGTTCTCGATGGTTCGGTATCCGTGCCGATTTCTCACGGAGCTTGCTCTTCTTCATCTCGATAGGCTCCTTTTGCCAGGCGTCGGGCGAGCTCGAAGGCAGCGGCGATGCGAATGATCTTCACGTCAGAGAGCCCTTTGATCTCCAGAAACCTCTCCAGAGGCTGATTAGCCATCTCCGGGAGGGGCCCGAATTTCTCCAATACCTCCTCTGCTATCGCCTCGGCGCTCTTCCCCTTGATACCCGAGGAGATCAGGATAGCCAAAAGTTCGGCATCGGTTAGCGTATGAGCACCGAGTTCACGGAGTTTGCCGCCTGGATGGTGCCATCTCCTCTTCGCTTCCATTGTTACGCTACTTCGGTCGGACGGACGGCCATAGCTTACTCATCTTCTCCTCCACCCATTATCGATATACCTGCCGGCGATGGGCGATGCGCAAAATGGTCACCCGCCGTTCCTCATCTTCGATCTCATAGATGATACGATAATCGCCGATGCGAATACGCCATTCGTTCACTGTACCTGACAGCTTGACTACCCCATGAGGGCGGGGCTCATCCTCCAGCGCTAGCAGGGCGTCGTTTACCCGCTGACGGATAGCGAGGTCTTTCAACTTGCGCCGCGCACGCTCGGCGACAGGGCGTAACTCAACTGTATAATTCATCAAGAAGGCAATTCCCCTGTCTCTGCGAGCGCTTGACGCAAGGGGATAGATTCCCCCTCCTCCGCTCGCGCCTCCTCGGCCAGCATGTGATCCAATGCGTCCTGCAAGTGGCGCGGGAGCTTCTCCCAATCGGCATAAGCTGCCAGCAGTTGCAGGAAGGTACGGTAGTCAGCATAGGTCAATGTGACTTCCACCAGTTGTCCTTGGCGGTCATAGACCAATTTAGGGTAACTTCCTACCGCTTCGGCTGCTTTTAAAGTCCCCTTCGTTTTCGGGGCCATTCTACACCTCCCCATACTCTCGCCTAGCTTTCTTCCCCCCCCACCATCATCAACCCCGTCCCCTCCACCTTCGCCTCCGCATCGTCTACTTCTATCGGAATCCCCCCCGCGCGGCGATGGGCCAGATGGCTTCCACCACACCATGGCGCAGGGCGTAGAATTGGTCGTGCAGATTGATGGTGGTGCAGCCGTGGCTGGGAATCAGCTCGATCTTATCGCCAGGGCACAGGCTTACCCCATCGGTCAGCTCCAAGGCGCCATGCTCCTCCGACAGCTTCTTCACGGTGATCCCCTCTTGCCCCACCACCTCCGGCATGCCGAACTCGGGGGTGAGAGCCTTCATCCCAGCATCGGTGATAGCTACTCCTGGGCGCGGGGTGCTGATGACGGTGGCCAGACAGGTGAGGGCACACTCGAAGCCTACGCCGCAGTCTCGGTAGCGCACATCCATCGTGGCGTAGGATCCGGCCTGTACCTCAGTCACGCCAGGATAGGCACCGGTGACATTGTAGGTGCCCGTGCCCCCACCGCTGACAATCCTCACCTCCAGCCCTGCGGCCTCCACCCGTTCTTTGGCTCCCACCAATAGCGCCATGGCTGCCTCGGCCTTCTCTCTGCGCTCCTCAAAGGTCGGTCGCATCACAGCGTGGCCTTCGTAGCCCATCAGCCCCTCGAAGATGAGGCCGGGAGAGGAGGCCACCTCTCGGGCCAGGGCTACCGCTGGCTCGCCAGGCTCTACCCCACAGCGGCCCATCCCCACATCCACCTCTACCAGCACCCGCAGGCTGACGCCCCTGGAGGTAGCTGCCGTGCTCAGGTCGGCCACGTTGCGCGCGTCGTCCACTGCGATCATGACTTCGGTCCAGCCGGCCAGGCCCATCAGCCGCTCGATCTTACGCCGTCCTACGATCTGGTTGGCGATGAGGATGTCGCGGATGCCGGCCTGGGCCATGGCCTCCGCCTCGTCCAGTTTGGCGCTGGTCACCCCAATCGCCCCGGCTGCGATCTGTTTGTGGGCGATGATGGGGCACTTGTGGGTCTTGGTGTGGGGGCGCAGTTTGGCCGGCCGGTCAGCGAAAAAGGCCGACATGCGGGCGATGTTGGCCTCCAGTTTGTCCAGATCGAGCAGCAAGGCCGGCGTATCCATCTCCTCTTTGGGCATTCCGACGAAGGCAGCGTACATAGATTCTCCTTTGTTGAGTGTATCAACTGGGACTGACATCGAAACCCAGCCGCAGTAGCGTCATCACTTCGCTGAGCCTTTCGACCCGCGGGCCGGGCCACGTGTCGCCCTCGTAACCAGGTGCATCGGCTGGCACTTCGCCGGGCGATGCGATCAGGACCGTGTGCATGCCGACATTGGCAGCACCCGTCAGTTCACGGCTGAACCCGTCTCCCACATAGAGACACTGGTGGGGAGCGACGCCGAGGCCACCGCAGGCCAGGCGATAGATGCGTGGGTCAGGCTTCTTCATCCCCACAGCACACGAGAAGATCGGCACGTCAATCAGGGAAGCAAACGGGGTCTCGGGCCAGAGTTGGGGCACCTCGGGTGTGCAGTCGCTGATCAAAGCAAGGCCCAAGTCAGCGGATTTGACGTGCTTGAGCGTAGAGATGGCATCAGGTCGAGGCTGCAGGATCTTACGGGTGAACTCAACGCGGATGAGCGCTGCCTCAGCGAGCTGGGACTTGGTGGGGGTCACGCCAACCGCATTGCAGATGTACCGCGCAGTATCTTCAGTTGAGGCGAAGCCTCCCATCGCTCGGGCCTCCCAGGTCTCCTCGATCCACATCCGACTGAAGTGCATATGGCTGACTCCCACTGCGTCAGCCATTTGCCCCAGGGACTGCTCGAAAAGCGACGAAGGGAAGGCAGGTACCAGAGTCCCGAAAAGATCGAACACAACGGCTTGGAAAAGCACGGATGATATCTCCAAGAGATTCGACTAAATTCCCACGACCTTACTTCGGCGTTCCATCAAAATGACATCTCTCCACATGCTATTCATCTGACCTATGCGTTCTCTATAGCCTACTTCTCGAAATCCACAAGCCTTATGCAGGGCGATGCTGGCTTCATTCTCGGGGAAGATACCTGCTTGTAGCGTCCAGAACCCCTTGTGTTCTGATTCCTCGATGAGCGCGCGGAGTAGGGCCTTTCCTATACCCTTATCTCTTGCTGAGGATGTAACATAAATGCTGACCTCAGCAACGCCAGCGTAAACACCCCTACTTGAAACAGGGCTGAGAGCAACCCATCCAACCATTTGCCCCTCGTTTATGGCGACAAATCTGCCATCGCGCAGGTGATTTCTATCCCACTCTTCCCATTCTGGAGTGCCCACTTCGAAAGTCGCGTTACCTGTAGCGATGCCCTCTCGATAGATGGATTGAACTGCCGCCCAGTCTTCATCTCTCATCTTTCTCACTATTACACTCATACCCCCTCCTGTTGGCCCATCCGACAGTATGCTGCAAATGCCTTCAACCCCTCACTAAAACAAACCGCGCACCATCAGCAGAAACCCAAAGATAATGAGGGGGATGCCCACGGGTGCAGCAATGAGTGTGACAGTTAGAACGAGGCCAACGATCATCAAGACCAGCCCCAATACGGCCGCCACCAAGCGGCCGGTGAGTTTGAGGATAAAGGCCAGCAGATCCCAGAGCGCCACAAAGGGCCACAGGATCCAAGGGGGTTTCCTCCCTTGCCTCTCCGACATAGCTCTCTCCCTCTACCGCGGTGGGAGGCCTGGACTATCCCACGAGCGCGGGAGCTTGCCGGCGTCGTCTCTGGCGAAGTATGCCTACCACCAGCATCAGTGCAACCAGCACCGTCATCGCCCAGGCGGCTGTTGCAACCACTGGCGTGCCTCCGTGCTTGACGGCGATGCCCGCGAAGGCCCACATAATGACCAGCATGTAGGCGACATCGCCCCGGGTGAGACTCACCGCTGACGCGATGCCCGCACCAGCGACCAGCATGATGACCGTCCACGCCTCTGGGCTGAGGCCCCAGCCATTCCAGTTCACATAATCCAGAACCGCCGTCACGTTGGCAATGGTCGCCACGGTGATCCAGCCCAGGTAGATGCTGAAGGGAACGCGCACGAGCCACTTCTCGGCTGCGGAGACCTGAGTGCGGCCGATTCCTAGGCGCAGGTAGATGGCGATCAGCGACAGCAGGAGCGCGAACATGGCTACCAAGGTCAACAAGAAGACCTCGTAGTGCCACAGGAAAAGCCAGATGATGTTCGCCAGACAGCTCAAGGCGAACAGGTAGCCGACGCGGCGCAGACGCGAGCTGTCCCGCTGGGCGGGCAGTGCTTGGTAGACGGCAAACGTAGCTAGGCCTACGTAAATCAGCCCCCAAATGGAGAAGACATAGCCGGCCGGCACGAAGTACACCTGGAATTGGTCCGAGATTTCACCAGTGGTCTGCCCATTGAGCGGGAGCGTGTTCGCCAGCCCATTGACCGCAATGGTCACGATGACCGCCAGCAGATTGACCGATTGTCTTAAAGTGTCCCTCTTCACGTTCGACCTCCTTGTCCCATGAAGAACCTATTGAAAAAGCCTCAATCAACAGGTCGGTTGTAGCAATGAGGTAGCGTTCGCAGTGTATTGAGACATCACGGTCAGCTCAATTCGCTGAGTCCACCCCATCTTTTTCCAGAATGCGATGGCCTCCTGATTATCGTCGAAGACAAAGAGATGACACTTGTGAATGCCGGCTGCCCTGAGGGCGGATAGGCACTGCCCAGCGAGTGCTCGGCCCACTCCTTGGCAGCGATAGGGCTTGCTGACCGCCAGGTGGTGGATGTAGCCGCGCCGGCCATCATGGCCACAGAGGACTGCTCCCACAAGCTGTCCGCCCTCTCGGGCCACGAAGCTGAGGCCGGGATTGCAATCGAGAAAGCGTGCCACACCCTCTTCCGAAATGAACTGCCGTTCTGGCACACTGCTTTCATCACCCCCCTCCAAAATAAGCCAGCGCCCGTCGTATCCTCTCCTCCACTGGCATCTCCTCGTCGCGGGGAAGGCTCTGTACCGCCGCCTGGGCCTCCACTACGCTGTAGCCCAGACTGGTGAGGGCCGCGATCACCTCGGCGTCGGCGTCGGTTAACATGGGCACGGCGGCAGGACCCATCTGGAGGGTGATCTTATCCTGCAGGTGAAAGATGAGCCGGCGCGCCGTCTTGTCGCCAATGCCCGGCACCCGGTTCAGTACTTCCACTCGCCCCTGGACGATGGCGGCGCGAAGCGCATCGGCCGACAGGCTGGAGAGCAGAGCCAGCGCCAGCCGGGGCCCGATGCCCGATACGGAGATCAACATCTCAAAGAGGGTTCGCTCATCGAGGTCAGGGAAGCCGTAAAGGGTCAGTTCGCTCTCGCGCACGTACAGGTAGGTGTGCAGGGTCACCTCCTGCCCAGGCCGTGACCACTTATCCAAATGAATAGTGGGCACGAAGACCTTGAGGCCCACGCCACCCACCGACAGAATCATATAGTTTGTTCCTCGCGCCTCCAACCGCCCGCTCACACTGGCGATCATCTTCCCTCCTCCTGGGCGATCAGCGCTTGAAATCGGACGCCGTGCAGGTGGCAGACAGCCACGGCCACCGCGTCGGCCGCATCATCGGGCTGGGGCACCTCTGCCAATCCCAGGAGCATGCGCACCATCTGCTGTACCTGATGCTTGGTGGCCTGCCCATAACCCACCACCGCCTGCTTGACCTGCAGCGGAGTGTACTCATGCACGGCCAGCCCGGCATTGGCCAGGGCCAGCAGAGCTACGCCCCGCGCCTGGCCCACAGCGAAGGCTGTGCGCGCATTGCGGCTGAAGAACAGCTCCTCCACAGCGGCCACCTCGGGCCGCTGAAGAGCGATCAGAGCGGTGAGCTCCCGATAGAGGCCCTGCAACCTTTCGGCCAGAGGCTGGCCGGGGGCGGTGGTGATGACGCCGAAGTCGGCCAGCACCAATTCCCCTGATGCTTCCTCCACCACCCCCCACCCCGTGGTGGCCAGGCCAGGGTCCAGGCCCAGAATGCGCATCTACGCTGCTGCCTCGTACTCCACCATCACCTCGTCGCTGATGTCCAGGTTGGAGAACACTTGCTGGACATCGTCCAGCTCCTCCAGGGCGTCAATGAGGCGCATGGTTTGCATGGTCTTCTCCAGGCTGAGGCTGGTCACGCTCTTGGGGATCATAGACAATTGAGACTCGATCGAGAAGCCCTGTTGCTCCAGAGCCTCCTTCACCCTCTGCAGGCTTGTGGGATCGGTGTAGATTTCGAGCCACTGGCCATCGGTCTCGATATCCTTTGCACCTGCTTCGATGGCTAACAGGGCCAACTCCTCTGGATCTTCGTCGCCCACCTCGATGGTAATGTACCCTTTGGAGTCAAAAAGCCAGGCCACGCATCCTGCCGCCCCCAGATTGCCGCCATGCTTGGAGAGGACACGCCGCACATCCGAGACCGTACGGTTGCGGTTGTCAGTGAGCACTTGAATCAGTATGGCCACCCCATTGGGGTCGTAGCCCTCGTAGTAGAGCTCCTCCAGTTCCTCGCCCTTCAGTTCGCCCGTACCCCGCTTGATGGCCCGCTCGATGTTGTCCTTAGGCATGTTGGCCATCCTTGCCTTGTCCACTGTCAGGCGCAACTGGAAGTTAGACATTGGGTCACCACCCCCCTGCTGTGCGGCGATGGTGATCTCGCGCGCCAGTTTGGTAAAGAGCCGGCCCCGCTTGGCGTCCTGAGCTTCCTTCTTTCTCTTTATAGTAGACCATTTGGAATGACCAGACATGGATCCCTCCTTACTGTATCAATCCTTCATCAAAAGATCACTTCAGTTTGCTAATTATAGCATCGGAGACCAGAAGACGCTACCAAAAGATGTGTAAATAAAAAGGGCGGCCCATGGGAGGTGTTGTCCCTCAGTTGACTTGATGAGCTTATTCTAAGCAGATCACCACTACATATGGAATGTAGAAAATTCTAGCCCCAATATATAGTGTCTAGCTGCCATTGGTTTGCCCGTCAAGTCAGTTGAGGGACACTACCCTAACGAGCACCTATAAATCTTACCACATTTCAGCTCCAATGCCAACTCGCTGGATTGGCGGATTTCAGCAAGGTGTGGTATGATAGTACTGCAGAGTTCAGCTTCCTGACGGCGAAAGGAGAACATCCAATGACCATGGAACGCATTTTGCAGTTTCGCCAACCCGCTTTTGTCCGCTACGGTTTCGGCCTCTCGGCCCTGACGGGCGAGGAGGCAGGACAACTGAGATTGAGGCGCGTTCTCATCGTTACGGACAAAGGAGTGCGCAAAGCGGGCCTGGCTGATGGCGTCTTGACCTCGTTGGAGGAAGCAGGCATCGCTTACGAGATCTTCGATGAGGTCGAGCCCAATCCAACAACCCTGACTGTCGAGAGGGCATTGACTCACCTCACGATGATGAGCGCTGATGGCGTGGTGGCCGTCGGCGGAGGCAGTCCCATGGACACCGGCAAGGCAGTGGCTTTCCTGGCCACCAACGGGGGAAAGGTAGCCGATTACATAGGTGCAGACAAGGTCAGGCTGCCCCCCCTACCCTGTATCGCCATCCCCACCACCGCCGGCACCTCCAGCGAGGTCACCAACAATGTCGTCTTCACCGATCCGGAGACCCACTTCAAGTTCGGCCTCAGCAGCCCCAACGCGGCCACGGCGCGGGCGCTGATAGATCCTGAACTGACCCTCACCATGCCCCCGACCCTCACCGCGGCCACCGGCATGGATGCCCTCACCCATGCGCTGGAATCCTACACCTCCAAGGAAGCCTATGATCTCACTGAGGTGCTGGCCCTGGAGGCGATCCGACTCATTGGTCGCTGGCTGTCCGTAGCAGTCAAAGACGGGCCAAACCGCCAGGCCCGCGAGCGGATGATGATGGCTTGTCTTTTGGGTGGCATTGCCTTCAACCAGTCACGGCTGACCATCGTGCACGCCGTGTCCCATCCGGTGAGTGGCTGGTGCGGCACGCCCCACGGCGTGGCCAACGCCATCCTCCTGCCCCACGTCATGGCCTTCAACGTGGATTACGCCCCGCAGAAATTCGCCCGCATCGCCGAGGCACTGGGTATGGACACGAAGGGGATGTCCGTTGCGCAGGCCGCCCATGCCGCCGTGGATAAAGTCCACAGCATGAACGAAGAGCTGGGCATCCCCTCTACTCTGAGCGCGGTTGGAGTGCAGGCCGAGCTCATCCCCCCCATGGCCACCGACGCCATGAAGAGCGGCAACATTCCCCTCAACCCCCGGCCAACTGCCTACGAGGATATGGTGGCCCTCTACGAAGCGGCCATGTGAGGAGAGGCAACGAGTAATGAGGAGATGAGGCACCAGGGAACGTGATCCCTCATTGACTCGGTGCCCCATTAACTTGTTACCTCACCCGCTTGACCAATTGGGCCAATGGGGGTAGAATAGTAACAGGATCAGCCATGCGATGTAAAGGAGCTGACACGTTGACCATCACCAAAGACATGCCCATCGGTGAAGTGGTACAAAAGTACCCGGCCACCATTGCGGTGTTTCTGCGCCACGGCCTCATGTGCTTTGCCTGTCCTGGCCAGGGGCTGTGCCATTGCCCGCTTTGAGAACCTGGAGCAGGGGGCACTGGCCCACGGCATTGATGGGGAGACCCTGCTGCAAGACCTCAATGCTGTGGTGCCATAGGAGGCCTAGCGGGGAAGATGGCAGACCGCCGAAACAACTGCGGCGGTCAGCGGTCACGAGTGCAGCGAGCCCGGGAAGGAGGTCATTTCTATGAGAGTTTCATGTCTCCAAGAGAACCTGGCCAGAGGATTGGCCATCGTAGGCCGCGCTGTGGCCACCCGCAGCACGCTGCCGGTGCTCTCCAACGTCATGCTGGCCACCGACATGGGCCGTCTGAAACTGGCAGCGACCAATCTGGAGATGGGGATTTCCTGCTGGGTGGGGGCCAAAGTAGAGGAGGAAGGGGCCATTACCGTACCCGCGCGGGTGCTCATTGACCTGGTCAATGGGCTGCCCCCGGAACGGATAGATATGGAACTGATCGTGCGCACCTCTACCCTACACCTCCAGTGCGCCCGCTTCGAGGCCCACATCAAAGGTCTGGATGCCCAGGAGTTTCCCATGATCCCCACCTTCCAAGAGGATGAGGTAGGGGCGACAGGCCTGTCGCCCCTTCAGCTGGAAGCCGAGGTGTTGGGTCAGATGATCGAACAGGTGGCCTTCGCCGCGGCGGTGGATGAGAGCCGGCCCATTCTGACCGGCGTGTTGATGCATTTTGCCTGTGCGGATGCAGAGGATAGGCTCACCATGGCCGCGGCCGATGGCTTCCGTCTCTCTGTGCGTCGGGAGGCCTTTCCCCCCAGCTCCGTGGAAGGGGCGACCGGCCGGTCGCCCATACTAGGGGCGATAGATGTCATCGTCCCCGCCCGGGCATTGACCGAACTGGCTCGGGTGACCGGGAGTAACGAGGAGCCGATCGTTCTCCACATCACCTCGGAGCGCCATCAGATACTCTTCCATCAGGGAAATGTGGATCTGGTCTCTCAACTCATCGAAGGCCACTTCCCCGACTATACCCAGATCATTCCCACCACCTACACTCTCCGCACCACAGTGGAGACCGGAGCTTTTCTCAAAGCGGTGCGCATGGCCAATATCTTCGCTCGCGACGCAGCCAACATCGTGCGCCTGTCCATCGTGCCCGGTTCAGAGCTGACACCGGGCCACATGTCTGTGGCCGCTACCAGCGCGGAGTTGGGAGATCACGTGGGTGAGATTGATGCCAGCATGGAGGAAGGGGCGACCGGCCAGTCGCCCGTACGAGGGGAACCCATGACCATCGCCTTCAATGCCAACTATCTCATAGACATCCTGTCATGTGTTGGAACGGAGAACATAGCCCTGGAGACGACGACTCCCTCCTCTCCGGCAGTGATCAGGCCGGTGGGGGGCCCCGACCTGACCCACGTCATCATGCCCATCCACATCTCGGAATGACCGCCGACGACAGACGGCCGACCGCGGCGGTCAGCGGTCGGTGGTCGTGAGCACAGCGCGCCGACGCCTGCCGGTCACAGGCAGCCCCTCCAAACCCAAACGCCCACCTCCCAACGAGGCGGACGTTTTTTGCTTGAGGCTCACCCAGTCTCAGGCTGGCACAGGGATAATCAGGCCGTAGTCCCCATCCTGGCGCCGGTAGAGGATGTTGATCTCGCCGCTCTCGGCGTTGAGGAAGACGAAGAAATCATGGCCCAGAAGCTCCATCTGTTCGATGGCCTCCTCTTCGTCCATGGGCGGGGTGGGAAAGCGCTTGATCCGGACAATGTGATGGGGTTCCTCTTCAAATAACTCCATTTCCTCCATTTCCTCCAAGGATTCCTCCGCCTGTCGGACTTGAGCTCGCCCACGATACCGCTTCCCTTTGTAGCGTATGATCTGGCGATACATCTTGTCCAGGACGGCGTCAATGGAGGCCGAGAGATCGCTGCTTCGTTCCTCGGCGCGGAGGATGGTGCCCCGATCGCGCACCGTGAGTTGGGCCACCTGGCGGTCCTGAGCGCTCCTGGCGTGGTGCACCGTCAACTCCATGCGGGCTTCGTCAATGGTGGGCAGATAACGGATCAAACGGTTGACCTTTTTCTCCACGTATTCTCTCAGACGATCGGTGATCTCCACGTTTCTTCCTTGAATCACAATCTCCATTTCCTTGCTCCTTTCTCCCATCATCAACGAGGGCGGGCCAGGGTGTAAGCCCAGACTGAGCTCGCCCCTGCCTCTTGCAGTGCTGCGCTGCAGGAGTTCAGCGTAGCCCCCGTGGTACACAGGTCGTCAATCAGGACTACCTGACAGCCGGCCATCCGCTTGTCAAGGCATCGAAATGCCCCCCGCACATTCTCCTGGCGGGCGGCAGCGTCCAGGGTGATCTGGGGAGCGGTAGCGCGAATGCGGACCAGGGCGCCTGTCTCCACTGGCAGCCCGATGGCTGCCCCCAGCTCGTGGGCCAGCAGTGCGGCCTGGTTGTACCCCCGTTCCGCCAATCGAGTGGGATGAAGGGGGACGGGGATGAGCACCTCGGCCGGAATATGGTAGGCTGACCACCCTTCAGCCATGAGCTGGCCCAGGGGGCGGGCCAGAGCCTGTCCCCCCCGGTACTTGAAGCGATGGACCGCCTCGCGCAGCACGCCTTCAAAGTAGGCTGCCGATCGAATGCCATCAATGGGAGGGGCCATGCGGCGGCAGACTGAACAGAGGCGATCCGATGGGGCGACAGGGCGTCCGCAGCGGGGGCACAGCGGGCCGGTGATGCGCTCGATCCCCTTCCAACACTCCGGGCACAGCCAGGTGCCTGGATAGCGGCAGCCGACGCAACGGGGTGGAAAGAGGAGGTCCAGCAGGGCTTCTTTAATTTGCCACCACATCCCATGCGCTGGGAGCTGATCTGGAAGCATACCCCCCTCTGCTGATCTCCCCTCGATGGGCTTCAACCAAAACGGGAATTCCACTCTCAACTTCCACCACAACCCATAGCAGTTCAGGCTGCTCTTGCAACGTCATATGCTTACCTCCACAGTAAGGCCATGCCATTAGTATATTCGCTTTCGAGCCATTTGGCAATCCATTTTAACGTTTCGTCCGAACCCAACACCGCTCTCCATCGGTGATGAGCTCGACTTGGCCCTGCTCGTCGGTGCGAAGCACCGAGACCCCCTGCTCGGCCAGCCGCTTCAGCAGCTCCGACGCCGGGTGGCCGAAGCGGTTGTCCTTCCCCACGGAGATGACCGCTAACTGGGGATCCACCGCCGCCAGGAAAGGCTCGCTGGTGCCGCTCCCTGCCCCGTGATGAGCCACCTTTAACACCCAACTCCTCACCGATTGCCTCGTCCTCAGCAG
>Ga0172364_10003572_pt1 | contig 12439 bp, 14 predicted proteins | sample LakKivSesite10cm_FD_114545 | JGI IMG/M metagenome (GOLD analysis project Ga0172364, IMG submission 114545) | Sediment microbial communities from Lake Kivu, Rwanda - Sediment site 10cm | ecosystem: Environmental > Aquatic > Freshwater > Lake > Sediment | place: Rwanda: Western Province, Lake... | reverse complement strand
GGCCGCGGAAATATCTTCACCCAGAACCACCGCGTAATTGCCGATGCCCACACCCAGCAAAGGATGCTTTAAAATCGAATCAAAAGACGCTTTCCAGATCCCCAGACGGCTTTTTACGGACAATTCTTCCAAGTCCGCGATGCTTTTCGCGCGTTTGAATGCCAAAGTCGCATCTTCGCCGTCCTGGCGCGAACCGGACAAAAGCAGGGATGAAACCGGAAATGACAGGGCGAAAATTATCAGCATCAATACGAAAGGCTTGAAGATTTTTTCTTTCTTGAAAGCCAACAGGAATATGGCGCAAAGAAACGGAACAATCGCGCTCAGCCAGACTCCGCGCGAACCGGATGAAATCAAGGCCAAAAAACTTAAGATAATAACAACCCAAGTTATGATTTTGCCCAAGTCTCTACGCGGGTTTTGAACCCGTAAGCGGGCATGGTCTTCCGATTTATCGGAAAGAGCGAAGGGTTCAACCCTTAGTTCGCCTCGCTGGGGCGAACGAGGAAAGCGGAAAGATTTAGGTAAAATCATTAGATAAATTAAAAATATTAATCCGATGATTATAAACATCGCGAACGAGTGGGAATCGGGGAACAAAGAAAACATGCGCAGTGTGGGCGGACTGTCGGGATAATAGGAAAACCAGGTATTGCTCACTTTCAGAACTTCGGATAGATTGTTGCCGTAGAAAACCGTAATCACGTGATTCGTCCACCACTGCCAAAAATTATACAAAGGAGTGAAAAATCCTGATATTGCCTGGGAAAATCCGATAAGTAAGACAATTCCCAATGCAATTGTACCGATTTTAATTATTCTCTGTTTCTGCGCTTCATCTTTTGCAATGTCATAAACTATCGGAAATAATAAAAATATATTAATTAAAAAGAGCATTTTTTTAATTGCCGCAGCCGGGCTTACAGCCACGAAAATTGACAGAAATCCGATAAAAAGAAACAATAATACAAACTTGGTTAAATTGGAATTAATTTTTATTTTCGGGGTGCAGCAGATTCCTTTCTGGAAAAATGTCCGGATATAACCTTTTTTAAAAAACCAGACTAAAAATAATACCACTAACAGAATTCTCCAATTCGCCATGGTGTCAAAACTGTCAGTGATGGGCATTGCCGCAAACAGCGGGATAGATAAAACAAATAAAATCAGACTATCCCCTATTTCGCTGAAAATAAAATAAAAAACCATTATTCCGGTTGAAACCAGAATAATCTCCCGCGGCAGTACGCCGAAAACAGCAAGCAAAACAGCCAGGACTTCAACTAAAAACACTGTTATTAACGGCAACTTATTTTTCATTGTTTAATATTCTTAATGTTTCTGTCGCAGTTTTTTTCCAGGAAAATTTCTGCGCCTGTTTTAAACCTTTTTCGCCCAGTTCTTTGCGTAATTTTTCATCGCTTAAAACTTTTCCCATTGCTTTTGAAATTTCATCAATATTTTCCGGATTTTTTATAAAAACCGCGCTACTGTTTACTGCCTCTTCCAAAGAGCCCATTTTAGTGGTAATCACCGGAGTTCCGCAAGCCAAAGCCTCAAGCGGAGGCAGACCAAACCCCTCATAAGAAGAAAGCCAAATAAACAAATCCGCTTCATTGTAAAGGCAAGCAAGGTCTTTTTCATCCGCATAATTAATTCTTACAATCGCCTGCCTGCCAAGATCTTCATTGACTTTTTTAACAATATAATCAATATCAACAACAGGATAAGTATAATTTTTTCCTGAAACCAAAAATTGGTATTCGGAAAATTTCTGCGCTATTTGCTTAAAGGCCACAATGCATTCCGGAATAAATCTTCTGTTAAAAATCGCGCCCGTGTAAAAAATAAATTTGCTATTAATGCCGTATTTTTTACCTGTATCACTCGCCTCAATGAATTTAAATTTATCATCAGCAGCCAAAGGCGCAACAAAAACTTTTTCGGGTGCAATTTTATAATATTTCAATATTTCTTCCTTAGAAAACAGCGAAGGCGTTAAAATTATATTTGCTTTTTTGGCCGAATGCCTGCCCACCCAGCGCAGTAAAATCCTGTTCTGCCAGGAAAACCATTCCGGATGCGCTTCATAAGAAACATCATGAATTGTAACCGCGGTTTTTATTTTTTTGGAAATCCTTAACGGCAGAACATAAGATGGCGAAAAAAATAAATCAATTTTGTCATTTTTAGCTGCCCCAGATAACAGAAAGTGTTCAAAATACGCATTACTGCCCGTATTTAATATCCTGGTTTTAAAATTATTTCCCTGCGGAATATCCTGCGGAACATTGTTTTTAAAATACAAAATAAAATCCTGATTATTGTTTACCCAAAATTTCAGCAGATTAATCAAATACCTGCCCATTCCCGTTCTGTTTCCTTCTAAATTGTGGCAATCAATTCCTATTTTCATATTTTCCGGTTTTATCTTCCCAAAAATCCCCGATACCCCGCATTGCAGCTTTTGCCCATTGTTTTTTGGAAGGCATTAAAATCATTTTTAGAGCTTGTTTTAAATAAACCCAAAAACTTATTTTATAAGCTAAAATCTTTTTAAAAAACGGCGCATTTTTCTTGGCTAAAATCAGGCCGTTCCGGTACTGATAATAGATGTACGAGAATGAGTATTCTTGAGTGTTTTTTGACACTTTGTGGCTTATTTTGGCCTCTTTTACCACCTTGCAGAAAAACCCCGCCCTGCGGGCTTTTAAGCACCACTGGGCATCTTCAAAATAAAGAAAATAATCTTCCGGCATTAAACCGATTTTTTCAACCACTTTACGCTTAATCAGCAGGCAAGCGCCGGTAATATAATCGCTGAATTCCGAATTCCGAATTTTGAATTCTAAATTTGTTATGTGATTCGCTTTCGTATAAAGCCAATTTATTTTTCCCCCGGCAAAATGCAACTCATTTGTTCCGAGCTTATAAATCAACGGACCGAGAACCCCGATTTTTTCATCCTTTTCCCCTGCCTCAACAAGGATTTTTAAAAAATCCGGCTTAATAACCGTATCATTATTTAAAAGAAGAATATAATCCGCACCATGTTCCAACGCATATTTGATTCCGGCATTATTACCTCCGGAAAAGCCAAGGTTTTCGGCATTAGTTATTTTGGTGATTTTATAATTAAATACTAAATCACCCAATCTATGACCGGGATCATTATCAATTGCCAGGACTTCAAAATCCGGATAATCAAGATTTTCCAGGGATTTCAAACATTCCAGCGTATCTTCCTGTTCGCCGTAATGTAAAATAAGAACGAAAACTTTTGAGTTTCGTGCTTGCATATGAGTAAATTTTAGCAAAATTATACTTAATTTTCAAGAAAAAATTAAAACCCGGCAAACAACTGCCGGGTTATAAATATCTGAATAATTATTCTGTTTTTTCCGTATCATCTTCCTGCGCTGCGGAAAAATCTTCTTCAGTTGTTTCTTCAGGATTGGATTCTTCACCGTCTTCAACGGTGGGTTCAATTGTGGTTGCCTTTTCTCCGCTAATCTGCCCTGATTCAGTTTCTTCCGTTTTCGGTTTTTTCTTTCTACCCAAAGCCATAACCAGAATTGCCGCAATAATCAATGCTCCGCCGATTATATACCAAATCATAATTAATTTTTTGATGATTAATAATTAATAAAACTGATTTTATGATAACACATTTTAAAAAAGTCAACAATTAATGCATTGCTCGTTCTTTTAAAGAAAGGAAAAATAATTTGAAAACACCGTTATAAATCCGCTTAATTCTTTTCGGATCAATAAAAAGCCGCCACAACCATTCCAGGCCTGCTTTCTGTAAAATTCGCGGAGCACGTTTGACGTACCCGGAAATAAAATCAAATGCACCGCCGACTCCGATTGCCAACTTTACACTCGGCATTTGCTTTAAATTTTCATAAATGAACTTTTCCTGCTTCGGACTTCCCAAACCGACCAGTAAAACATCAGGTTTTAAAGAATTAATTTTTTCAATGACTTTTTCCTGGTTTCCATAACCGTGTTCGTAGCCAATAACGGAATTACCTAGTTTACTTGCTGTTTTTTTAACTACGTTTTCTCTTCCCCCGAATAGGAATATTTTCTTGCCTGAATTTGCTAATTTATAAACTAAATCCAAGCCGTAGATATTACTTTTTAATTTTTTTCCCATCAATCTTGCCATTAGATATAATCCCCTGCTCTCGCATAAAGAAAAATCCGCGCTGTTGAGAATTTTTTTAAATTCTTCATCTTTTTGCGCGCGGATAATAAATTCCGAATAAGGCAGAACCACAAAGCCATGAATAATTTCTACGGTTTCATCCATGGTCAAATCGTCAATTTTCACTCCAAAAATATCTACCTTGTTCATAAAAGAATTTATTTATATTCTCTGAAGACCATATCGCAGCTCCGACACGAGATGAATTGTATATTGTTGGAGATTATATTGTCGGAGCGAGATATAGAAGCGGCGGGAATATACTTTATATTATTGATACAGCCGACTTCGTGGTCTGAAGGGAATATGAATAAATTCTGTCTATTCTCCTAATTCCACCGACTCCAAAACCGTATATTCTGCGCCTGTGCGGTGCAAAGTGCTTTCCATCACTTCAATGGTATCAACAGGAATCTGTGCCTTAAACGGTTCATTAATATTTTCAGGCAATATTTTTGCCAATGCGAATTTAAACCTTGCCAAAGTAATATGCGGCTTAAATGCCTTATATCTTATGCCTTTTCTTTGCTCTATTGCATCCCTTAAATCAGACTGTAAATCAGCCAATTCCTGGCTTTTTTCTCCTTCAACCCAAAACATCCTCGGCGTATCATGCGGAGGCCCGACAATAATATTTTGCAGATTAATGAAAAACGGCTGATGTTTTTTAGCGACTTCTTTAGTAAGATTGCAGATTTCATACATTTCGTCATCAGTCACGTAGCCGATAAAAACCAGGGTAATATGTAAATTATCCTTATTTGTCCAGCGGATTTGTTTCGGATCCCCGCCTACTTCAAAATTTTGGCGGGCAAGCGAGTCCGCCATTTTCTCCTGCCATTCAACCAGTTTCTTTTTTGTATTATCGGTCAAGTTTATAGCGATAAATAAACGTCTTTTAACCATGTTTTAATTATATCATCTGAAGTGGTAAAATAAAATTAAGATGTATATTGTATCCGTAATTCCTTTGGTAAAAATACCTTATCCCAATCCGCAATTGCTGAGTTATTTTTGCGCAAAAAAAATCCCTATCGGCGCATTGGTAAAAATCCCAGTACGCAATAAAAAAATAAACGCAATTGTTACGGAGCAAAAAAGCGTTGAAGAACAAAAATTCCAGATTAAAAAACTCGCTGATTATACTGTAAAACCCATAGATAAAATCGTATCGGAAAAACCAATTTTAACCGAGAAACAACTGAAGCTGTTATTTTGGTTTTCTGATTATTATTTTGCGCCGCTCGGCATGACAGCAAAGATTTTTATATCCGCAACAAACAGGATAAAAAAATCTAATTTTCAATTTTCAATTTCTAATTTTCAATTAACCTCCGAAAATAAGTTTTTAGTTTTCGCGCCGTTCAAGAACCTAAAGTCAATTACCATTAAAGATGAATCAAGTGATTTATATAAATCCTGGGGCAGAAAACCGTATTATAATGCCAAAGATATTGCTGTTGAACTGGCAAAAATCCACAAAGCAAAACTTACACTTGAAAGTGAATTTCCTTCAATTGAAACATTTTATGGTTCACAAGAAAAAAAATTCGCATTGAAAATTTCCGCCAAAGGCGGATCCGTCTTTGGCGGAAAAAACTCATCAATTGTCGATATGCGTGAAGAAATTCGCAACGGAAACACATCTATTATCAGTAAAAATTTGCAGGAAAAACTGAAAAATCCCATAAAAGCGATTCTTTATATTGCGCGCAAAGGAACATCAACCTTTGTCATGTGCCGCGAATGCGGATATGTGGCAATGTGCAAAAATTGCGAAGTGCCTATGGTTTTCCACGAAGATAAGCCGTCGCGCAGGCTGATTTGCCATCATTGCGGAAAAGATGATATTGCGCCGGTGCTCTGCCCGATTTGCAAAAGCGCAAAAATTAAATACTTCGGCGCAGGCACGCAAAAAGTTGAAACGGAAATTAAAAAACTCTTTCCCGATAAAAAAGTTTTCCGCCTGGACAGTGATATCAGCGAAAAACCGCAGGAGCAAGTTAAAATTATCAAAGATTTTATTAATGCGGAAAATAGCGTGCTTATCGGCACGCAAATGATTTTAAATAAAAATTTAGAAGCAGACCTTTCGGCAATAATTTCCATAGAAACAATCCTCAATCTGCCTGATTTTGAAAACACCGAACGTGTTTTCCGGATTATTAACCAATTGCGTAGTTTGGCAGAAAAAAACTTCCTGATTCAGACCTATAATCCCGATAATTTTACGCTTAAATCTGCCCTTGCCAATAATTTTGAAAAGTTTTACAATGAGGAAATTAAAACAAGAAAAGCATTTAATTATCCCCCGTTTTCGCAGATTATAAAATTGAGTTATTGCCACAAAGATTCCAATAAAGCCAGAAATGAAGCGAAAATACTTGCAGAAAAACTGAAACAGCAGAAAAAATATCTGAAATTGGGTGACGATATTGTAATAATATTAGGGCCGAATCCTGCTTTTGTTGCGAAAGAAAACGGGAAATATAAATGGAATATTGTTTTAAAAAGTAAAATCGAAGACCTTAAACTGCGTAACAGATTATTAATGATCGCTAACCCGTATTGGGATGTAGAAGTTGATCCCGAATCAATATTATGATTTTACCGATTCAAAAAGGTGGAAATAATCCGATTTTGAGGCAAAAATCCGCACCGATTGAAAATATCAATGCGGAAGTTTTGGTATTGGCAAAAGATATGATAGAAACCATGGTTAAAAATGACGGGGCAGGATTAGCTGCTCCGCAAGTGGGAAAAAATATCCGCATGTTTGTTGTGCATAAACAATTTTCTGAAAAACAAATTTTTATCAATCCTCAAATAATTAAAAAATCAATCAGAAAAGAAATTGACGCAGAAGGATGCTTAAGTTTCCCGGGCATAGCCAAAAAAATAGCCCGCGCAAAAACCGTAAAAGTCAAAGCCACAGATGAAAACGGAAAAGAATTTAAAATAAAATTAAAAGGATTCGCAGCCAGGATTATCCAGCACGAAACAGAACATTTGGATGGAATCCTGCTTATTGACCATGAATAAAATCAGGACAATTTTAATGGGGACTCCGGAATTTGCGGAAAATATCTTCCGCAAATTTTATGATGCGCTAAAAGACAAATTTGAAATTATTGCCGTAGTTACTGCCCAAGATAAACCAGTCGGCAGAAAACAAATTCTGACTTTCTCACCGGTAAAAAAATGGGCAATTGAAAATAAATTGCCAGTACTTCAGCCGGATAAAATCAGAAATCCTGAATGGGTGGCAAAAATCAAAGAATTAAACCCGGAACTGATTGTTCTGACCGCCTTCGGACAGATTATTCCCGAAGAAATATTAAACATCCCTAAATATAAAGCTTTAAATATCCATCCTTCGCTTTTGCCCAAATACCGCGGAGCCTCCCCTATCCAATCGGCAATTCTGTGCGGGGAAACCGAAACCGGAGTTTGTCTGATGATTATGGACAAAGATATGGACCATGGACAAATAATTTCCAATTTACAATTTTTAATTTCCAATAAGCCGACCTATGCGGAATTATCCAAACAACTTTCCGACCTCGGTGCGGAATTATTGATTAAAACCCTGCCTGATTGGGTTGATGGAAAAATTAAAGCGCAGGAACAAAATCACGAACAAGCAACCTTCTGTAAATTAATCAAGAAAGAAAACGGGAAAATTGATTGGGATAAGCCGGCAATTGAAATTGAACAACAAATCAGAGCCTTTAGGGAATGGCCTGAAAGCTATACCGGATTCAACGGAAAGGTTTTAAAAATTCTGGAAGCAGGATTTGAAAACAAAAAAACCCCCTCAACAATGCTCGGGGTAAACTATAAAGTCGGTGAAGTATTTCTTGATGAAAATAAAAATCTTTGCGTGAAAACCGGAGACGGTTTACTGATTCTAAAATCATTCCAGCTTGAAGGAAAAAATCCCACAACTGCCAAAGAATTCCTCAACGGCCATAAAGAAATTATCGGCGCTATTCTTCAATAGAAATCAATTTCCAATTCTCCCCTGCCGTCTTTTTAATATTCAACTCTGCATTTTCGGCAATAGTGTTTTTTGATAATAAATTGAAATTAAAAATCAGATTTTCCGGCAGAATATATTCTCCGTGCTCCAAAATCGAACCTAATTCCAGTTCGATTTTTTTTATTTTTTTAAAACCGTTCTTTTCCGCATATTCAAGAACGGTTTTTAATATCTGGTCTGCCAAATGAAAATCATGCATAAATGTTGTTCGTCTCAGACACTATTCACTCAAAGACACGCGTCAATGTCCCAGCGAGACATTGCGCTCCGTCTCGCCCTCGCTCTGTCCCGCTTAGCGGGACAACCCTGCCCGCTCGGGCTGTGAAGGGTCTTTTTAGCGAATAGGTCTTCTCTCACTTTTGAATAATGTTGATTGTTAAGAAATAAATCCGAAAAACCATCGGGTTGGCAGTGGGTTCATTATTAAAAATGAATATAGGCGTGGTTTTGAGGAATTATTTCTTAACAAGTTAATGAACACTACAAGTTACGCAGGGGTCGTAAGCACGGATGAGCATCTTAATTTTGTCTGCCTTTTCCCCCTTTTTAAGCCCCTTAAAGCCCTCAATGTGTTCAAATTCCTCCAAATCTGCCTCCAAATTAGCTAAATTTTGGGCTGTGGGCGTAATTATATTCAAATTATGAATAATACCGTCTTTTAGCTCCGAATCGTAAAACAGCGTGCCCCTGGGAGCTTCAATAGCTCCTGCGCCTTTACCTGTTCTGGCCGGAATTTTCGGCTCGGAAATTTTTATCGGTCCGGTGGTCAGGAGTTCCAATAAAGTAATGCTTTCTTCAAAACAATGCACCAATTCCACTGCCTGCGCCATAATATTATAAAAAGGATTGTAGCAGGGCATTTTCATTCCTGACCTTTCCAGTAATTTTCTTGCTTCTACGTTTAATTTATCATGATTATTATGCAAACGCGCCAAAGCCCCGACCATATAAGTATTACCGGCAAATTTGGTTCTTTTAGCAACCATATCCTGTCCCTGAAATTCTTTAACCAAAGCGAGAAACTCCTGCGGTTCAAAATTTAATTTTCCTGCATGCACCTTGCCGTCATAAATTGCATACTCATCCGGGCTGGTCAGGGATACAAATGTTGTTTCTCTGTAAAAACGCGGATATCCCAGTTTAGTAAATAAATCTCCGAGTTTCAAAACTAAAGGAAAAGTTTTTTTGGCATCAATTAAAATCTGTTTTAAGTCCGCTAAATCCGGAGTTTTACGGAATCCTCCCAAAACCGGAGTTACGGGATGCACTGAACGGCCACCTATTGCTTCCACGATTTTATTGCCGATATCGCGGATTTTCATCGCATCATGGGTTTTTTCCGGATAAGCATCAATTAATTGCAAATCGGTTTTATACCCGAAAAAATCAGCCAGAGAAAAGAAAAATAAATGCAGGGCATGGCTATTGATTAATTGCCCCAGCATCATCAGTTTTCTCAATATAACCGAAGTCTGGTCCAATTCAATTGCGTAGGCTTTTTCCAAAGATTTATATGCTGTCAGGTTGTGCACAACCGGGCATACTCCGCAAATACGGCTGACAATCTCGGGTAGTTCTTCGTCTTTTCTGCCTTTTAAAATCCCTTCAAATAATCTTGCCCCGTCCTCAATTTTAATCCTTGCACCACGAACATCGCCGTTAATAATATCGGCTGTAAAACTCGCATGTCCTTCAATTTTAGCGATATGGTCAATTCTTATTTTCATTTTAAAAATTTAATTTGGTTTTACTTAATTCTTGAACGGGTTTTGAGCCCGAAGCGGGCATGGTGTCCCGATTTATCGGGACGAGCGCAGGGCTCAACCCTGAGCCGCCGCGCTGGGGCGGCGAAGAAGGTGAAAGAATTCAAGTAAAATCAAATATTTGAATTCTTAATATATTCATTCTTCTGGCCGAACCTTTCCAGAATCATTTCAATTTCATCCTCCCGCATATGCGCTTTAAATTTCAATGCTCTTTTTATTGCATTTAAATTAATCCCCTTTCTCGGCCCCCTGCACCCGTCGCAGGGAAAATTGTTTTTTGTACAAATTGCACCGCATCCTCCTAAAGTTATTGAACCTAAACATGGTTTTCCTAAAAGCAAAAAACACATTTTATTTTTCCTGATGCATTCTTCGCAAACCGATTTTTGTTCAATTTGCGGTTTTTTATTTTCCAAAAGTTCGTTAATTATTCTGAAAAATTCTTCTTTATTAATCGGGCATCCGGGAATTTCCAAATCAACTTTCACCAGTTCTTTCACTGATTTTATATTCGGATTATCAATGCCCCTGACATTAGGGTAAATCTGGCGCATTAATTTATTTTTCGTACCGCGGTAATCTTTTATTTCCTGCGGTCCGCCAACGCATGCGCATGCGCCCAAAGCGATCAATATTTTTGATTTTTTCCTTACGTTTTTCAGCCTTTCAAATTGTTCTTTCCTGATCGGAGTGCCTTCAACAATGGCAATATCGTAATGTTTCACATCGGGAAGTTCTTCTGCCATTTTAAAATCTCCAATATTTACTTTAGTAAGCAAATCCAAAAATCTTTCCCCTAAATCAAAAATGGAAACCTGGCATCCTTCGCAGCAGGTTAAAGATAAAATTGCAATCACCGGTTTTTTATCTGGCTTCATAATTTTATTATAGCAAAAATTTTATTAAATAAAAAAAGAGCTTGCGCCTAGCGCAAGCTCTCAAGCATTTCGTTGTTTCTCGTTTCCAGATCTCTGGCCTGTTCTTCAGTTATCGGCATTATTCTTTTCTTGCCGTGAATGCAAACCCAGTGAAAAAAGGTTTTCTTCGGACGCGCCATGCAGTATTCAATATCAACCCTGCTCTCTTTGTTCATTAAGCCGAGCTTAAAAGTAAATTTGTTGTGCACGTCAAGAATATAAATCCTGGCTGTTTCTTCATCAATTTCGGTCTTCCCGCATTTTCCTGCAATAACCGCAAGATGAGGATGAAACATGGTGTTTTTTACGGTTTTTTTGTCCCATTTGGGACAGGAAACTCCCGCAGAAAACTTCCGCATAAGTTTGAGCGCCTTTTTTGTGTATTGCATTCCGTTTTCAGATGCCTTCATTTTTCCTCCTTTTCCGCATTTTGCGGATTAATGATTTTAAAGATCTCATCCGCTTCATCTGCGGATATTTTTTTTATAATAAAGCCATTGCTGGCCAGGGCAAAATCACCAATTTGCAAATCCTGCACAAGCTCTGTGCCGAATTCCTGTTTCTTGCCCAAATAATCAGCAATGGCTTTATTATTTTCAATTTTCAAGACTTTAACCGGTATAGCTAAACACATAAACCAAGTCAGGATAAAAGTTTTTCTTCGCGAACGGTGGGATAATCTAAAACCGTGGGTGAAATCCGCTTCGTGAGCAAGAAAAACTTTTATCCTGACGATATAACTATGATGAACTTACAGATGTTTATCAGCCAAACTGCTGGCAGCAAAAGATTCAGGTTTGATTTTCACAAAAAATCCGCTTCCCTTAATCATGCCCACAATCTCCTTAATCATTTCTTTTGTTGCTCCGACAGTTCCGATATCAACGTGAATCTCAAGCTCATTGGTAAAAATTATTTCTTTTTCACTGGTTCGGATATCTTTCTGCAGCGAATGAAAAACCTCATCTATGGATTTTCCCAAATCAAGCTGCGTTCCGTGCATTTCAAGTTCCGCTTCCAAGAGCGCTCCGGCCAATGCCAGCGAAATAACTGCTTCCTGATAAATTCTCGTCCTTAAATCAAATTTTCTTCCGTCATAAATCTTGAGCCAGAAATATCTGCCGCCCTTACCGACTCTGTGAATTGCAATCACGCAAACAAAGTCCACACCTTTTTGCCTGACTTCCGAATCCGTACCAACGACTATTTTATAATCGCTTTCCGAATTCTGTTTTCTGTAGCTGATCAATTCATTAATAACCGCGTATAAATCAAGCTCTCCTTTTGTGGGACTCTGAAAAACGCCTCCTTTTATGAGCTTTTTGATTTCGTCTAAACTCATTACAAATTTATATTTTTACTGTTCCTGCGGCTGTTGTTCAATCGGAAGCTCTGCCGGCTGTTCCGGAGGTCCGAGTTCAGTAGAGCCCAAAGCAGGAAGCCCGGCTCTTAAGTTGGCAAGAATCTGCTTTATCTGGTCGTTGTCGGGGTTAAGCTGGGC
>Ga0172364_10003571_pt1 | contig 12441 bp, 10 predicted proteins | sample LakKivSesite10cm_FD_114545 | JGI IMG/M metagenome (GOLD analysis project Ga0172364, IMG submission 114545) | Sediment microbial communities from Lake Kivu, Rwanda - Sediment site 10cm | ecosystem: Environmental > Aquatic > Freshwater > Lake > Sediment | place: Rwanda: Western Province, Lake... | reverse complement strand
TACCAATAGCTGGGGTCGATATAATTATCAGTAAATAATCTCCCTCCTTTCCCTTGCAGCTAGCTAATTCTTTTGTGAGCTTGCACTTACTCAGGATATCATTAATGTAACAATTATCACCCTGTCTTGTGAATAGTATAACCAGTAAATCATTAAAAGTCAATTAAATCTCACCTCCCAAACCAACACGCGGTTCAGCCCCCCATCACTCGGGATTGGCTTTTTCTCAGATTGCTGCACAGCCATTGTCCTGTACGTCATTCTTCATTCATGCACATGAAATCCGCGATTGAAAGGTGAACAGGAATTTTCTAATGGCTTTATTTTGCAGGTTGAATGCCTTTCACCAGACTCAACATTCATAATTATGTGGTTTTCCGCATTCGTGCTATTGACAATCCACCATTACAAAGAATGCTATTCTGGTACTATAATAAACATTTTACGGCTAAAAAAGGAGGTCTACAAATGAGCCTTTCTGATCGTTATGTCATCGAGACCCATGGTCTAAGCAAAACCTATAAAGAGATCCAGGCACTCAGCTCCCTGGACCTTAAAGTAAACCATAACTCCATATTTGGCTTTTTGGGTCCCAATGGTGCCGGGAAGACCACCACGATCAAGCTGCTGCTGGGTCTCACCCGACCCACTGCCGGTAGCGCGACGATTTTTGGGATGGACAGCGTGTCGCACAGCGTGGAAATCCGCGCCCGCATTGGCTACCTGCCCCAGGAGCCCCATTTCTACGAATACATGACCGCCCGTGAGACGCTGCGCTTCACCGCCCAATTTTTCTTTAAGGGCCCTAAGAAGGCTATCGAGCAGCGCGTAGATGAGATGCTGGCACTGGTGGACCTGGATGATAAAGCCGATCGCCCCATCAAGACCTTTTCAGGCGGTGAGCGGCAAAGATTGGGCATCGCCCAGGCCCAGGTGAACTACCCCGACCTGCTCATCCTGGATGAGCCCGCCGCCAGCCTCGACCCGCTGGGCCGGCGGGACGTGCTGGAAGTGATGTCGAAATTGCGCAAGTATGCCACCATCTTCTATTCCACGCACATCTTAGACGACGTGCAGCGCGTGTCTGATACGGTGGTCATCCTCAACCAGGGCAAGCTGGTGGCGCAGGGACCCATCGAAGAGCTGCTGGCGGGCAGCGAGGGGGTTATCTATATTGTCCACCTAAAGGGTGACGTTGACGCCGCTCTGAAAATCCTGCAATCCCAGCCCTGGGTGGGGGCGGTGAAGGCCACGCAGCACAACGAGGGCAGTGTTTTCCAGGTGAGTGTGACAGACCCTGCTGCTGCCGAAGCACAGCTGCTGAAACTGCTGGTGAATGGCCCCGTGGTGGTGACGGATTTCCACCGCAAGCAATATGAGCTGGAAGATGTGTTCATGCAGGTGGTCGAAGGAGGTCAAAATGTCGGGCAATGAGGCATTCGAGCTGGTAACTGAACGCGGTTGGACAAGAGGTTTAGGCAACATGCTGCGCAGCGGCCTGGCGCGCTGGTTCAAGACCCGTTCCTGGTGGGCGAATTGCCTGATCTGGGGCGGCATGGTATTGGTGATCATCGGTGCCCTGGCATTCAACCCTCAAGCCCCCGACGTCAACGAGCTGATGATGGTCACCCTGGTATTTACCGGCTTGTTCCCCGCCGTGGGTGTAATCATCCTCATGCAGGATGCCATCGTAGGAGAGAAAAGGGAGGGAACGGCCGCCTGGGTGCTTTCCAAGCCGCTCACCCGCCCGGCGCTCATCCTTTCCAAGGTAATAGCCAACAGCCTGGGTGTGCTGCTCACCATGGTGATTGTCCCGTGCGCCATTGGTTTTACCATCATTGCCATCACCCACCCGGCGATACTGGTAGCGGTAGGAGTCCTGGAGGCTATGGGTGTGATCTTCATCAACCACCTCTTCTTCTTATCACTCACCATGATGCTGGGCACATTTTTCGATAGCCGTGCTCCGGTGGTGGGCATCCCCCTCGCCATCCTATTCTTGCAGCAAAATCTCATCGGTGTCTTACCTGCCCTACGCTTCATACTCCCCTGGAGCCTGATCATTCCCCTGGGCACCACCAACCCGCTAACACTTACTCTGCTGGAAGGAACTGCTCCCCAATCAGAGCAGCTGACCATTTTGCTAATCATCGTCATCGAGAGCATCTTCTTCACGCTTATGGCTCTGTGGAGGTTCAACCGCCAGGAATTCTAGAACATGGCCGGAAGTGATTAAGCCCGCGCAGCATAACGTGGCAAGCATTATAGAGTTGGACGTGACCCACCCTGACGTCGCGGTTTCACAGTCGCTGAGGCTTCAAGTGAACAGCCCGACGGTGGTGAAGAATTTCAGCTTCAGGCTATGCGAATTAGAAGACGTGTTCATACAGGTGGGCAAAGGAGGGCAAGATGCGGGGGAATGAGGTATTTGAGCTAGTGACTGAACGCGGTTGGAGGCGAGGCTACGGCAATATGCTGCGCAGTGGCCTGGCAGGCTGGTTCAAGACACGCACCTGGTGGGTGAACAGCCTGATCTGGGGTGCAGTAGTCACCGGCATGCTGGGTAGATTTGCATTCAGCCGACCGGGGGTAATTTCCCTCGGCAGCATCATGCGAACATTCAGCGAGACTGCCGGCCTCATTCCAGCAGTGGGTGTAATCATTGCCCTGCAGGATGCCTTGGTGAGCGAAAAAAGGAGAGGTACAGCTGCCTGGGTGCTTTCAAAGCCGCTCACCCGGGAGGGATTCCTGGTTTCCAAAGTGGTGTCCAATAGCCTGGGAGTGCTGGTATCGATGGTTGCCGTGCCAATGATTCTAGGCTACATCCTGATGTCCATTATCCAGCGATCTCTGCTAAATCCAATTGGATTCCTGGGGTGCGTGTTCCTATTTTTCGTCATTGATTTTTTCTTCTTATCATTTACATTGATGCTTGGAGCGCTCTTTTCCAGCCGAGCGCCTGTGATCGGGATTCCACTGGCCGTCTTCTTCCTGTATCTATACATGATCGGCCAGCTCCCCGCCCTGCGTTTCATCCTGCCAATGTCTTTGATTTATACGCCGGATAGCCTTGCCAACGCTCTACTTATGCACACCTCTATCCAGCAAGAGCAACTGCTCATTTTAGGCATTATCCTGCTTGAATGCGTCTTCTTCCTGAGCGTGGCTTTATGGAGGTTCAACCGGCAGGAGTTTTAAGAATACACATAATAAAGCTGGATTTAAGCTCGGCTTAAAGTGGTCTATATGGTATAGGTAGTATACTGGCTGACGGGTGGTCGATTCAGGAGGGATTATGACAGATACAGCACCACTTACCGTTGGCTCGAGCGCACCAGGTTTTATCTTACCCGCCAGTAATGGCGCGCAAATTTCACTGGCGGATTTCCGAGGTAAAAAAAGCGTTTACCTTTTCTTCATCCGCGAATACAGCTGAATGCAGTGCCGCAGCCATGCTACCCAGTTGGGGCAGCTGCATGCTGAATTCCAGGCCAACAACTGTGAGATCCTGCTGATCCTGGGAGCCTCGCTGGATGAGGCGAAGAGATATGCCGATTTCCTGCACCTCCCCTACCCAGTGCTGGCCGACCCGGAGCGCAAGGTCTACCACCAATACAGCCTGCAAATGGCATTGATCTTCATACAGCGCACTGCCTCGGTGATCGTCGATCCAAGTGGGCACATCTATTACATCAAAACCGCCACCAACCCCATGCCCTGGCTGCAGGAAAGCCGCCAGCTTTTGCAGGTTGTGAAGGCCATGCATTTCACGGGCTAAGGCGAACCCGAAAACTTACAATCAATTTACATTGTATCTAGCCGAGGTACACCAGCTGATCGAGCCTCACCTGCAAAACCAGAAAGTGGCCTGGCAGCAGGAGGGTTCTTTACTGCCGCTGTGGTCATACGGTACTGCCGACCATCTGAGGCAGGTATTCCTAAACCTCAGCATGAACGCCATCGAGGCCATGCAACCCCTGGGAGGAAATCTCACGATTGCCATGCACGCAGACCTGCTGGCAGGGCAGGCTGTCGTGGCCATTAAAGACACCGGCTGCGGCATCCCGACCGATAACTTGCAAACAATCTTCGACCCCTTCTTTACTACCAAGGAGCGCGGCAGCGGCCTGGGCTTGTCCATTGTCTACGAGATACTCGAGCGCCATTCGGGGAGCATCAGCGTGGAAAGCCAAGCCAACCAAGGCACCACTTTCACCGTTCTCCTGCCATTAGCCATACCCAGATAAGATGACGTCTAATCTTTGAAACCTTTACACGTTTTTGTTTATCTATTTGCTTCCAATTCACAAAATATTAATGAAATTAAACAACAAACCCGGGTAATACTATATAAAAACAATTAATGGTCATCCGCACCCCTGATCACCACCTGCGGGTCTTTGTCAGCTCGACCCTCAAAGAATTGGCTGAGGAGCGTAAAGCTGTCCGCCAGGCGATTGTAAAGCTACGCCTGTCTCCGGTCATGTTTGAATCAGGCGCCAGGCCTCACCCGCCGCAGTAACTGTACCAGTCCTATTTATCACAAAGCCAGATATTCATCGGCATATATTGGCAGAGCTATGGGTGGTTGGCGCCGGGTAGGTCAATTTCAGGCCTGGAGGATGAATATAACCTGGCATCCAACATGCCCAAGCTGATCTACATAAAAATACCAGCTCCAGAGCGTGAACCCGGGCTGGCCAGCCTCCTGGAGCGCATCCGCGATGATAATACCTGCAGTTATACTTACTTCTCAACCCAGGCGCAATTGAAGCAACTCGTCCAGGATGATTTGGCATTGATGCTCGCCGAGGGGTTCGAATCCATTCACCGCCACGGTTACCCAGGTATACAACAAAAGCCTTTCCCTCAAACCAATTTACCCTTCCCGCGTAACTCACTGGTTGGCCGGGAGCACGAGCTGGCCTCCTTATGCGAGCTCGTCTTACGCCAGGATGTGGCGTTGGTGACATTAACCGGGCCAGGTGGCACAGGCAAATCTCGCCTGGCGATTCAAATCGGCCTGGAACTGCTGGAGCGTTTCCAGGATGGCGTGTTCCTCGTGGGGCTGGAATCCATCCATGACCCTCACCTGGTGATCCCAACCATTGCGGAAACGTTCGGAATTCGCGAGACATCAACAGGCCGGCCTACAGCGGAAATTCTCAGCGAATATTTGCAGGGCAAGCAGCTGCTCCTGGTGCTCGATAATTTTGAGCATCTCATGGATGCAGCACCTTGCGTCTCTGCTTTGCTCGAGTCGTGCCCCAATTTAAAATGTATCGTCACCAGCCGGGCACCCCTACGCTTGAGGGCAGAGAAGGAAGTGTCGGTTTCTCCACTCAAAGCCTCCTCCACACAAGAGCCCATATCTATCGATGAACTATCTGAATATGCCGCGGCCAGCTTGTTTATTCAGCGCGCCCAAGACATCAACCCTAATTTTCAGGTTACAGCCGCTAACGCCACTGCCATTGCCGAGATATGCAAGCAGTTTGACGGGTTACCCTTAGCCATCGAGCTAGCCGCAGCCAGGATCAAGCTACTGCCACCTCCTGTAATGCTCTCTCGCCTCAAGCACCGCTTCGACCTGCTCACCGTTGGCTCCCGCGACCTGCCTGAGCGCCAGCGGACGTTGCGCAGCACAATTGATTGGAGTTACAACCTGCTCAATAACCACGAGAAAAAACTCTTCAGGCGGCTGGCAGTGTTCAGCGGGGGCTGGACGCTCGACGCTCCCGGAAAAATGTGCGATATCGAAGGTGACCTTTTACCACAGCTGGAGGACACCCTGGCTTTATTGATCGATAACAACCTGGTGGTGCAGGTTACAGAAACCGAAGAAGAAGCTTACTTTATGATGCTGAGGACGATTCAATCGTACGCGGATGAACTATTATCCGTCAGCGAGGAGCACGATGCCATCCATGAACAACATGCCAGGTTCTACCTGGATTTTGCCAGCCAGGTGGAGCCACGCATCCGGACAGCCGAAAGAATCTACTGGCAGCAGGTGATGCAGCGCGAGTTCAGTAATATTCGCGGTGTTTTGGAATGGATCCAAAAAAAAGAAAAGTTCATCGATATCGGGCAGCGCCTGGTCATCACGCTGGGTTTATACTGGCAGACATGCGGTTTTATTACCGAAGGCCTGCAGTGGTGCGAAAAAATGCTGGCTTTCTGCGATGACCTGACCCCAGCTGGTATTCAGGCGGGCCTTTTATGCTACAAGGCTTTGCTCATCCGTAGTGCGAGTGGCCAACCATCACCTACCGAGATTGCCGAAAAATCCATCGAACTCAGCCGTCAGCAGGATAACAAGAGTTTGTTGGGCAATGCGCTGCTCATCGGCGGAATTGTAGCCTTATCGAGGCATGACCCAGATACTGCCTCCGCCTATATTTCCGAAGCGATCGAAATTTTTAATATTACCGGCGAATTATGGAATGAAGTCATTGCCCTGGCTTGGTCGGGGGATGTAGCTTACTACCAAAATGATCCGGGACGGGCTGTTTCCCTGCACAGCGAAAGCATCAGGCTGGGAAGGTTGCAAGGGGATCCGTGGTGTTTAATGCCAGCCCTCATGTCGGCGGCTCAGATCGAAATCCTTGCAGGAGACCTCGATAACGCCTATTCCAAATTGACAGAAGTGGTCGACGTGCTGCAAAAAACCGGTGATCGCTGGAACCTAGCCTGGACATTGATCGACCTATGCCATGTGGCTTTGTTGCAGGACAAGGTCCAGCAGGCAGGTGCTTATTTATTAGAAGGTTTGACCATGGCGAGCAGCTTCGGAAATAGGCGGGCACTGATCATCGCGCTGGCCGAAGCAGCGGCTATTATTGCCCGCAAGACACAGCCAGGCAATACCAGCGGGCTGGGCCTGGCAGCCCAGCTGTGTGGGGCGACCCTCCCATATATAAATATTCCTGGGGTCTTTCTATGGATCAACAACCAGAAGCTCTATGAAGATTCCATCAATCTCGTAAAGTCGAGCATGGAAATCACACTGTGGGACCAGACCCATGCTATAGGGCAAGCATTGACCATGGATCAGGCGATTAACCTGGCCACACAAGCTCTTCGGCCATCTTAGGGGTGATCTTTCAAACAAATGGACTTATCCGCCCGAATCCATTATCACTTTCCCGCTCACGAGAATCATTAAGGTTTTTACGCCCAAAATTGAAATTTTTTAACAATTTATTCGAACAACACGGCTAAGCAGTTGCCATATTATATAGGCGATTTTTATCGCCATATCATGTCCGTTTCATGAGGTTGAGATACTATATGATCAATGTTTGATGCAATACGTCTAGTAATGACGAGCCGGTGAAAAGATAGCATTGGCACAAGGTCAGTGAATGCACCGGAAAGAACAGTCAAACATAAATGGCATCACCTCCAGCCAATATAAGCCCTCCGCACAGGCTGGAGAAACCACAAAGGGATGATCTGGCGATATGCAGGTGCATTATTGGTAATCGGCCGGGGAATCCCAACAGCAACCATGACAGCAAAGCTCTTTAAAAATAAAAAGGCGAACGGTCCGGTTGGTTCAATGGACATGGGCTACACAATCATCGAAGCGGTGTTTGGGATGCAGCCGTGTAGCTGGCAAGCAGATGCCTGGCATTGAAGAGTGGGGCCAATGATTCGGCGAATGAGATCGTCAATGTCATGGATAATAGGTTTACCATTTTTCCTGAACACGGGTTTGATTGGATGAGACCTCCTGGTAAATTAGCCAGGAGGTCTTGTTTAAGCAGCTAAGTTGTTTTTACCCAGCTTATCTTTACTATGCCATGTGAAACCCAGGTTTTCAGCCTGGCAGCCTGCTGATAAATTCGAAGACCGCTTCCATGAACCTGCCTGGCTGCTCCTCGTGCGGCAAATGCCCGGCTCTAGCAATCACCTTCAGGCTGGCGTTGGGCAGCTCACCCGCCAGCCGCACCGAGTGGGCGGTGGGCACGATGCGGTCGTCATCGCCGGTGACCACCAGCACCGGCAGCTTGAGCTCATCCAGCTTACCGGCCAGGTCGATCGGCCAGCCTGCCAGGGTGAACTCCCACAGGGCTTTATCCCAATTTTCCACCTGGAATGGCTTGCGATATTTTTCGGCCATATCCGCTGGGATGAGCTGCGGGTCGTGCCAGGCCATGCCAAGCAGCTGGGAGCCATGGCGTAGCATTGCGCGGGCGAGCAATGGCCCCATGTGGCGCATTTGCGGGGATGCCAGCAGGCAGTGCAGCCAGCCGGGAGAGCCCCTATGGATATAAACTGCCGGGTCTGCTAATATCAATGCCGAAACCCTTTGGGGATATTGCAGCGCTGCCTGCATGGCGATGCTGCCGCCTGCGGAGCTGCCCACCAGGATGGCCTTGCTGATGGAAAAATGGTCCAGCAGCCCGAGCAAAAGCTGCACCTGCGCATCGCCGCTATACGGGTTTAGTCCCTGCCAGGCCAGCGGGCGCTCAGACAGGCCAAAACCCGGGCGGTCATAGGCGATGACCCTGCCCAGGCGGCTGAAGGGCTGCATCACAGCCTGCCAGGTATACAGGCTGGCGCCGAATCCGTGCAGCAGAACGTACGCCGGCTGTCCCTGCCCGGTGCTTTTGACGTGGAGCTCCACGCCGTTAATCCGGATGAATTCCGAGTCTTCATCCGCCAGTGCCCGAGCCGGGTAGGTCCCCTTCAATGGAGGAACAGGGATGAGCAGCGGTCCAACAAGTAAAGCTGTTATCCCCCCAGCCAGAACGAAAAGCCCTTTACGCCAGATGCTGCGCTTCATGCCCCATGCTCCGATCAACTGTTGATTTTGCCTTGCAGGGTTTTTCTCGGCTGCACCATAGATACTAGCAAGCTAACTGCCACCGCTCCAAAGGTGATCCAGGTTGGGATGACAACCCCCGGAATGCCCGCCTGCTTTACCGTGATCCCTGCCAGCGCCCACAGGATGACTGCCACATAAGCGATATCCCTGCGGGTCAAGCTCATCAATATCGTGATCACCAGTACGGCAGCCAGCACGATACCCATCCAGATTTCGGGGGCAATCCCAAAGCCTTTCCATTGGATGTAATCAAGCACATCAGTGATGTTGGCAACCGTTGCCACAGTGATCCAGCCCAGGTAGATGCTGAACGTGAGCTGTGTGGTATACCTTTCGGCAACGGCGACTTTGTTCTTGCCGGTATCAAAACCCAGATAGGTGATGATCAATGTAGCCAGTAAGATTAGCATAGCAACCAGGGTGAGCGGGAATCGCTCATAATGCCACAGGAAGATCCAGGCGATATTAGCCAAACCGCCAAGGGTGATCCACCAGCCTGTTCTCCGCAGGCGAGGGTTATCGCGCTGGGCCGGCAAGGCTTGGAAAATCGCATAGGCAATCAATCCCAGGTAAATAACCCCCCAGATAGAAAATACATAACCCGCCGGCACGAAATACACCTGGAATCGGTCGGATATCTGCCCGGTATTCAACCCATTAATGGGCAGGGCATTGGCTAGGATATTGACCACCAAAGTTGCCAGGATGGTTATGATTACGCTAATTTGCCGAATTATGTCTTTCATTTTTTCACTCACTTTCATGAAATTTATTTATAGCCTTGCTCTTCGATAAGCGTCTAACGCACGCTGGCGCGCGGTGGCGTGCATGACAATGGGACGTGGATAGTGTCTTCCGATTACACAGCCGACCCGCCTCTGCAGGTCAGATGGCATGGTCCAGGGTGCATAAATGTATTCATCAGGAACCGGCTTTAGCTCAGTCACCCAGCGGCGTACATAAGCACCCTGCGGGTCAAATTTCTGACCTTGCAATACTGGATTAAAAATCCTGAAGTACGGGGCAGCATCCGTGCCGGTGCCAGCCATCCACTGCCAGCCACCGTTGTTAGAAGCCGGGTCGCCATCGATCAGTTGCTGCATGAAATAACGCTGCCCTTCCTGCCAATCGATGAGTAAGTCTTTCACCAGGAATGATGCTGTGATCATGCGTGCGCGGTTGTGCATCCAGCCCATGCTGTTCAGCTGTCGCATGCCGGCATCCACCACCGGGTAACCGGTGCGTCCCTCCTTCCAAGCCGCCAAACTCGCGGTATCTTCCGACCACTGGATACGATTCAGCTCTTTACGAAATGCCGCTTTCAGGTTTTCGGGATAATAGTCAAGGATCACGCTATAAAAGTCATGCCAGATTAGTTCCGTCAGCCAGGTTTCTATACTTGTGCGGCTCAATTCATCTCGCGCTCCCGCTGCAGCTTCTATGGCTGCCCAGGCAACTTGCCGGGCTGAGATCATCCCAAACTTCAGGTATGGTGAGAGACCCGAGGTGCCATCAAGGTCCATACGATCCCGTCCTTGTGTGTAATAAAGCAGATCTGAATCGGTAAATGCCGCCAACCTTCTTTGCGCTTCCACCTCACCTGCCACAAATGCCGCAGAGGAAGTAGGATCGGGTAAGTTTGAAGCCTCCATAGTATCAAGAGCGGGCAATCCGGGAAGATTGTCGGGTGCCGGCAAAGGCCTGCCAGAAAAAGGGAGGCTTTTCCACCTGTGCTTGAAAGGTGTAAACAAAGTGTACGGATTGCCATCGGGTTTTAATAATTGCCCGTGTGAATGGACCGTGACCCCATAAGAGAGATTCAAGGGCAGATCACGCCCTACTCGCTCATCGCGCTTCTTAGCGTAGGGCGATACATCCGCCTGGGCAAAAATAGCCTGTGCACCAGTCTCTTTGAATAACTGATGCAACACTTGGAGTGGATCACCCTGCTGCAAGACGAGCCCACTACCGCGCAAACGCAGGTCAGCATTAAGTTGGCGCAACCCTTCGAACAAGAACGCCACTCGTTTTTGACCAACATAAGGTGAGTTGAGCAGTTCAGGATCGAGGATGAAAAGTGGTATCACCCGCTTCGCCTGCTCCAGCGCCAGCCTTAATGGCCGGTTGTCGCTCAACCTTAAGTCACGCCGGATCCACCAGATTGACGCTTCCATACGATAGTTTTTTTCCTCTCGCAAAGTTAATGCAGTTCCCGATTAAACCAGTATCACTGCCAGACTTAATGCATGATATGCACTAACATGACAGTGCAATCGCCGATAGATCGAGCTGAGCCGCAACCAGCCGGGATATAGACGGGAGGATATAGGCAGCAAGCGATACTTTCTCACCGGATTATCCCCGAAGATTCCACCCTATCGTTGCTCATTCTCATGATCCAGGGCAAGCCTTGATAGCCACTCGCTGACCATGGCAGCGTCTTTTCCAGCATACTTGACTACTGCCTCGGCATAGGCAGCATATAAGTCGGCGGTGATGGAAGGTGATATACCCCGGTTTTTAAGCATTCCATCCAGCCAGGTAATTGACCGATCCAGCAAATTGATATCACCCAGGCGCAAAGCCGAGGATATGTGCTGGGTCAGGTTGTCAATGGCGATTTCCAGGTGGGCAGTCCTAACCCCGCCATGCTGTAGTGCATGGGCAACATGTGCGGCAAACGCAGCTTCATGCAGGTTGAATTGCTTCAAGGCGACGATATATTGCATGGATATAGGGGCAGTGACAGGCATGGCAGGAGCAGCTGTCATGAGCAGCTCGAGCTGCCCGGTGATGACAGGCAAATCACTGCCCAGATAGTAGCCCGAGATGTGCTGGATGGCATCCGGTACCTGCAAATAGATGCCGCCACCAAAGGCAAGGGGCAGGTTGAGTCCGGCGAGAAATTCAGACATCTGGCGCAGGGAAGCAGCCCCGTTGAGGGTTTGGGCAGCAGACAAGACCATGCGCGGCCTGGCGAGCCTGATGGTGGTATCCAGGTTCAGCAAGGGCACGTTTGCGCCCAGGTAAATTGACTGCCAGCCCTTGCGCCTTAGCAGGTAGGTGAGCATGAGCAAGATAAAATCATGCTCCTCACCGGGCGGGCAGGCCGCCAGGATGGGCTCGCGGCGCGTGGCAGGCGCGGCTGCTGCCAGCAGGCTGCTTATGCGCCGTTTGGCAATGGCCGTGGCAAAATGCTCCTGCTGCACGCTGACCTTCCCCTCATACCAGCCGTCTCCAATCTGCACCAGGCCTTTTTGCAGCACTTCGGTGCAAATCGTCTCGGGTGCTGCCAGCGAAAAGGCCTGATCGAGTAATTGGTTCGCAGAGCGGTCATCAAATATCTGGCAGGCAGTGATCCACCGTTCTCGCAGCTCGTCGAGCATGGCCTCACCCGTGCTGATGCCCGGTGCGACTACCGGCATTTGCACGGCAGTGCCTACCCCGCTTGACTGTTGTGTTTTCCACATCTCGATGGCATGGCTGATGCTCAATCCTTCATTCTGGCGCGCCACCAGCCATTTCAGCATCTCGATATCCTGCCGCGAGTACAGCCGGTGCCCGCCCGGCGAGCGTTGCGGTTTTGGCAGGTCATAGCGGCGCTC
>Ga0172364_10003567_pt1 | contig 12443 bp, 7 predicted proteins | sample LakKivSesite10cm_FD_114545 | JGI IMG/M metagenome (GOLD analysis project Ga0172364, IMG submission 114545) | Sediment microbial communities from Lake Kivu, Rwanda - Sediment site 10cm | ecosystem: Environmental > Aquatic > Freshwater > Lake > Sediment | place: Rwanda: Western Province, Lake Kivu... | reverse complement strand
CTTCCCGGTTTGTAAAGAATAATTGGTATGCTGTAGACCCCGAAGTCGTTCTGATATTCTTTATGTATTGATTCGTTGGTGTGATCGGCAGTTATGACAAACAGTGTGTTCCTGAACCATGGAGCAGCTGACATTTTTTCGAAAAGAAGCCTCAGGGAATAATCAGTATATCCGACAACTTCAACGATTGGTGCCGGTCCTTTTCTGAACCTGCCTTTGTATTTTTCAGGGACCTCAAAAGGGTGGTGTGATGACACTGAAAATAATGACGCGAAGAACGGCTCATGAAAGGTATTAAGCTTATCGGCGAAGAACATAAAAAAAGGCTCGTCCCACACTCCCCATACACCGTCAAAATCATCCTTCTCAGGGTACTGGTCAAGACCGAAATAATCGTCAAAGCCTGCCATCCGGGCAAATGAGTCAAATCCCATTGAGCCGTTAGGCGCCCCATGGAAAAATGCTGTATAATAACCTTTTCTCTTCAGAAGCGATGCCAGTCCGTTAATCTCGTTATTGGCATAATGAGAAATGATGTAAGGTGTCTCAAGTGAAGGCAGTGATGCCAGAATTGAAGGCATGGCATCAATTGACTTCCTCCCGTTGCAAAGGGAAACATCAAAGGAAAGGCTTTCAGCGAGCAGAGAATCGATAAAGGGTGTATAACCTGTATATGTTCCGTTATCCAGATCGCGGTTAAGTGATCCGATATATTCCCGGGCAAAACTTTCAAGTATGATCACAACAACATTCTCTTCGCTGAAGGGACCGGCGGGTAACGGTTTATAGTGAGGATCGTAGATCTCCCTGAGCTTTGCACTGTTATAAAATTCAACTTTCTGCAAAGCCTTTTTACCTGAAGTTCTCAGGAGGCTGAAGGGTGTGTTAAGAACTATTGCCACATTCCTTGGGTTTTCGACGAACCTGGCTGCGTTGCTTATGGTTATGGGGCGGGTTGAATGCTTATAACCGCCTCTTACACCTCCGATTGCGAAGGCGGCAACCAGAGGAATTGCGAGAACATTAATAATATAATATGCATATCGGTTTGAGGGTTCCGGTTTAATAACTTTTACCCTGTTATACAGGTAACCCATCAGAAACCAGATAAGTATACAGAACAGGGTTACATACCAGTAATCAAACAGGAATCTGAAAAAAAGACCGGGCAGATTGTTTTCATTTTCAAATGTCCTGAAGACATCAGCTGTGGCACGCTTAAATACAAACCTGTAATAGACAAAATCAGCCGAATTAGCAGCGAAGGCCACACCATTTGTAATTAAGAAAATGTATTTAAGGATCTTCTGATAAACTGTGTTATACCTTATATCGAGGGGTACCACGCTTAACAGGATAAAAAGGCTGTTAATATATATTGTGGCAGAAATATCGAAGAGCAGTCCTCCCCTGAGTATGGAAAAAAACTCACCGGCAGTGATGCCCGGGAACATCTTAAGGTTGATGATATAAAATCCTGTACGGCTCAGGGAAAACAGTAGCATTACCAGTAATATCCTGTAAAACAGAGCGACAAGGATATTTCTGGATAACAACCAGTTCTTCATTAATAGTCAGATGATAGTTTATCATTGATCGCCGGGGGAATATTCCTCCCGGCGACAAGAGCATAAAAGTATAAAAACTATTTTTTTCGGGCAATATTAAAAAAGAAGCGCCAGAAAAGGCTTACTGATAGACCTGTCTGGCGCCTGGTTTCAGGGTTAGTATAAAATCAGTTTTTATTTACATCTTTCTCAACATCTTCCAGAAGCTCCTTGAGATCTTTATTCTGGAACTCATCCATAAGTTTTGAAGCTTTTTTCTTGGCTCCCAGCCCAACAAGGAAGAAGAGTACAAGAAGTGCAGCAAGGATGATTGTCAGTATCTTTGCAGTACCCGGTTTTGCCTTAAGAGCTTCAACCAATCCATAGTACAAAAGATAAAGGCCGAAGAGATTTATAAGGAGGGAAACTACTGATCCGGCAGTGAAATTAAGACCGGATACAAATCCCAGCAATGCACCGAGCGGCATCAGAACCATAAGTGAGGCTGTAACCCTGGTATTTGCTTCAAAGTCGGTGCTTCCTTTGCATATTGCAGAGATGACCAGCAGAATAACGGCCCCGATGAAAAGTCCGATCACAGCGCCAATTATATACCAGATAAAAAGCATAACACCCACAGCTCCTCCAAATAATCCGACTGAACCGCCAATCTTAAGCAATCCCCAGATAAGAGCTATGATTCCGGCAACTACCCCGTAGATAACAGCCTTGATGAGAGGTTCTGCTATACCTCCCGTCGTCTTCATAGTTGAGAAGTAGGCTTTCGGCTTTACAAGGACATCTATTGATTCCCTGATAAAATTGTTGAAATTAAAACTTGTTTCGCTCATAAGTCTTAGAATTAAGAGGTTAGATTAAAATGTCTTTTTTGATCAGGTAATAAAATTCCAAGTTATAAAAAAAATATAATCCTGATTAATTATAATTCCGAATAATTGAGGTTATAGTTTTAATTACTCAAGATAGGTATAACCGTAAAGTCCTGACCTGTAGTTAGAAAGGAATTCCTTTCCTTCATTAAGAGTAATTATTCCGCTTTTAACCGATGAGGTTACCCAGGTTTCGACAGTGCGGACAAGCCGTTTAGCATTGTATTGCACATAATCAAGAACCTCAGCAATTGACTCACCATCAATCACCTGGTCAATTTTATATCCGTCTTCATCAACAGATACATGAACCGCATTGGTGTCACCGAAAAGATTATGAAGATCGCCCAATATCTCCTGATAAGCCCCGGTAAGGAATACACCCAGGTAATAAGGCTCTTTCCCCTTCAGGGGATGAACAGGAAGAAAGTGGGGAGAATTTCGGGTGGCAATAAAATTATCAATCTTACCATCCGAATCACATGTCATATCCTGAACAGTAGCTGCAATTGTAGGTTCCTCGTTCAACCTGTGAATAGGCATAATGGGAAATATCTGATCAATAGCCCATGCATCGGGGAGTGACTGAAAAAGTGAGAAATTGCAGAAATATTTGTCGGACAGTATCCTTGATATCTGCCTGAGCTCATCAGGCACATGCTTCATATTGCTCACGATCTGGTAAACTTTCCTGGCAACTGACCAGAAGAGTCTCTCTATCTGTGCCCTTGTTTTCAGGTCAATGAGCCCGAGGCTGAACCTGTCGAGAGCTTCTTCCCTGATCTGCTGGGCATCGTGCCATGTCTCAAGCATCCTTGTCTGGGTAACATTATTCCAGAGGGAATAGAGCTCTTTGACAAGCTCATGATCGTGCTCATTTACCTCCTCTTCAGGGTCCCATGATGAAAGTGTTGCCGTCTCAAGAACTTCAAAAACGAGTACCGAATGATGGGCAGCCAGTGAGCGTCCCGATTCTGTTATCACATTCGGATGGGGAATATTGTTCTTGTTGCTGGCATCGACGAAAGTGCTTACCGAGTCGTTGACATACTCCTGCAGGGTATAGTTAACACTGCTTTCGCTGTTTGATGAACCTGTTCCGTCATAATCCACACCAAGACCACCGCCTATATCGACAAACTCAACATTAAAGCCGAGCTGACGCAGCTGAACATAGAACTGGGATGCTTCTCGAAGTGCAACCTTAATCCTCCTGATCTTTGTTACCTGGCTGCCAATGTGAAAATGAATCAGGCGAAGGCTTGACCTCATCTTGTTCCTTTCAAGGAAATCGATAGCTTCCAGAAGTTCACTTGATGTCAATCCGAACTTGCTGTTATCGCCTCCTGAGTCTTCCCATTTACCACTGCCGACACTTGCAAGCTTGATGCGTATGCCAAGGTTGGGTTTTACCTTCAGCCGTTTGGCGATAGTTGCGATCAGCCTGAGCTCATTTGGTTTTTCGACTACCAGGAAGATACGCTTTCCCATCTTTTGTGCCAGCAGGGCCAGCTCAATATAATCTTCATCCTTATATCCGTTGCATATAATGAGAGATTCAGGATCGGTGTTAATAGCGATCACAGCATGAAGCTCGGGTTTTGATCCGGCCTCCAGTCCGATATTGAATTTCTTGCCATGGCTGACGATCTCTTCAACCACAGGTCTCATCTGGTTCACCTTAATAGGATAAATAATAAAATTCTGAGCTTTGTAACCATATTCCTCGGATGCTGATCTGAAACAATTTGAGATATTTATGATCCTGTCATCAAGAATATCAGGGAATCTAAGCAGTACCGGCGTAGAAACGTCCATAAGTGTAAGCTCGTCGATCAGCTCTCTGAGATCAACTGAAGCATAGTCTTTCCTGGGCTTGACCACAACATTTCCTTTCCCGTTAATCGAAAAATAGTCAACACCCCATCCGTTAATGTTATACAGTTCTGCTGAATCTTCAATACGCCACTTTCTCATTATTGTATCTTTTGATCAGGTGATTAGGAAAACAACTGCAATTTTATTAAAATAAGATGAAAATCAGGTCGTTTTAGCGGATATTTGTCTTACATCAATTTTTGCCGCAAACAGGTTATCTGATAATAAGTGTAAAAAATACATTTATTCACTTTGCAAGCTTCTTAATCCAGCGGTACAGCATTCAGCTCCACCGGATCAATAATCCTGTAAACAGGGAAAGGATAAAACCCTGGTCCCCACTGGGGAACGAGATATCGGTCCCAGAAGTTCCAGGTAAGCAATCCGTCACCTGACTGTGGTTCGAGCAAATAGGCAGCCAGGCTGGCCAGGGGCTGTGCTGTTCGAATCAATATGGTCCCTTCAGGGAATTTTACCGTTTCGCTGATATACCTTCCGGTTACTCTGTTTGTATAGTGGCCCTGGTTAAGGCGTGATGAAGCTTCGAGGCTCGTGATCTCAAACCGTTCTGCATCAAGGCTGTTTTCCGATATAAGTTTTTCAATCTTAATACCCTGCAGCTTCAACAAATCCGTCACAGCCCTGTCATCTCTCTTCACAAGGTAAGCAAATGGAAATTTCACGCTCTTTTTTGGATAAAAATCAATATAGTATGGAACTTTAACATCTGTTTGCCTGTCAGTTTTCCTGAAGGGAGGATATATACCCGGCTCATTCGCAGGTTCAACCTCATAAGTCCTGATTGTAACTTTCTCCGGAAGCGGCCTGACACCAAATTCTATTGCAAATGAATCTGTTACGGCAGGGTTCAGTCCCCTGCTGACTGTCTTATTATCGATCTCCTCAAGCATTTTCTTTATTTCAGAACTATTGGCCGAGACATAATCGGCAAGAGATTTAATTAAATAATAGCATCCCATGACACGCGATCTGTAATCAGCATGAACATAGTTTTCATTCAGTATCGAGAGCCTGTTGCGGAGTCCGTAATAATTGGTCATATATCTCGGGTCGCATGCATCATAAAACCAGCCTTCCTCAGGCTTCATCATATTGTTAAACTCACCGTAATAGCAGTTTTCTACTTTATATTTATTTAACAGGGTTGATGACATCTGAGGGACCATCTTACTGCTCATGTATTTGATAAGGGAGTTGTCGCCGTTCGGATTGACCATCCATGTAAAGGTCACCGGTTCAACATGGTATGAACCGTTTGTTGTATGGCAGTCCATGAATACTGCCGGATCCCACTTATTAAAAACATTACTGATGACACCTCTCACCTCGGGAGATTCTGCCTTCATGGCATCCCTGTTAAGGTCGAGCAACTGCCCGTTATGCCTTAACCCCACCCCGTTTACCGGGCCATTCTGGTTTGTCCTGTTTGCCGGATCAATCTGTTCATTTCCGTCAGGGTTAAAATTCGGACATATAAGGAGTACGGCATGTTTCAGCAACTCAGGATCTTTTTCTGACAGAATATCCCTGGCAAACATCAGTGATGCCTCTTTACCTTCGACTTCTCCTGCATGTATGTTTGCCTGGATATAAACAACTATATGTTTGTCATCAATCAGCTGTTCCGGGTTTTTAGGCAAAGGTTTACCAATTATCAATAAGGGAACATCCCTGCCTTCAGACGAAGTGGCGATAGATTCGACCCTGATGAGTTTTGACGATTTCTGTAGCTGTCCGATAAACTTCATAACATCGGAGTAATTCGATGTTGATCTGAAATCCGAGCTTTCTGCAACCGTTTGCATCTGCCCGTAGACAACAAAACTGAAGCATGAAACAAGAAATGTTAAAAACGACACTGATAATCTTTTCATCGTCATAGAAATTTTACAACAAAATAAACTAAAAATAATTTTAAGTCCTGCATTGAACAATACATAGTTTATGATTGTTATAGGGTTGTATTTGATTTTATGAATATTATTAGTTATTTTAGCGCCCTTAATTTTAAAATCATAACACCATGAACAAAGGAACAGTTAAATTTTACAATGTATCAAAAAGATTTGGCTTCATTAAAGATGCAGATTCTGACAACGAATATTTCGTACATGCATCAGGATTGATCGACAAGATCAAGGATAATGATGAAGTGACATTTGAACTTGCTGAAGGCAAAAAAGGACTGAATGCAGTCAATGTAAAGCTTGCTCAATAATAAATCAGGCGAATCGCTTTAAGCCGTCACCAGCTGACGGCTTTTTTTTTCGAAAAAAACTTGCAGGACACCAGGACCTGCAAGCAATAGTCGTCAAAAGCCGTCTATTTTATCTTGATTTGCTTTCTATTTTTTACCGGCTTTCTTGATTTTCTTCTCAGCGCGTTTTTCCTTCAGGGTTTTCTTGGGCGCTTTTTTTACTTTCGGTTGTGCTTTTGCTTTTTCTTTTGACATAGCTTTTATTTTTAATTAAACACATTCAAAATTAGATAATCCGCCAAAAGCAAATCATTAAGTTTTTAACATATCAGATATCATTCAGAATTATTTGCAGCCTCCTCATCAATAAGCCAGACAGTCCTGCCCGAATTCGATTTAACATGTGAGGCAGGAAACATTGCAGAATTCTCATTTTTGCTGAAAATCTTACTGATTACCGATGATTTTTTTATTCCTGTAACAAGAAAAAATATCTCTTTTGCATTGTTAATAACTTTTCCGGTAAGTGTTACGCGTTTTTGTTTTGTCACAGGATGAATTGCGGTATCGCAGATTTTATCGCTTGAAAACAGTTTTTCATTCCCAGGGAAAATTGATGCAGTATGCCCGTCATCACCCATACCAAGGATAATAATATCAAAAACCGGTATTGATCTCCGTGAGGGAACATTTTCCATGATTTCCCGGGAATACCTTTCAGCCTCAAGCTCAGGATCATCTTCTCCCCTAATGCGGTGCACATGATGACCCGGGATATCAATCGCATCAATCAGCAGCTTCTTTGTCATTCCGTAATTACTTTCAGGATCGCCGGGAGGGACACACCGTTCATCAACCCAGTAGAGATTAACATTCTGCCATCCGGTAAATTGACTGTATTCTGATGCCAGTTCAGAAAAAAGGATCTTCGGAGTAGAACCACCGGAAAGCGCGATGTTTAATATTTTTCCCTTCCGGGCCGCCCTGTTGATCTTTTCCGAAAGCTCTCCTGCAAAATACCGGGCAACATCTGCCGGTGTCTTAAAAATCCTGCACCGTGGCTTCATATCCATTTACTTTAAGTACTTTAGGCACTCTAGGCACTCCTGACTTATAACTCACAATACATCCCATCATCAGTCAGGTTCTTACACGGGTACCTCCATGTGAGTCCGCATCCCTCGATCAGTTCATTTGCATTTGACGGTCCCCATGTGCCAGCCGGGTATCCGTAAATCTTAATAGAATTATTGTTCTTCCATGCATTCTGTATCGGTTCAATGAATTTCCATGCAGTTTCAACCTCATCATCTCGTGAGAAAAGTGTCGGGTCACCGGTCATAACATCATAAAGAAGTCGTTCATAAGCCGACGGGACTCTGACATCAGCAAGGTCTTTATAATGAAAGTCCATATTGACATTCTTGACATTGAATCCTGATCCGGGTTCCTTCATATCGAATTTGAGAAGTATTCCCTCATCGGGTTGAATCCTTATTACCAGTTGGTTGGAAGTTAACGCCCCGTCAGGCCGCTGAAAGAGGTGGTGCGGAGTCTTTTTGAAATAGATTACAATCTCCGTAACACGGGTAGGCAGTCTCTTGCCTGTTCTGATATAAAAAGGGACTCCTCCCCATCTCCAGTTGCCGATAAAAAATTTGACTGCCACATAGGTTTCAGTTCTTGATTCGCGGCTTACGCCTTTTTCAAACCGGTACCCGTTTACACATTCACCACGGATAGTTGAACCTGTATACTGACCTCTTATTACTTGTTTCGGGACATCAGCTTCTTTTATCGGCTGAAGCGACTGGAAGACTTTATGTATCTCGTTCCTTATTGAATCCGGGGAGAGCGAAGAAGGAGGCTCCATAGCTGTTAACCCGGTCATCTGCAAAAGGTGATTCTGAACCATATCCCTCAGTGCACCGGAAGTATCATAATATCCGCCTCTCTCTTCCACCCCCAGGCTCTCGGCAGATGTTATTTCAACTCGATGAATATAATTTCTGTTCCACAGGGGCTCAAAAATACCATTGGCAAACCTTGTGATAAGTATATTCTGAACAGTTTCCTTTCCAAGATAATGGTCAATCCGGTAGATCTGGTCCTCAGTCATCAGGTTATGAAGGCTCCGGTTGAGTTCCCTCGCAGATCCGATGTCGTACCCGAAAGGTTTCTCAATTATAAATCTCCTGAAACACTTTTCCTGCTTCACCAATCCAGATATTGAAAGGTTCTCAGCTATCACAGGATACATACTCGGTGGAGTGGCCATGTAGAAAATATAGTTGCCGCATGCGTTGCATTTCTTATCTATCTCAGACAATCTTGTCTTAAGGCGCCCAAATTCAATAGATTCTGAAGTATCCAACGGAAGGTACGAAATATGGTCTGCAAATTCTTCAATCTGTAAATTGTCAACATTCTTCTCTTTCGAATAGTTCTTAATGCTCTCCTTCATTCTGTTTCTGAAATCGTTATCCGAAAGCCGTGTTCGTCCTGTTCCCAGAATACTGAACTTATCAGGCAGCAGCTTCTGAATATTGAGTGAAAAAAGTGCAGGCACCAGCTTCCTGGCAGTCAGGTCACCTGATGCTCCGAAAATTATCATTACAAGGTTCGCAGGGATTTGCATATATCCGAAGGTATTTCAGGACAAGTTAATGCTTTTAATCCAATTCAGATTAAATGATTGTAAAACGCATCACAATCCTTAAGAAAACTTATGTTTTTCAACACTTCAATTAATAATTGTTAATAATTTTATCAATATTATGATATTTTGTAAGAATTATTGGTATATTTGCGTCGCATTGTCAATCATGAAAAAAGTGAAAACCATATCATCAGTACTTCTCATTACAAGGTCAGAAGGAGAAGCATGAGAATGGTTCATGGCATTGGATTAGGGATAACCGTTCTCCTGTAAGCAGAGAACGGTTTTTTTATTTAAAGTAAACCCCACAAATGAAAACAGAGAGACCTGGAAACACAGGATTATACAGACAGGAGTTTGAACATGAGAACTGCGGAATAGGTTTTGTTGCCCATCTGAAGGGCAGGAAATCACATTCAATTATCAGGCAGGGGATTGATATCCTGAAAAACATGACTCACAGGGGAGCTGAAGGAGCCGACAGCAGAACAGGTGACGGTGCAGGAATTATGATACAGGTTCCCAGGGATTTCTTTCTTATCCAGGGATATGCTCTTCCTCCTTCAGGCCAGTTTGGAACAGGACTATTATTTTTACCGCGCGACAGAGGCGACAGGGATAAATGTGAGGAGATACTCCTTAAGATCATTAATGAGGAGAACGTGAGCCTTTTAGGATTTCGTGATGTGCCCAGGAACAGCTCGGTGCTTGGAGAAATATCGCTTGCTGCCGAACCATATATAAAACAGATCCTTCTGGGCGCCGACATAGAACAGGGAGCCCTTGAAAGAAAACTGTATATTATAAGGAAAAGAGCTGAAAAAATAATCAGGGAGTCAGGAATCGGTCAGAAAAACTCATTTTATATCCCCAGCCTGTCGACCAGGGTACTTGTATATAAAGGTATGCTCACGTCACTACAGCTCTCCGAATATTTTATCGATCTTACAGATGAACGTCTTCAGAGCGGGCTTGCACTGGTTCATTCACGGTTCAGTACAAATACCTTCCCCAGCTGGGACCTTGCCCAGCCATTCCGCTTCCTCGGCCATAACGGTGAAATAAATACAATAAAGGGGAACAGGCTCTGGATGGAAGCCAGGGAATCCATCCTGAAATCTGACAAGCTTGGAGATCTCTCCAGGATATATCCAGTAATTGAGCCGGGTAAAAGCGATTCGGCTTCACTCGACAATGTGCTTGAGTTTCTTGTGATGAGCGGAAAATCACTGCCATACGCAATGTCGATCCTTATACCCGAATCAATAAACGCAAAGAATCCGATACCCCCTGAACTGAGGGATTTCTATCATTACCATGCCACTTTTATGGAACCCTGGGACGGTCCTGCTTCACTTATCTTCTCCGACGGAAGGTATATCGGTGGAATGCTTGACAGGAACGGACTCCGGCCGTCAAGATACCTGATAACCACCAATGACCTGATAGTAATGGGTTCAGAAACAGGCGTCCAGGAATTTCCTCCTGAGGAGATCAGGGAGAAAGGCAGGCTCAAACCGGGGAAGATGCTGCTTGTCGATACGGAGTCAGGTAATATCCTGTATGACAACGAATTAAAAGCCAAGCTTGCCAGTGAGTACCCTTATGGAAAATGGATACAGCAGAATATGGTCAACCTCGAGGAGATCGAATCGGGGCAGGTGGTAACTCCTGAAATAGGAAATGAATACGGCAGGTATATCACTTCATTCAACTATTCGGGAGAGGATATTGAAAAGATAATAAAGGAGATGGCCGCAACAGGCAAAGAACCAATCGGATCAATGGGCAACGATGCACCTCTGGCAATATTATCAAAAAAACCATACCGCCTCTTCAACTACTTTAAGCAGCTCTTTGCCCAGGTAACCAATCCTCCCATTGACCCGATCAGGGAAGAGCTTGTGATGACTCTTTCGGGCTATATAGGGTCCCTGCAGCAAAACCTTCTGGATGAGAGTCCCGATCATGTAAAAATGGTTAGATTCCGCAATCCGGTAATAACCAATACATACTTTCAGATTGTCAGAAACCTCAGGTATAAAGGATTCTCAGCGGCGAACCTTTCAATGTTATTTGATTCATCTAAAGGTGCTGATGCTCTTCAGAATGCGGTTGATCAGCTATGTCTTGATGCAGAAAAAGCTGTTGATGAAGGCAAAAACTATATAATTATATCTGACAGGGGGATCACAGAAAACATGGCACCTATTCCTTCGCTTCTGGCAGTATCTGCAATTCATCATCATCTGATAGCAAAAAGAAAACGGATGCAGATTGACATCGTGGTTGAGAGCGCCGAGCCGCGGGAAGTTATGCATTTCGCTCTCCTTTTCGGATATGGGGCAAGTATTATCAACCCTTACCTGAGCTTTGCGATAATTGACAAGCTGGTGAAGGAGAAAGCCATTCAGCTTGACTACCAGAAAGCTGAGGCAAACTATATAAACTCCATTAATAAAGGTATACTTAAGATAATGTCGAAGATGGGCATCAGCACCCTGCGGAGCTATCGCTCGTCACAGCTGTTTGAAGCAGTCGGCATCCACAATGATGTGATCAATAAATACTTCCCTACAACAACATCAAGGATAGGAGGTATTGGGATGGCTGAGATTGCCGGGGAGGTTCTGATTCCACACCGGAAGGCATTTAAGGATGAAAATCAGCCTGAAATACTTACTGAAGGTGTTTATGCATTCAGGAAGCATGGCGAGCATCACGCCTGGAATCCCGAAACCATATCTCTCCTGCAATGGAGCACGAGGACTGGTGACCGGAAGATATTCAGGGAATTCACCAGTCGGGTCAATGAAGACAATGCTCATCCAGGGTTCATAAGGGGGTTGCTCAATATCAGAAAAAATCCGATACCGCTTGAAGAAGTTGAACCTGTTGAGAACATAATGAAGAGATTTGTCACCGGGGCTATGTCGTACGGTGCCATCAGTATGGAAGCACACGAAACGCTGGCTATTGCCATGAACAGGATCGGAGGCCGGAGCAACACAGGGGAGGGTGGTGAAGATCCTTCCAGGTTTCGCCCCCGGCAGGATGGCTTGTGCAGTAGAAGCGCCATAAAGCAGGTGGCCAGTGGAAGGTTTGGCGTAACAACCGAATACCTGGTGAACGCTGATGAGATACAGATCAAGATAGCACAGGGAGCAAAACCGGGCGAAGGAGGCCAGCTGCCAGGTCACAAAGTCGATAAGCTGATAGCCCGAACGAGATATTCAATACCTGGTATCACG
>Ga0172364_10003566_pt1 | contig 12449 bp, 13 predicted proteins | sample LakKivSesite10cm_FD_114545 | JGI IMG/M metagenome (GOLD analysis project Ga0172364, IMG submission 114545) | Sediment microbial communities from Lake Kivu, Rwanda - Sediment site 10cm | ecosystem: Environmental > Aquatic > Freshwater > Lake > Sediment | place: Rwanda: Western Province, Lake... | reverse complement strand
CGTATAAGCGGAAACAACATATCATATAGCCACGGTGAAGAAACGAGTGGGGGGATCAGGCTCGGTGGTTCTTCCCGTAACAATATAAGCGGAAACAACATAGAATCAAACGACTACTATGGTGTCAGATTTCATTCTTCCTCGGACAATAGCTTAAGCGGAAACAATATAACAGCAAACGGCTTTTACGGCATCTTTCTTTATTCTTCTTCAAACAACAGCATAACGGAAAACGGTGTCATGGCAAACAACAATCGCAGCATCGTCATTTCCCAGTCTTTCGGTAACAGATTTTATCACAACAACTTCAACAACACACAACAAGTCCGTAGTGATTCAACAAATATATGGGATAATGGCTACCCTTCTGGCGGTAACTACTGGAGCGACTACATCGACATTGATTTGTTCAGCGGTCCTTATCAAAATGAAACAGGCAGCGATGGCATAGGCGACAAAACATATAGCATTGACGTAAACAATACAGACAATTTTCCACTGGCAGGGATGTTCTCGAATTTCAACACTACTTTAGGACACAGCATCCAAGCAATATGCAACTCCACAATCTCCGATTTCCACTTCAATGGCACTGCAATCTGCTTCGATGTTTCTGGTGAAAATGGAACGAGTGGCTTTTGCAGAATAAGCATTCCAAAAGCTTTGATGGCTTCTCCATATGAAGTATTTATCAATGGTACGAAGATCCAGAGCAATTTGCTAAGTCACTCAGACAGTACATACGCATACCTTTATTTCGACTTTACGCACTCGACAAAACAAGTAGTAATAGTACTAGAATATCCATCACTTCTTGTTTCATCACTTTTCATAGCAGTGACAATGATAGCAGCCATAATCTGCGAAAGAAAAAGAAGCGCTATTCTAAACAAACAGCAACGAGTTTGACCTGTAAATCACCAACATTATGAAAACAGACATAGTTACATGTTTGGGAAACACAAATAAAGTTGGACGATTACCCAAAATATGGACGATGAGGTAGTCGAGGTACACTGACAAAAGTGGATGATTGCTTTTTCCGCTCCTGAGTCCCCTAAAGAATGGCAAGTAAACTACAAGTTTGTGAATAAAGAAAAGAGAGGAGAGAGTTTTGCTATCGATCTGAAGGTCCAGTGACGTACGCCCAGACGCTTACGAGTACCAGTGTTAGGCAAGCTCCAGCAAGCCCTGACAGAAGGTACCTTGCGTTTAAGAACGCAGGCAGAACCGCTATCAGTGCTGGAATTATGAATTCCGCAGTAAGATCGGCGACTACTCCTGCTGCAAATCCAAGAACAGCAACTAATGCGAAGATTTTAAATCTTTCATTCATTTCTGTTTCACCTTTCGGATTAGAATTCAAATCTAAGCCTCTTTTTAGTCTAACTTACACATTTTTGTCTATTATCCCAAAACCACTATCACCATCTTTTAATTATAAAATTAAAGCCTAAAAACACTTTCAAAGGCGTGTATAGCTATACGTATATACGTGCATGTTTTCAACATATTAACAATGTATAAGATCATTTTTTGTCTCCTTGTTTTTCGGAGGAATAAACTTGTCTGAAAGATTCGCAAGAAAATGGGAAAGTAGAAGGGACGAGCAACCTTTCACCGCACGAGTAAAAGAAGCTGTTAAACAACCAGGACCACTAAAACCACGATTAGACTTTGCAGTCAGACGCATTGAACTTCAGGTTCAAAAACTAGATCAAGCCACTGATAGATTTAGTCAAAGAGACAAAGCATTATTTGCAAAAATAGTTGATGCCTACACAAGACATGACACCGCCCGCGCCAACGTCTTCGCAAACGAACTGGCAGAAATCCGCAAAATGGAAAGACTCATTATAAATGCAAGACTTGCCCTTGAACAAATTGTATTAAGGTTACGAACTGTATCAGAACTTGGAGACGTAGTCTCCACACTTGGACCCGCCGTAGGCGTTTTAAGGACAGTCAGAGCAGGACTTGTAAGCGTCTTCCCAGAAGCAGAAAACGAGCTTGGAGAAATAGGCAACCTATTAAGCGGCATAATGATCGAGGCAGGACAAGGCTCAGGAATGACTTTAAACTTTGACGCAGTAAACGAGGACGCCCAGAAAATTCTGTCAGAAGCCGCAACAGTCGCAGAACAAAGAGTGAAAGAAAAGTTTCCAGAACTGCCACCAGGAATACCGGGAATTCCAACAGCTGCGCTTGGGGAGAAAACAACAACGGAAACCTCCTAAACATCTAGGAGGACAATATAATGTCTCAAAACCCCAATCTTTTTCCTTACATTGGAAAGGAAATTAGAGATGAATATGGACGTGTTATCGGCAAAATAGCATCTTTCGCATTAACTCCCAGCGGAAAGTTCGACACTGTCTTTATAGAACACGGCGACGGAAGATTCTTTAAACGCACAGTAGAGCAATTAAAAGTCGACGAAAACAATGTAATTCTCATTTCAAACATTAAGTCCAAAACAAACGTTCTATGCGACCAAATCCCCCTGATATGGCGAAAAAATCAAGCTCTAAAGGAACTGTTGGAGAAAAAGAAAATCTCTCAAGAGCTCTATACGGAGTTGCACAGCAGTTTTGATGGTGTACTGAATCAGTTAAAAGGCGAGGCGCAATTACTTTCAGAAGAAATAGACAAAGATTCCGCTAGGTACAATAATGAAGTAAGCCAACTCAATTATGCGCTCGTGCATCTTGAAATTGAACATGAAATAGGAAAAATCGACGACGAAAGTTACAGAACAGCTTTTGAGCTGATTCAAGAAAGCCTCAAGCACGTAAATGCGGAAAAAGCTGACATGGAACTGATGAAGAATAAGCTTTCAAACATAATACTAGGCGAGACGCCTGAACCCGAATTCGAAGAAACAAAACCGCTTCCAAGCAGTTCTGATTCAACTCCGGACCTTCCTGAACCGCCAGTAGTTGTATACGTGAAAGAGATAGGCAAAGCCAACATTTAGAATCGAAGGAAAAGCGGCGGGCGGGGGGAAAGGTTATCAAAAACTTTTTTAATTCGGATCCTCCCATTCGCGAGTTAATTGTAAAATCAATTCAAACATTAAGAATGCAACGTAGCAAGCTTCAGCAGGCAACATTTAGGCTTAAAGAACGGGACAAGATTCTTTTTCAAACTTGCACAAACGCGCTTAACAGCAAAAACAAGCAGAGAGCTGCAATATGCGCAAATGAACTTGTCGAAGTCAGAAGGTTAATTAAATTTCTGTATAATGTCGAGTTAGCAATTGAACGTGTAATTCTTAGACTTGAAACTATAAGGGAACTGAGCGACATAGTCGTAGATCTTAAACCCGCCTTAAGAATTTTACAAAATGTTTCACAACAATTATTTGAAGTATTGCCTGATGTGTCTTCAGAATTAAGCAAGGTTAATGAGGCGATAAGTGACACCCTTTACTCTACGAAGATAACTGCAGATGAGTCAATAATCCCAGTAGGTAAACAAACCGTTGAGGGGCAGGAAATACTTGAGCAAGTTTCCACCTATCTCGAGCAGAAACTTAACAATCAACTCCCTGAACCGCCCGCCATCTTAAAGACTTCCGAAGTGCCTAAAAATGCAGTAAAAGAAATCGTTGCATTAGCTGCAAGTTGCTCCGAAGCGACAGGTCGTGAAGAAACTAAAGAATCTCGTGGAGATTCCACTCAAACCCTCTTTTCTTATAAAAAAGCCGAGATTAAAGAAATTTCTTTGAAAGTTGAGCAGTCCTCATTGGAGGACATGCTTTTAGAATATATTAGAAGAAGTAATGGAGAAGTTGATATTGAACGTTGTTCTGTTGATTTGAGTGCGTCAAATCAAGAAATTGAAAAAGCTCTTGAAAATTTAGGGGCTAAAGGAAAAATAAAGATTGAATTGAAATGTGGTGAGTAAGAAGGGTAGAGCCTATGAGTGCTTCGCAAGAACTTGAAAAAGCGGCAACAAACTACGCACTAGAAGCTGTGAGACTGGACAAACAAGGTTCGCGTGGCATGGCAATAACAATGTACCAGAAAGCAATCGAAACGCTTCTAAAACTTGTTCAGCTATACCCAGAATACAGCCTAAACAAGGTCTACATACAACGAGCCATTGCCTACCAAGAAAGAATAAAAGCCCTTCAAGGAGCCATTGGACCAGCTGAGCCTCATATGGAGGTTAATAACATGGAAGGCGAGAAAACCACTCAAGGTGAAAAATCAAGTTATGAAGAATTAATAGTTACAGAAAAACCCAACGTGAAATGGGAAGAAGTCGTTGGACTTGAAAGTGCAAAAAAAGCCGTGAAAGAAGCCATAGTCTATCCAGTCCAAAGACCAGACCTGTTCCCGCTAGGATGGCCAAGAGGAATTCTAGTGTTTGGGCCGCCGGGTTGTGGAAAAACTTTGTTAGCGGCTGCTGTTGCGACTGAAATTGATGCTACATTTGTTTCTATTGATGCAGCTTCAATAATGTCAAAGTGGCTGGGTGAAGCAGAACAAAATGTTGCGAAACTTTTCGGTTCCGTTAGGAAATCTGCAACTGACGGTAAACCTGCAATAGTCTTCATCGACGAGTTGGATTCTCTTATGGGGAAGCATTCTAACGAAGTCGGCGGAGAGGTTCGCGTCCGAAATCAATTTCTAAAAGAGATGGATGGCATCGTTGATAAGGGCAGGAACCTTCACGTTTACATTATCGGAGCCACTAACAAACCTTGGGATTTAGACTGGGCTTTTATAAGAAGATTCCAAAAAAGAATTTTAGTGCCTCTTCCTGACCACCATACGCGTTTAATGATGTTTAAACTATACACAAGCCATCTACTGCTTGCAAACGACGTTGACCTTCACGAGTTAGCAAGATTATCTGAAGGCTTTTCAGGAAGCGACATAAGAGACGTTTGCCAATCAGCACAACTCAAAACCATAGGCGAATTCTTCGAGTCAGGACAAGCAACTAACAAACAAGCCAAACCCCGAGCCTTAACCATGGGCGACTTTGGACAAATTCTAGAAGAAAGAAAACCGAGCGTATCGCTTGACATGTTAGCACTATACAACAGGTGGTTTGAAGCCTTTAAAGCTCTATAAAAAAAGGAGGACCATGTAAAAAACTAGAATTAGTAGGCGGAAAGGTTTGGAGAAAAACTCCTTTCTCATTTTATGAAAAGTTCTCCTTTCTCCCCTCAAAAATCTCCAAACCCCGCAACCCCTAACGCACTTAAACGCTTTTTTTCTTGATGAAATTCTCCACAACTAACGCAATTTCCTCTGGGTTCTTAAGCGCATCCACGTATGGGATTTTCACATTCGATTCTTTGGCGGAGTACGTTCCTGCAAAAGCTAATATTGGATGAAACTGTCTGAGCGCCTCTGAAACATCGGAAGCAGATTCTACAGTTACGATTTTAGGTATGTTCTTGTTTTTGCTGACAATTTTTCTGAAACCTTCAAGGAAAATTACGTCTTTGCCTTTACACTTCTCCAAGATAGCTTCTAGCGGTAAATTTTCTGTGTTTACCTTTTCAATTGTGGCTATTTCGTCTGATGCCACGCTGATAATTGTTTTAGCTCCCGCTTGCGCAAAACGCCAGGTATCCTTCTCCGCAGCGTCAATTGTGAAATTCAACTCGGAAATATGCTTCATAGCCGCAACTTTGTAACCTTTTTTTGAAAGTTCTCGCACCAAGACTTCTATTGTTGTTGTTTTTCCAGAGCTTTTGCCTCCAACAACGGCAATAACAACTTGTTTATTCACGTTCCAGAACCCTCTCTTTTCCTTAGATTTCCTCGATAAATATCTCTTTTAACTTCTCTTTGTCTAATCCAAGCTTTTCTGAAAGATCTTTCACCCATCTTACGTATGATCTGAAAAGGTTTTGTAGTATCTCCGCCTTTTCTTCGTCAGACAGTTCTTTCTCCTCAGCTAATAACAACGCAAACCACTTACCTGAACCTGAAAGCTGATAAGCCTTGACCCACACAACTCGTCCGTTCTTGCTCGCTTTCTCCATAGCTTCATTTAGTACTCCAAGTTTTGTGAGAGATTTCAATGTTTCAATAATTGTTTTGTTTGAATAATCAAGTTTTGCAACAAGGTCTTTTTGATAAATCTTGTTGGAGATGCCTTGTGCAAGGGAGAATTCTAATATGTCAACAGCTGCTTTTGAACCGAAAATGGCGCTTAATATTCTAATTTTCTGTTCTGAAGGAAGAAAAACCACATAAGGATGTAAATTTTCTCTCAAGGCCCTTCACTGAAGAAGCTTTACATTAAACTTGTTTTAAACATTACGGGTTTACGTAGGTTTCCTTAATGGCAAATATCACTTGTTTGAACTATCTCTGAAAGCTGCCAATTGCCATAATCAATGTGTTTTCGCTGTTTCTTCGAGAAACTTCGCAAGTTTTTCTTCGCTGATTACGCCTTGAAGTATTCTTTTTCCACAACAAACTGTTGGACACTTTACACCTGACAACCTCAACCTTAGCCTTCTTAGAAAGTTGATTGTTCCTATATCAATAATCTCGTATTCCAAGCCAAATTTCTTGCATGATCTATCTATGCAATCCAAAAATGTTCTTTCTTCATCAGTTAAGTAGCGATTACCGAGCATTCCAGAAATGCTGTGGAGTGACTGAAAAGCAGTTGTTTGAGCTTGGGCACAAGCATGCATCGCTCCTTCCTTATCGACGAACCCTACCGTGGGAAACTCGAAACTATGGACGTAAACTTTCAATTCTCTCATAGAACACCACATAAAAATACCGAAGAATTTTAATTTAAGGTTTTACTTTGCGTGGACTTTGTAACGCTAAAAGCGACAAGTTGAAGACCACGGGTAAATTAAGGATAAAAAAACTAATCTGTAAGAAACAAATCTTGACAATAATTAAGGTGCTTAAAACGGAAACTGCCACTTGGGTTCCCATGGACGGCGATACTTTTGTAACTGAAGAAGGATTCATACTCAACGTTTTTGGATATGAGCATCCGCCTAATCAAGTCTTCGCTTTCCTAAAATACATTCCAGCCAAACTTAAGAAACTCTTCAATATTGGCTTTCTAGAAAAAACATGGAAGTATGGCAAGACTGAACTTTTCCGTGCTGAAAAGCTATACACTGCACAGAATTACCAGATTTTTCTTGAAACTTTTCGGAAAAACTTTCCAGATTACGTTTATTTTTGTCCCTATAGAATGAAAGATGTTATTAGTGCGCCTATAGCCTTGATAAGGAAAGTTTACGTTCCAAAAAACTGCTTGAACTCTCTGATAGCTCTCAAACGAAAAGATGATTTGCAAAAGATGGCTTTAGAATTCGTTGAACTTTTGTCGAAAGAATCTGGCGTTGCCGTAGAAGATTTTGGTTTGCACGGCTCCATCGCTTTGAACATGCATACTACCAAATCCGACATAGACATTGTCGTTTACGGTTCAAGGAACTTCCGCATATTAGAAGCAGCAATAGACAAGCTTGTTAAATATGGACAGCTAAGTTACGTCTTTAACAACCGTTTAGATGAAGCTAGAAAATTTAAAGGGCGTTACAAAAGCAAGATTTTCATGTATAATGCAATTCGCAAACTAGAAGAAGTCCACTCGCAATATGGACTTTTCAAGTATACACCAACAAAACCAATCAAGTTCCAATGCATAGTCTGTGATGACAGCGAATCCATGTTTCGCCCTGCAATCTACAAAATCGAAAACTACAAATCCGATGAGTCTAACAGCGAAATTCCAGAGGTCGTTGTCTCAATGATTGGGTGCTACAGAAATGTCGCCAAAAAAGGCAGCAAGATAAAAGTTTCTGGCATGCTGGAAAAAGTTGAAAACGTTAAGACTGGTGAAGCCAGCTATCAAGCTGTTGTTGGGACTGGTAGTAATGAGGAAGAATACATTTGGCCACTTTGAGGCTTAGAGACCGCGACGCAATTATAACGCGTGAAGGTTTGATCTTTCGTGTCTTTGGTTATTCTCATTTGCCTAACGCTTTCATCTGTGATGTTGAATATGCACCCTTAAAAATCTTCAAATCCAGTAATCCCAAAGCTTTTAGAAATCGGGGAAAGACGGTTTATTACAAGTTTTTTGAAGATGAAGGCTTCAAATTCCTCCGAAAACATTATCCGCAACATCTGATGTTTGATGAAAAACTTGGCACAAGCGTCATGGCAGTTGCACACTCTGACATTGCCAGAGTGTTGAAGCCCGAAAAGAAACTAGATGAATTATCCAAAAGTGAGCCTAAAGATGAACTTATTATAGCTTTACATAACCTGCTAACACTTGTTACCCAATGTTCTGGCTTGAAGCTTGAGGATTTTGGTGTCTTCGGTTCCATACTTCATGACTTCTATCATCCAAAATTTTCAGACTTAGACTTCGTAATTTATGGCAGAGAAAAATTAGGTAAACTGTTGAAAACTTTGCAAGAGTTTTATGCCACAAATAGTTCGCTTTTGAGGTGCGAATTTGAAGACGATGCAACGGTCAAAGGGAAAAAATGGCGATTTGAAAATTACAGTGTTAAGGATTATCTTTGGCATCAGAAACGGAAATTGATCTACGCTTTATTTAATGATGAAAAAAGCAGAAGGATAATTAAAACTGAGTTTGAACCTGTAAAAAATTGGCAAGAAATCACGTCTGAGAAAAATGAAGAAGTAAGAATCTGCAAAAAGGGCTGGGTTAAAATGTTTGCTCGAGTGGTTGACGATTCTAATGCGCCTTTCATTCCGTCCGTTTATGATATTCAACCGTTTGAGATTCTGCAAGGAGAAGAAGAAGCAGCGGAAGCACAGCGAATAGTCTCTTTTATGGAGGAATTTCGAATGCAAGCATGGAAAGACGAAAAGGTATATGTTGAGGGAAACCTTGAGGAAGTCACAACACCAAAAGATAGTTTCTATCAGATAACTTTAACCTATTGTCCCAGATATTACGAGCAAGTCTTGAAAGTTATCTCTTAACTTGACGCTAGCACCATGTAATCTGAAGGCTTATTGCCAAGCAAAAGTCTAAAAGATTTGCAATTATGTTTTCGGTCTGTTACTTGTTCAACTTTTCCTTGGGCAATTATGGTTTCGCCGTTTCTGGCTTGTTCACAGAATCTTCCACGAAAGGAAGCGATTTCTTCAATTTGGCTTATGCGTGTGCCACTTAGAACTTTATCATTTTTCAGTTCGTAGGTGCATGGAGTAAGTATTGCTTCTGAATCGTCCTCAACTTCAGCCCTTATTCGCGCATATCCCATATTCCTATACTGAAATGAGCCATACTCCGCTCGAATCTCATTCCAATCCTTGACAAAACGAACAAAATAATCTCGAGTTTTAAATTTGCCCTGCAACACTTTACGCGATTCCGTCCTCATAAAATCCTCAAAACTCATTATCGTGTCTTTTACACGGAAAGCGTATAGTTTGCGCAACCCTTCCTGAGTGTATGCCTTCACGTTGCCTTTTGCGTCTTGCATCAAAAACTTCAATGCTTCATAAACTTTGCGACAGTTTTCGCTTCCATAAATTATTGGGTCAATATCAGAATTTGCTGTGTGCAGTTTGACAAGAAGCGAACCCGAGATTCCCATTTTACTCCAAGAAATTCCAGTTTCATCCTTCAAAAGTTGCAAGAAATCGAATGCATCCCTTTCTAGCTCGTCTAATCTTTTGCCATGCCGTAGCTGTCGCAAGTAATTTATAGGTTGATAGTGTTTTTTCACTTCTTCTTTTGGCACTTCGCAGAGTTCTTCGTTAAAAACTGGGTCATGCACTATGTAATGCGGGAAATTTTGCTTGAGAAACTCGAAACGTTCCGAGATGCCATAAATTTTCTTGTAGGCAACTCTTCCTCTAATGCAGTTGCCTTGAAGGTCTGGAATAAACCGAGGAAAAGCAATAATCTTGGCTGGAGGGTGAACTAAGCCTTTTACATCAAAAATTATTCTGTTCACGTCTTCGATGACGTCGCCTTCTCGTACCTTCATTGATTTCCTTCTTGCTTTTTACCTTTTAAAATATCTATCGCCAACGTTTTTATGTTTGTTCTTTTTATGGCAAGAAGCACTGCCGTGCCAATAATTGCTCCAGCTAGGCTATTTAGAGAATCGGCTATTGCGTAATAAAGTGTCATTGGAGCCCAGTAGGCATATAACTCAGGGATTCCCCAGCCTAAAATCCAAACAGCGTTATTGTTGCTGGCGGCAACTTCTCCTCCTATCCGTGCTGTCCACGCGAGGCACCATAAGGCTATTGCCAATTTTGTTGGGTTATCCCTAGAAGTGATAGTGTTTATAATCCATTTGCGTACTGGAGGTGCGATTATGAAGATGGCGACGGGTATGAATTGCCATGTTATTATAGGCATTAGCTCGTACCAAGCGAATGGATGGGCAAACCACACAATCATCTGTGCCAAAAAGACCAAAGCTGCTTCTTTCCATCTGTTAAATAGCAGCAAACCGCCTATCAAAGCGGACATTGTTGGACCTAAGAAAGTGAGTAAGCCCATGTTTGTTGCTGGATTAACGTATGAAACAAGCCATCCAAAAATGAAACCTGAGACAGTGCCCCATAACGGACCTAAAAGGGGTGCAGTTAAACATGAGAATATTATGCCTGATAACGTTATTACTGCAGAAGTTCCAAGGATGGGGTAAGCAGGCACTAAAGCAAGCGCAAGCATTAACGCAGTCCAAACGCCTGATAACGCTAACAATTGCGAATTAGTTGCATATTTTTGAGTCATTGAGTTCCACCAGATGTCACAATGTTCATTGCTGTGTAGTTTTTTACACAACATTAATAAAACTTTCGCACACATGCTATCTATGAGGGAACACAATGCAAACACGATTACCCGACAAGGCAAAACACATAGCAAAAAGCTTAGAACTATCAATTCTTTTTGAAGTCAGCGCCGATAAGCCAGGAAATGTGAATTTAGTAACAGGCTTTGAGGGAACACGTTACGAACATTTTCTTGCTTCTGCAGTTGCTGCTGAACCACATTTCGAATTAGCTGCACGACGTGGAATTGCGGTTTCTCTTGGAGAAATAAGTCTTCACAATGTTGGTTTGGGCAGCATCGTAAAAGATTGTATTGCCGACATAAGTGCTTGGCAGTATGGTGGTAACACTTTGCTTGGCACAATTATTCTTTTTATACCAATTGCAGTTGCTGCTGGAATGACTTCTACAAATGAGGAGTGTATCTTTGAAATTTCAGAAATACGCAAAAATCTGAACCCTATTGTGGAGGCTACGACGCCTGAAGACGCCATAAATGTTTATGAAGCTATAAAAATTGCTAATCCAAGTGGGCTCGGCAAGGCTCCTGATTTAGATATTAATAATCCCGATTCAGTTAATAGGATAATAAAGGAGAATGTTTCTCTCTTGCAAGTTTTCCAAATAGCGTCAAACTATGATAATGTTTGTTTCGAATGGGTCAACAACTACCCAATAACCTTCGATTTTGCTTATCCACATCTGATGGAGCAGATTAAAACATTTAAAGATTTGAACACGGCAGTAGTGCACACATTTTTAAAAGTGTTAGGTAAATATCCAGACACGTTTATCGCTCGAAAAGTAGGTTTCGGAAAAGCTCAGGAAATATCATTTATGGCTGAGGAAGTCTTGAAACTTGGCGGTTTAGGCACTTCGGAAGGAAAAGCGAAACTGCGCGAGTTTGACTTGATGCTAAGAAAATCAAGCAACCTTTTGAATCCTGGCACAACAGCGGATATCATTGCTGCTGCATTAGCCTTGTGCGTTCTCGGGGGGTATAGACCTTAACGGTTATTTTTCTACCCATTTTCTGTAGAGGAGCACTCCAACGCCGTATAGGATGACTGCGGAAACTGCCAAAGTCGCTAATGGAAACGCTAAATCGTTAATTGTAGCATTTCGAATCATAACGTTCCTTATCGACTGAGCCGCATAAGTCATCGGTATAACCTGTCCAATCTGTTGCATGTACGTTGGAAGATACTCGATTGGAAAATACATTCCAGTGAAAAATTGTAGTACAATGCCTATTGTTGTTGCTGCGTTTGACGCTTCTTGTGGTGCTCTGCCAATGCATGAGATTATTAAGCCTAAGGCTATGCCGTTGATTGAGCCTAAGAAGAAAATTGGTAGTAGCAATGGAATGTTCCAGTTTAGTTTTGGACCAAGCAAGACTGCAGCTAGAACCGACATGATGATTATTGAAATGGCTGTTTGGAACAACGCTGCTAAAGTCTTACCCAAAAGCATGTTTATTGCTGGAATGGGTGCTGCTCTGATTTTCTTGAGGGTTCCTTTTTCTCTTTCGAAGACTATGGCTCCTGTTGAAGCTACCATGCTTGAGAACAGAAGCGGGTAAGTCAACATGCCAGGAACAATATTCTCTTTATAGCCTATTTTTTCTCCAACAACCAAAACTTCAGTCTTCACATTAAT
>Ga0172364_10003563_pt1 | contig 12453 bp, 12 predicted proteins | sample LakKivSesite10cm_FD_114545 | JGI IMG/M metagenome (GOLD analysis project Ga0172364, IMG submission 114545) | Sediment microbial communities from Lake Kivu, Rwanda - Sediment site 10cm | ecosystem: Environmental > Aquatic > Freshwater > Lake > Sediment | place: Rwanda: Western Province, Lake... | reverse complement strand
TGTTATGGAGGGAATATCACGATGATAGGTTCAACTGCAAACATTGTTGCCTTAGGCATTCTAGAGAAAAAACACAATATAAAAATTAATTTCTTCCAATGGTTAAAAGTTGGATTGGTCGTTGGCCTCCTCAGTATGTTAATTTCATACTTTATAATAATTTTCTTTTCTTAAATATTCAAAATTTGGGAAAGGATGGTGATAAAATGGGAAATTTGGGTAGATTCATTCTGTGTAATTTATTCATAATTACTCTCCTCTCTTTTCCTTTAGGAGCAGAGGATATTCTTTCAGAGCCACAAGAAGCATCAGTAGAAAACAACCCCCAGAGACAAATCAGTTCTCCAGGTGGCGGGATTGTTCTGAGAATTGAATGGAATAATCCCTTCAATCCAGAAGCCTCAGATCCTGACGACCGGTACACCGAGATATACTACGAAGTGAAGGAAGAAGGAGCAACTATCCGAATCTATTCAATCAATGGAGAACTTGTAAGGACATTGGCAGAAGACAAAACAGAAATGGAAGGTAGTATAGAATGGGATGGGAAGAATGATAAGGGCGAGATTGTGGGAAGCGGAGTATATCTGGTCAATCTCAAAATGGGGAAATCATCGAAGACCGTAAAGGTTGTCATTCTAAAGTAAGGGAGGGTTATGAAGAAGCTCTTCAGACCCGGCGTTATTTTCTTAATTATTCTTCTTTTTATAGCATATTTTCCAAATTCAGCTTTCTCCTCCGGGGTAGGCACTACCACCGGGAACTTTCTGAAAATGAACATTGGCACCCGGGCTGTGGGAATGGGAGAAGCATTCTGTGCTTTAGCCGATGATGTGAGCGCAATGCACTGGAACCCGGCGGGATTGGGCTTTATTTTTAATCCAGAATTGGAGACAATGCACACTTTCTGGCTTGGCAATATATCCCACGAATTCCTGGGCTATGTGCAGCCTATATCCCGGGGCAGTCTGGGAACTAATGTTTCCTATCTCCATATGGACAAAATGGACAAAATAAGGCGAGGTACAACCCAGGGTAAGTTTACTGTATACGATATTTACGGAGGTTTGGCTTATGGTTTTCCCGTATCAGAATCTTTCTGTTTAGGCTTTAACTTAATGGCATTACAGAGTAAAATAGATAGAGATACAGCTTATGCTTTTTCCTCTGATGTAGGAATCATGATTTCCACCCCCAACCGCACATTTTCATTTGGACTGGCTGGTCAGAACCTGGGCACGACCCTGAGGGGTGATAAGCTGCCTATAAATATCAAAGCCGGTTTAGCTTGCAAGATTAAATTTCCCCGGGAGAGAGTCGACCTTTCAATTGCCCTCGATGCAAATAAGCCTCTGGAAGGAGACTATAATTTCTCTTTAGGGATTGAACACATTTTGCTTAACACTTTCGCAGTTAGAGTTGGATATAAGTATGACTTAGAAAAGAATGGGCTAAGCAATTTAGCCGGGCTGAGAGTGGGCGCAGGTCTCAACTGGAGGGGAGTTATAACGAATTATGCATGGTCGCCATACGATTCTCTGGGGACAACTCATAAGGTCTCTCTGGGATACAGATTTGGTAAGGCAGGAAGACTCCCCACAGTAAAGCTTATGCTACAGGCTGACCCTGGGGTCTTTTCGCCTAACAATGATGAAACAGATGATATCACTGAATTGGTAATATCGGGTGAGAATTTGGAAAAAGCAGAGAAGTGGCAATTTCAAATCAAAGATAAAGAAGGTGTAATTGTAGTGAGAAAGTCTGGAGAAACTTTGCCTATCTCCATTAGCTGGGATGGAACTGATAAAGAAGGTAAAGTGGTTCCTGATGGACTATATACATGTCAGATAGAGACAAAAGAGTGGGGGAGATTGCCCGCGAGGTCTGAATGGATACCAATTTTAGTTGATAATACTCCACCCGAGACTGAGGTTATTATCAGCACAAGAACATTTTCTCCTAATGGTGATGGCATAGACGATACAGTGACTCTACAGCTTCGGGCACGAGATGGCAGCAGTATAAAAAGCTGGATGGTTGAAATCTCAAATAAAGAGGGGAAGCTGGCGAAAACTTTAAAGGGCAAAGAAACGCTTCCTCAATTTATTGTCTGGGATGGGAAAGACGATTACTACAATGCGATTGTTCCTGTCGGGGAATATCGGGCGAAATTGGTCGCCTATGACATTGCGGGAAATAAGGGAGCTTCTTCTCTTCAGAAATTCAATGTAGAAATTCCGGTACCCCAATTGATAGAAGGGCTACAGGTAGAAGAAGAGGAGCGAGGGCTAAAGATTACTTTCTCGGTAAAAGTCCTCTTTGGTATAGGTAAAGCTGTTCTGCGCGAAGATGGTTACATTGCTATAGACCAGGCAATAAGAGTGCTCAAAGAGTATCCTCTCAATAAGGTCTCTATTGAGGGACATACCGATAGCGTGGGAAGCGCCGCCTATAATCAGAAATTATCGGAGATGCGTGCCAGGGCTGTTTATGACTATTTGGTAGAAAAAGGAGAAATCGACCGCAGTCGGCTCAGTGTAAAGGGCTGGGGAGAAGAAAGACCAATTGCTTCAAATAGGACTGCCAGGGGAAGGGACCTGAATAGGCGGGTGGAAATAATCATCCTCAAGAAGGAGGAGGAATAGAATGAGAAGCGGCACAAAAAGTTTCTTAATTTCATTTTTTACTTCTCTCGTTGTTTCGGCACTGGTCTGTTTTCTTTTCTTTCTTTATGGCATTCCATTTCTGGAGAAGGTGGAGGTCCCGAATGTGAGAAGGGCAACCCTTGACCAGGGCAGGCTTATTCTGGAAAGTAGAAGGCTCTTCTTGTTTGTGGAGTCGGAAAGAGAAGACCCTTCTATTCCCGAAGGCTCGATTATTAATCAGAATCCTCTCCCGGGCTCTCTTGTCAGAAGAGGCACGCCAATAAGTGTTGTGCTCAGTAAGGGACAGATGGGACTTGCGATTCCCAATCTCTCTTCGGTTCCCCTGGAGGAGGCACGCAAGAGATTAGAAGAGATGGGGCTTAAGGTAGGCAATATAACCGAGCAGTTTTCCGATTCTATTGCTAAGGGTTCCGTAATTTCCACCTTTCCCTCTGCCAATTCAATGGTGAAAGCAGGAACAATAATAGACCTCATCCTCAGTAAAAGCGAGGAGGAAGTCGTCGTCCCCAATGTTCTTGGTCTGAGATTAGGAGCAGCAAAGGAGATTTTAGAAAGGGCAGGCTTGAAGGTGGGTCGGATAGACTATGTGTGCGATACAGAGAAATTATTCGATATCATTTTGCGGCAAAATCCAAGGCCGGGAGGGAAAGTTTCCAAATCGACAGCTGTAAACCTTACCATAAATGCTGAAGAGGAGGAATGATAGGAAAGTTTGGTGGAGAGGTGTCCGAGTGGACGAAGGAGTACGCCTGGAGAGCGTATGTTCCGAGTAATCGGAACCGTGGGTTCGAATCCCACCCTCTCCGATTTGATTCACAGGAGGGGTCGCTGTCCCGATGAATAAATCGGGACGTGGTAGCGACGGGCGCGAGATGGTGAGCGCCCCGGGGTCCGAAGGACCGAAGCGAACGAGCGCCGAGGTCATCCGATTACGAGACAGAAACTTCTTCATTTATTTACTATGGAAAATAGAAAGGCAGTAGTCTTACTATCCGGAGGTATTGATTCGTCAACAACTTTATATCTTGCTAAGAGGCAAGGTCTTAAGTGCTTTTGTCTTATTTTTGATTATGGACAGCGCCATAAAAGAGAAATTGAGGCAGCAAGAAGAATTGCAGAAATTGCAAATTGTAAATGGCAGATAGCAGAAATTGGACTTCCCTGGAAAGGTTCAAGCCTTCTAGATATAAAGAAAAGAATTCCCAAACATTCCAACATCCCGAGATTTAGGCATTCAGACAGAATTCCTTCTACATATGTTCCGGCGAGAAATACAATATTTTTGAGCTTTGCCTTATCTTATGCTGAAGCAATTGGGGCTTGTGCTATAGTTATTGGTGCTCATATCCAGGATTACTCTGGCTATCCAGACTGTCGACCAGAATATTACCGGGCATTTAAGAAGGTTATGGACCTGGGGACAAAAGAAGGGAAAGGAATAGAGATTCTAACTCCTCTGATAGGGAAGACAAAGGCAGAGATAATTAAATTAGGGAAGAAATTGGGAGTGCCATTTGGATTGACTTGGTCCTGTTACAGAGGTGGTAAGTATCCTTGTCGAGCATGTGATAGTTGTTATTATAGAGCCAAAGGTTTTAAAGAGGCAGTAATAGAAGATCCATTAATGGGATGTAGGAAAAAATAGAAAAAGGGGTCAGAGTCATTTTTTACGAATCCCATCCCCTCGGTTCCAATTTCTTCTCCTCTTTTGGGGGAGGATTGTGGTTTTCGGTCTTTCTTCTCTGGGGGATACTATATGTCAAAGGTCTCTAAAAATGGTCGCTGTCCATATTTTTTCTGAAGGGGTGCTCCACGCAGTTTGAAACAAAAGGGGATGAGAAAATGACTCTGACCCTATTTTGAAGAAATGGGAGATAATATAATGGGTAAGAAAAAGAGTGTATTTGATTTTTGTAAGATGAAAAAAGACGGAGAAAAGATTACATTTCTCACCTGTTATGATTATCCCACTGCTACTTTTGCGGAAAAGGCTGGTTTAGATATGCTTCTGGTTGGCGATTCGCTGGGTATGGTTGTTTATGGATATGAAGGCACCATACCAGTAACAATGGAGCAGATGATTTACCATACAGAAGCTGTCCGTAGGGGAGCTCCCAATACTTTTGTTATTGGCGATATGCCATTTATGTCATATCAGGAATCTGTAGATAAGGCAATATATAATGCCGGGAGATTTTATAAAGAAGCAAATGTAGATGCTATCAAACTTGAAGGTGGAAGGAGAGTAATCAATCAAATTAAAGGGATTGTAGATGCAGGGATGGTAGTAATGGGACACATTGGATTGACTCCTCAAAGTTCAGGTCAGTTAGGAGGATTCAAAGCTCAGGGTAGAACTGCCGCAAGCGCTATGGAGTTAATTTTGGATGCGAAAGCGATTGAGGAAGCAGGTGCTTTTGCTATTTTGCTTGAGGCTATACCACCAGAGGTAGGAAAGATTATAACAGAAAGAAGTCAGATACCCATTTTAGGTATTGGCGCAGGAATTGATTGTGATGGTCAACTACTGATTGTTGGTGATATGTTAGGATTGTTTGTAGCATTTACTCCTAAATTTGTGAAAAAATACACTTCTTTGAGTGATGATATTACGAAAGCATTTAGTGAATATATACAGGATGTAAAAGAAAAGAAGTTTCCTGAAGAGAAACATGTATATAGAATGGAACCGGGCGAGAGAGAAAAACTTGAGAAATTGGTATCAGACATATGAAAAAACTTAAGAAAATTCTGCTTATCCTTATTCTTGTTTTGCTATTTATATTTGTGGGAGGAACAATTGCTTTAAGGATTGCAATCCCTCCGGCAAAGGTGAAAGCCATATTGATAGCCAGGATGTCCGAGGCCATCCACAGGCGGGTAGAAATAGAAAGTATCTCCATCGGTCTGGGAGGACTCAAAGTCAAAGGTTTCAAAATTTCCGAGAAGCCATCATTCGAGAAAGGGACCTTTGTGGAGGCAGGGCAGTTCCTGATAAGGCCAAAACTTCTCCCCCTTCTTAAAAAGCAGATTTCGATAAGCGAAGTTACGCTCATCTCTCCTAAAATAAATATTATAAGAAGAGCGGATGGCTCGTTTAATTTCAGCGACCTTATGGTGAAGGAAATACCTGAGGCAAAGAAAGAAGAAAAGGCAGAAAAGGGTCTGGCGGCAAAAGTTAAGCCAATAGCATTTTCTTTTCTCGTATCGAAAGTATCCATATCCGGGGGAAATGTAAAATTTATAGACGGGACACCACAAAAACTATCAGCAGATTTGAAGAATATCACCCTGAGTGTCTACGGCATTTCGCTTGTTTCACCTTTCTTTGTCGAGACCTCTTTTGATGTCGTGAAGGAGAATTTAGAAGGTTCTCTCGCCTTTAAAGGAAGCATTGACATAAAAGAAGAGAACATTAAGATTAAGGAAGCTTTAGCGACTATAGCTGGTGCAGGAATAAGAGCTACCGGCAGTGTAGATAAGTTCAGGAAGCCAGATAAGCTCTCCTTTGCAATTAATATAAAAGGTGAAGGTTTTGCACTGGAAAAGCTTTCCAAGATATTTCCCTTCCGTGGGGGTCTTCTGATGTCTGGCGAACCGGATATAAACGCCGCGGTCTCCGGCAATTTGAAAAAAATCGAAATTAAGGGCAATATAGGTCTTAGAAGAGTTGAGGCATTGTTCAAGGACTTATTCCATAAGCCTTCTGGTATGGATGGGGAAATGGGCATCAATATTGTCCTTGAAGACAATAACATTCTGAAGCTAAACTCAATATCAATAGCTCTTGGCGGGATGAAAGCTTCTGCCTCAGGGAAGGTGGCAGGGCTCAAGGGGGATATGGCGCTCGACCTCAATGTTGCTCTGGGAAAATTTGATACGAAATCGCTTCAGGAGGTAGTTCCTCTCGCCAAGGACTACGGGCTTGCGGGAATGGTCGGTGGGGAAACAGCGATTTCAGGAGGAGCGAAATCTCTAAATATTTCCGGGAAGATAGGAGTAGAAAATATAGAATCAATCCAAAAAGAGATGACCGTGAAACTGGACAGGTCCGATTTCAAATATTCAGGAAATGTCGTTGATTTCAAGAAGCCGACGGTCAATTTTAATCTGGATATCGGTACAGTCGAAGTGAAGAGGGCGGAGAAACCAGAAAAGGCAAAGGAGGGTAAGCCCGCACCAAAGGAGGTGAAACAGGAACCACTAACCGTAACGGAGAAGCCGTCTCCTAAAGTTGCGATTCCCCCAGATGCTACGGTCTCAGGGGAAATTAAGCTCAAGAAACTAACCTTTCAGAACTATCAGATATCCGATTGTTCGGCAAAACTCGACCTTGCTAAGTCGGTACTAAATCTCGAACCTCTCTCTCTTTCAGCATACAACGGTAGTATAAAAGGCTCACTATCAGCTGACCTTAGTGAACCTTCATTGGAGATGCTTAAGTTTGACCTCGACGGCGACATCAAAAATATTGACATACATCAAGTTATCCAATCTATGGGGAAGGAATTGAAGGGGCAGTTTTATGCTATAGCTTCTGGAAAGATGAAGATATCTGGAAGAGGGAAAGATTTTTCCAAATTAAATGGCTCGGGTCTGGCGGAGATAAAGAATGTAAAGATAACGGGCATAAAGATTCTCGACAAGATTGCCTCTGCTGCCAATATTCCAGAACTTAAAGAGACGAGTTTTAAATCGGCGAGCGGGAGTCTCACAATTGAAAATGGGAAGGTATATCTTGCAAATGTGAAGACAGACGGTGGAGATAAACTGGATGCCTACTGTTCTGGCAATGTTGACCTGGTTAAGAGGGGACAGGATATAAAGGGTGATATAAAGTTTACAAAAGAATATTCGGGGGGAGACCTTGCCAAGTATACAGGTGACTCCGAGGGAAGAGTAACTGTTCCATTTAAAATTAGCGGGACATTTGAAGACCCCAAAGTTAATCTCGACTGGGGAAAATTGACTCGGAAGGCGGCAGAGAAGGCTGCCGAAGATATTTTGAAAAAAGAAATAGAGAAAGGCCTAAAAAAACTCTTTAAGAAGTAGCGAAAACCGACGGTATTATAATAAATAAGGGTTGGGAAATGGGAGTGCCTCCAAGAGAGGGGGATAACAGGGAGTCCCGGTAATTTCGGGACGACCGCAAGGGGGGAGAACGTGGTTCTCCCACTTGGAAGGTTTGAGCGGAGCGAAAACCGACGGGGCAGTAGTTCAGTTGGGAGAACGCATCCTTCGCAAGGATGAGGTCAGGGGTTCGAATCCCCTCTGCTCCACCAACCGAAAATTCTTAGAGCATAACCTCTTATTCTAAAGAGAAGGGTACAATGTCCTACCTTGTTTTAGCACTGAAATATAGACCACAAACATTTGATGAAGTTGTAGGGCAGGAACACGTCTGCGAGACTTTAAAGAATGGTATTGCTTCAGGCAAGGTTGCCCACGCTTACCTCTTCTCAGGTCCAAGAGGCATAGGCAAGACGACCACTGCACGCATCTTAGCTAAAGCATTAAATTGTAAAGAAGGTCCCACACCCCAACCCTGCAACAAGTGTACATCCTGTGTGGAAATTACCAGAGGGAGTTCCCTCGATGTTCTGGAAATTGACGGGGCATCCAACAGGGGGATTGATGAGATAAGGGCTTTAAGGGAGAATGTAAAATTTGTTCCAGTCTCCTCTCGATACAAAATCTACATCATTGACGAGGCACATCAGATTACTCACGACGCTTTCAATGCTCTTCTGAAGACTCTGGAAGAACCTCCCCGCCACATCATTTTTATGCTAGCCACCACTCAGCCAGAGAAGATTCCACCCACCATTCTTTCGCGATGCCAGAGATTCGCCTTTAAACTGATTCCTCAGAAGAAAATATTTGAGAGACTGAATTACATTGTTGGGAAAGAGAAACTAAAAATAGGTAATGAGGTTCTCAATCTAATTGCTTATAGGGGAGAAGGAAGTCTCAGGGACGCCCAGAGCCTGCTCGACCAGGTTATCTCTTATGCTGGCGATAAAGAGATAACTCTGGAGGATACAAATTTCATTCTGGGCGTTCTTCCGTTTGAGCGACTGGTAGAATTTTCGGACCTCATCGCCGAGCACAAAGCTAAGGAGATTCTCTCCCTCATAGATGAGATAGCCGAATCAGGTTACGACCTGCACCAGTTTATCAAAGACCTGAGGCAACACTTCAGAAATATGTTGCTTCTAAAAGTAGCGGGAGAAGACACGAGAATTCTGGAGCTCCCAGAGAAGCATCTGGAAATCCTTCTCAAAAAAGGAGACCAGGTTACAGAAGAGAACATGGTGAGGATTATCGACCTTCTCAGTAATACCTACGAATCTATGAAGTGGAGCGAACAGCCCCGGCTCGTCATAGAGGTCGATATGTTCCGGCTCTGTCAGCCATATATCCCCATTGGAGAGATTATTGAGAGAATTGGGAGACTGGAGAAGTCGCTAACCCTTGAGGAGAAAGAAGAGGAGCATCCTGTGGAAAGAGATGTTCAAAAATTCGAGAAGCCTCCTTCCGAAATTGGGGGAAAGGAGAAATTACCAGCTGGAAAGGTTTCGGAAATTGAGGAAATTAGAGAACGCTGGGAGGAAATTCTCGAATCTGTCAAGAAACTGGATATTCCTCTCCACGCCTGCCTTCTCGAGGGTTTGCCAGTCCGTATGGAAGGGGGTCTCCTCTACATCGTTTTTCCCAAAAATCACGGCTTCCATAGGGACAGGGTAGAGAAAAAGTCGAATATTGTCGAAGAAGCTTTGAAGGAAGTTCTTGGGAAAGAAGTCAAGATAAAGTGTATCACTGGTGAGATTAATACTGCCTCCCCTCCAGAAGATAAGGTAGAAGAGGAGATGGAATCAGCTCCCGAGGAGTTTTTAGGAGAATCCGAGCCAGAGGAGGAAGTTTCGCCTCTGCCACCGGAGCCGGTTTTCAATTCTGAGGAAAAGAAAGAAGTTGACCCAATTGTAGAAAAGGTGCTACAAATGTTTGGAGGAGAAATCGTGAAGGAGGAGCCTGAAGAATAATAATTTTGGGGAATTGAAATGCCTATCTATTCCAAATCTTTAGAGAGATTAATTTCAGCTTTACACAGTTTGCCAGGCATCGGACCGAAGAGTGCCCAGAGACTGGCATTCTATATCTTGAAGAGTCCCAGGGGAGAAGCTAACGAGTTAGCTCAGGCTATTCTTGCGGCAAAGGAGAAGATGAAAAGTTGTTCTGTTTGTGGCAATATCACCGAGAGTGACCCCTGTTTTATATGCGAGGATTCTACCAGAGATAGAAGCACCATCTGCGTGGTAGAACAGCCTCAGGACATCTTCGTTTTTGAAAAGATGGGAGAGTATAAGGGAACATACCATGTCCTGATGGGTGCGCTTTCGCCCCTTGATGGAATTGGCCCTGACGATTTAAAAATAAAGGAATTGGTCACAAGGACTGAAAAGGGGAATATCAGGGAAGTGATAATTGCCACAAATCCAAATGTGGAAGGAGAAGCAACCGCCGCCTATCTCTCAAAACTTATCAAGCCTCACGCAGTCAAGGTAACCCGCTTGGCACAGGGAATGCCCATGGGCGGTGACCTGGAGTATGCCGATGAAGTTACCCTGGCTAAAGCCTTGGAAGGCAGGCGAGAGGTCTGAATCTACTATTATTCTCTGAGTAGTGGAGAAGAGATCAAGAAATCGGCTGTAGAGCGGTTACACGCAATTGGCACATCGTGCAGGACAGCCAGCCTTAGAACTGCCTTTATATCAACATCATGCGGTTGGATACTTAATGGGTCCCAAAAGAAGACAATAAGGTCTACGCGTTTTTCTGCTATCATAGCCCCAACCTGGGAGTCTCCACCTAAGGCACCGCTCAGAAGAAGTTTGACCCGTAATCCCACATCTTTTATAATTCGTTCTCCTGTCGCCTTGGTAGCACATATTTCGAATTTCTCCAGGGTCCCTTTGTTGAACTTCGCCCAATCTACCATATCCTTCTTTTTAGCATCGTGGGCGACAAGTACTATATTTTTCGTTCTCATTGTATTTCCGCTCCTTTCACATTAGAGTTGATATAATATAACATATCTGAAATTAAAAAAGCAATACCTCCCAACAGATTTTCACCTATATCCTCTCCCCTTGGGGGAGAATGTCATTGCGAGGGCGAAGCCCGTGGCAATCTGCTTGGGGAGAGGGTTTAGGGTGAGGGGGTCGAGGAGGTGGAAGGTGAAAAAAGTCCTTGGCATTGTGGGAAGCCCCAGGAAGGGCGGCAATACCCATATCTTAGTTTCCGAAATTCTGAGAGGTGCGAGAAGGATGGGTGCCAGGACAGAGTTAGTTTCTCTCGGTAACTTGCGGATTAAAGAGTGCGATGGATGCCATACCTGCTGGGAGACTGAGATTTGTAGAATAAACGATGGGATGAAGGGAATCTATAAGAAACTTATGGATAGCGATTGCATCATCCTGGCCACTCCTATGTACTGGTTTGGACCAACTGTTTCAATGAAGGCCCTCATAGACAGGCTGGTCTATTTTTGCTGTTCGAAAAACGAGGATAAGATAAAGGGGAAAGAAGTCGTCTTAGCCACAGTTCAGGCTGGTGAAGACCCCAATGAGGCAAATCCTCTTATGAGAATGTTAGAAATGAGCATAAGATACCTCGGAATGAAATTAAAAGGAAAGATAATCGTACCCGGGGTAGCGGAGAAGGGAGCCATAAGAAAGAAGAAAAGGAAGCTGAAAGAAGCCTTAAACTTGGGACGGCTAATCGGGAAGGCAAAAGGATAAGGGGATAAATTTTTTGACAAAGAGGATATTTTTTGCTAAAATTGATTGAACTTTTGTCAAAAATTTCTAAGGAGAATGAAGAATGCCAAAACTAATAGAAGTAAGATTCCATGGTCGCGGAGGTCAGGGAGCAAAGACAGCAGCCCAGCTTCTGGCAGAGACAGCCTTAGGCGAAGGGATGTACATTCAGGCATTTCCCGAATATGGTCCTGAAAGGTCGGGAGCGCCTATGGTGGCATTCACCCGCATCAGCGATGAGCCAATTAATCTGCATTGCGGAGTAACAAGCCCGGGCGTCGTGGTAGTAATAGACCCCACAATTATGGAGACAATAGACGTCACCGAGGGGCTGGGAGATGAAGGTATTCTCATTGTGAATACCCAGGAGAACCCAGAGGTAATTCGCCAGAAGACAAAGTTTAAGAAAGGGAAAGTATTTACTTTAGATGCTACCCAGATTTCACTTGACACTCTGGGTAGACCAATGCCCAACACTCCCATGCTGGGAGCATTGATAAAGGCTACAGGAATGATAAGTTTGAAAAACCTGGAAGAGGACCTGAGAAAGAAGTTCCTGAAAAAGATTGGAGAGAAGGCAGTTAAGGGAAATATAGATGCCATTGAGAGAGCTTATGAAGAAGTGGAATCTGGCTGATTTTTGATAGGGAGGATTTATGAAAGAGAAAGGATGGAAGGATATACCGATTGCTGGATTAATCGTTGAGGCAGGAAATGCCGAGAAATATAAGACAGGGACCTGGAGGACTTTCAAACCGGTAAGGGATGTAGAGAAATGCACCAATTGTCTCACCTGCTGGATATACTGTCCCGATTCATCAATCCTCGTATCCGGGGAGGAGATGGTTGGATTCGACTACGACCACTGCAAGGGCTGTGGAATCTGTGCCCAGGTATGCCCTGTTAAGTGCATTGAGATGGTCAAAGAATAATTTCGCTACTTAATCCCCTCTCCCCCTGTGGGAGAG
>Ga0172364_10003562_pt1 | contig 12455 bp, 11 predicted proteins | sample LakKivSesite10cm_FD_114545 | JGI IMG/M metagenome (GOLD analysis project Ga0172364, IMG submission 114545) | Sediment microbial communities from Lake Kivu, Rwanda - Sediment site 10cm | ecosystem: Environmental > Aquatic > Freshwater > Lake > Sediment | place: Rwanda: Western Province, Lake... | reverse complement strand
GTTGATCAACCAGGGCTACCTCTATATTGCCCAGCCGCCCCTCTACCGGGTCAAGTCCGGTAAGCAGGAGTCCTGGCTCTACTCTGAGCAGGAAAAGGAGGAGAAGCTCAAAGGACTGAAAACAGATAAGGTGGAGATTCAGCGATACAAAGGGCTGGGAGAGATGACGCCTGAGCAACTATGGGACACAACCATGAACCCCAGCACCAGAACCCTCCTCAAAGTACAGGTAGAAGACGCCATAGCCGCAGACGGGGCTTTCCGTATGCTCATGGGCGACGAGGTCTTGCCTCGCAAGAGATTTATCCAGGCCCACGCTCAGAGCGTGAAAAACCTCGATATCTAGCCGTTGCGCTTCGATCAGCGTCGCCTGGTTGTTAGGCGCGGCGGGAATGAACCAGCATCAGGTCGCAGACCCGGAGTACAGTCCGTGTTCCGTTATGTATTTCCTTACGCCAGGGGGCACCAGGTAGCGAATGGACAGCCCTCGAGCTACGCGCTGGCGGATTTCTGAGGAGCTGATCCCGATTACAGGCATATCAAGCTGGATAACTTTGTCCAGCACCCCGGGTATGGCGTCCTCTAAGTGCCCCAAGTCTCGTGAGCCTATCCTGGGGGCAACCACCAGGTGGCATAATTGAACTACTTCTCCTGGTTCCTTCCACAAGGGCAGCTCGACCAATGTATCGCGCCCAAGGATGAAGAAAAGGCTTGATTCGCTGCTCGGCTGGTCTTTCAGGGATGTTAGAGTATCGGCAGTATAAGAAGGACCGGGACGGTCCACCTCCAGAGTGCTAAGCTTGAAATAGGGATTGTCCGCTATAGCACGTCGGACCATCTCTACCCTATGGACTGCCGGTGTAATGTCACGACCTCGCTTGAGCCAGGGCTGCCCGGCAGGCACGAACAGCACTTCGCTCAACCCCAGCTTCATCCTTGCTTCCTCAGCGACAATCAGGTGACCTACATGGATAGGGTCAAAGGTACCACCAAGAACGCCTACGTTCAATTCCTTACTTTCTCGGCCTGGGACGGAATACGGCCATCTGAGCCTGTGAGCTCGTTCCCTCGTCGCGGCTCGCCTGCTCCACCATTTCTATGGCCTTCCTGGTCAATTCTAACACGGCTTCGCCGCTCACTGCAGAGATATAGAAGACGGGCACCCCGAGCCCGGCAAGGCATTGTCGTAGCGCAGGCAAGGAAGCCTGGACCTCAGGCAAATCCACCTTGTTTACGGCCACGATTCTGGCTTTGTGCCCCAAATCGTCGTATTGGGCGACCTCTCTGTCCAGCATGCCGAGGTCATCGACAACGCTGGAAGAACTTCCATCCAGCAGATAAATCAGCAGCTTAGCCCTCTCCGCGTGACAGAGGAGGTCGTTCCCCAGTCCCTTGCCCAGGTGAGCACCTTCAACAAGAGCAGGGATTTCGGCAACGATGTAGTCTCTTTTATCCCCTGGCATGACTCCCAGAAGCGGCTGGCGGGTGGTAAACGGGTAACCGGCAATTTCGGGCTTGGCTCTGGATACAGCAGCTAGCAACGCCGATTTTCCCGAGTTGGGAGGACCGACAATACCGATATCTGTAATGAGTTTTACCTCGAGGATAATAGACCGCTTCTCTCCTGGCTCGCCCTTCCCGGCAATCTCGGGTGCTTGATGCACCGATGTGGCAAAACGAGCATTCCCGGGGCCTCCGCGACCCCCCTTGGCGGCCACAATCCTTTGTCCTGAAGTCTTCAAGTCCGCCGACAGCGTCTCTTGCCCTGACTGGCCTCCAGCGAAAACCATTGTGCCCACTGGCACTGAGATAATCAGGTCCTTCCCTCTCCTGCCTCGTTTCTGGGAGCCCCCACCACGCCGGCCATCCTCCGCCGCAAACTCGCTTCTTCGCCCAAGCGACGTCAAGTCCACCTGGTTAGGATTGCACGCGATAACCACCCTCCCACCGTCTCCCCCATCTCCACCATCCGGCCCGCCGAAAGGAACGTGCTTCTCTCTCCGAAAGCTGACAGAACCATCACCACCATTTCCACCCACAACCGTAATGCCCTTCTTGTATACCACCTTGATAACTTACCACACAGTTAATTAGATTAATAGATGTGTATTAACTACTATAAGCGCTGCCATTGTGTGGAAGGTCGTCAATTATGGAGCTTGGGCCTAGCGCGGAAACCGCGGGAGTATTAACAACAATTTATCGACAAATTGCCGGCGGTTCTAAACAGCCGGCTGTGTCTTGTTATGGCCTGGCCGCAAACCGAGTCTGTCCCTAACGTCTGCCACTTAGTGGCAAAGATGAGTAGTGCCACTTGTTAACAACTTGTTGATTGTCTGGCCCTCACCACCTGCCAGTCCTTGAGAGGATGACAGACCCTCTCAGACGCCGGCAGGCGCGCGACCGGGCGACAGTCGACAGGTCCAGGCCAACTTGCGTCACCTGAGCCAGGCTATTAACTTGTACTCTTTCTCGGGTCGGTAGCCCAGCTTCCGAGCCAAAGCGATGGACGCTGAATTCCGTGCATTACAGTTCCAGTACGTGCCAAAACCCAGCTCTTCGCATTCTTTGATAAGGTGGGCGCATACGCAAGCTGCGTATCCGTGACGCTGGTGGTGTTTCCTGGTCTCCGCGCCGATGTCAATGAGTCCATTCGCCGAAGGCCCGGCCGAAGCCTCACTCAATATCTCCTCGCCTCTCATCAGGCAGAGCCCAATTCCTCGTTCCAGGGCCGTTTTGGCGCTCCCAAAGAGCCGGGTGAAATAATCCGCCATCATGCTGTCCTTGAACAGGTCGCTGTCGAGATGGCGCAGCTGGCACCCTTCAGAGACATGCTCTAGTGAGCGTGACGTGGATGCGTCTGCGCTGCGCTGGCTGAACTCCAGCACGGAACCAACATAATCAGGATTGGACGGTAACCTTGCCCACAAATCATCATCCGGCCACAGCCCGATCAGGACATCCCCCTCATTCTTGAGGCCAGAGATCATGTCGTGGAGCGTGGCTGCGTCCAGTGCGCCGCCGAAGTAAAGTGAACCTTCAGTTGCCTCACGGACAATGCCTAAGGTTGGGGAGAAGAGCGTGTCAACCCAAATCTGACCGACCGACTGGCCATCAAGGACAGCAAAACATCTCAGACTGGCAGGTGCGTCTGGGTTAAAAAGCTCGTCTATCTGCGGCGTAACCTGAGAGGGTGACACCGGGATCATGGTTTTCTCGCCACCCATATCATGCTAGGGCTTTCATCCTTTAGTTCATGTCGAAAGAAATCTCCGTATACGGCCTCAATCTCGAACCCCTCTCGCGCCAGCAGATGCTCCATCTCGAACCGAAACACACAGTGCAATCGAATGGGGCCTCTCTCCACGCGGTTCAGAATCTCCCCATCTGCACCCATCTCTTCCCAAATCGTTTGAACAGCTGCTGTTTGCGTAGATGGCTCGTAGGTCCATGCCCGCGAGGCGCGGATCTGACGCCCTGTCTGCGGGTGCTGGAACTGCTCCTCCACTTCAAATACTCCTCTTTTCTGTCCGCACAAGTCGCCGAGCCAGCGGACATTCTCGACATTCATATGGTCAAGGTGTACGACCAGTACTCCACCAGGGTGGAGGTGCCGCTTGACGCATTCAAGACACGCGGCCTGGTCCTGTGGGATGTTGAGGTTCTGGAAGGCGTGTCCGGGGATAAGCGCTAGCTCGAACGTTTCCTCCAATTGGAATAACCGCATATCTCCTTCGACCCAGCGCGCGTTCGCAAGTCCTGAGCTCTTCTGTGTGACTACATCAATCATTTGTGGGGACAAATCGAGACCAACAACGTTGACGCCATCTTGTGCCAAACGAATAGCCACACGCCCGGTGCCGCAGGCTATCTCTAGTACAGTCCCGCCATGAGACCTAACCTTTGCTGCCAGTGCTCGATAGAAGTCTATTTCGCCGGGCCAGTCAGGGACGGAATCATCGTAGGTTTGGGCATAGCATTCATCAGGGTTTTGTTTGCCTGCAGATTGCTCCATTAGCCGGTATCTCCTTTGTGACACTAGAGGTGCCTAGCGGCCCCGACTGCGCTGCCCGGCGGAAGCGGGCAAACCAGGGTGGATTGTTAGGCAAGCCGGCGGGCCAGGCAAATCTGTTAGTCATTATGAGCTTTTCTTGTCAGCGAAGTGAACGGGGGAGGGACTCGGACTCCCGGGGCAAGGAGCACATGAACAGAAGCAACTGATCCACAAATTGTCGCCGGTTCTAAACAGCCGGGTGTGTCTTGTTATGGTCTGGCTCGAAACTGAGCCGCTCCCTGATCTCCGCGACTTGGTCGCGAAGATGTGGGTTAGTGCTCAATGCGCTGGCTATTTTCTCGTAACCGTGAAGAATCGTGGCATGGTTTCGGCCACCTAATTCTTTGCCAATCTCGGATAGAGAGCAACTATATCCCTCGCGCAAGAGATAGACGGCTATGTGTCGTGCCAGAGTTGTTTTCTTGTCTCGCCGCTTATTAGTCAGCTCTTCTACGGGAATAGCGAAATAGTCAGCCACTGTCCTCAATAGTTGCTTTATGTCTTGTTTTGATGCCATGCTTGTTAACAACTTGTTGACTGTTTCAGGAGTGATGTCGGCTCCGCTTAGCTTAGCCTGAGCGGTTAAATACACCAGAGCGCCTTCGAGCTGGCGGACATTCTCGCACACTTTCTCGGCGATGATGGACAGCACCCCTTCAGGCTCTGAAGTCATCAGTTTCGCGGCTTTGGCCCTTAAGATGTTCAGGCGTGTTCCAAAGTCAGGTGGTTGTAAGTCCACGACGAGTCCGCCTTCGAGGCGCGATTTCAGCTTGTTGCTAAGTGGATGCATATTCTGGGGCGCGCAGTCGGCCGTTATGACGATCTGTCTGTTATTGCTGTATAGCTCGTTGAAGGTGTTGAAGAAGCACTGTAAGGTTTGTTTCTTGTCGAGCAGAAAATGAACATCGTCGAACAGAAAGACATGGATGTTTCTGAATCTGCTGCGGAACTTATCCACTTGTTTCTCTCTCACCGCTAATACAAAGTCATTGGCAAACTGCTCCGCGGTAACATAGGCTGCCTGCAACCCATTGTTTGTCGTTAGATGACCGATCGCATGTAGCAAGTGAGTCTTACCTTGCCCCGTCGTGCTGTGGATGAGGAGGGGGTTGTAACTACTCCCTGGATTCTCAGCCACCTCCACAGCGGCAGCATAAGCTAAACGATTAGTGTCGCTAACAACAAAGTTATCGAAGGTATACTTGGGATTGAACCTGTGCTGTGCGGCCTTGCTGCTTGTTCCGCCATCGGTTTGAGCGACCAGAGGGCTGGTCGCCGGCTGTTCGTTATTGTAGACCTCGAACCGGACGTCTATATCCTTGCCGGTAATATCAACCAGGGTCATCCTTACCAGTGGGTAGAGGCGTTTGGATAGCCATTCGGCGACAAAGACATTAGGAACACCGACTACAAATACATCATCGCGGCAATTCAAGCCTTGGCTATCGCTAAGCCAGGTTGAGTAATTTGCCTTGCTAATCTGAATTTGCAGCTTGCCCAGGGCACTCTGCCAAATATCTCTTGCTGATTCCAATCTATCCCTGTCCCCAACAGCGCTCAGCCACGAAGATAGCTGAAAAAGGTATTGAAGAACGGTTAAGATTCGAGAACTCGCGGGTTGCTAATCGTAACCAGTTACAGAATATCAGGTTCTGTCGGACCTTCGCTAGGCAATGTTTGACATAATTAGAAAATTAATAAAAAATGGTTCAACTATGACAGTCCGTACCGTTTTCATGGGCACGCCGCAGTTTGCCGTGACTATATTGGAGTCTTTGCTCCGAAACTCCTATCAGGTCCTTGCTGTGTACACTCAGCCCGATAATGCGGCTGGCAGGGGACGCCCGGTTGTTTTTTCCCCTGTGAAAAGACTGGCGCTGGAGCGGGGAATACCAGTTATTCAACCCACGACCTTTAAGTCAAGCGAGGTCGTGGACAGGCTGGCCAGCTTCCAGCCCGAGCTGATAGTCGTGACAGCCTTCGGTTTTGTTCTTCCCCGGAAAGTGCTTTCTCTGCCCAAATTTGCCTGTCTTAACGTTCATCCCTCACTATTGCCACGGCACCGAGGCCCGTCCCCAATTGCCAATGCCATACTGTGTGGAGACGAATTTACCGGTGTCACCATAATGCTGATGGACGCTGGATTGGACACCGGATCGATTCTAGCCCAAGAAAAGGTAGGGATTTCCTGTACGGATACCACTGGCTCGCTCAGCGCTAAGCTGGCCGATGTGGGAGCCAGGCTTTTGCTGCAGACCTTGCCCGGATGGCTCGCAGATGAACTCAAACCGCAAGCTCAGGATGAATCTCAGGCTACCTACAGTAAGTTGATAACAAGCAAAGATGGAGAGATTGATTGGCGCCTTTCCGCGCCGGAGCTCTGGCGAATGGTGAGGGCGTACAGCCCCTGGCCGGGCTGCTACACCTGGTACAAGGGGAAACGACTAAAAATCCATGAAGCCGTTCCTCTCGGCGATGGGAAGAACGGGGAGATAGGGAAAGTAATTGCCCTGACAGAACAGCCCGGGATTGGCGTGGTAACCAAGAAAGGTATCTTAGGACTTTGCCAAATTCAGCTAGAAGGGAAGCGCGAAATGTCGGCAAGAGAATTTGTCCGCGGCAGAAGAGACTTCATTGGTTGCGTCCTGGGGCGGAAGTGATTTCTCCAGCCCATACTATTCGGGAAGCATTGCCACGTAGATGCGAAATCGCTGCTTAGTCGAAGCCGAGCCAGGTTGTCACGTTCTCGATAGGCTCCCGCTCACTTTCGACTTTGTTGGCAGCAAAATCCCGGTCAGGATAGCCGATGGCCACAGCGGCTATTATCCGCTTGGACTCCGGTATGTGAGCGTATTTTCTCAACACCTCGGGATACATCGTCCCCTGGTCCTCAACGCAAGTCCCCAGCCCGAAATGCAGCGCGGTAAGACAGATAGTCTGTAGGACAGCCCCAATGTCGAGCAGTGGCCCACTTTCACCAAGACAGCGATCGACGAACAAGATGATTGCTGCCGGCGCATCGAAGTAGCGAAAGCCGCGCTCAAGCCATCTTGCCCTTTTCTCCTTATCCTCGCGCGGTATATCCATAAGCTGGAAAAGTTGCTTGGCAAGGGTCACTTGGCGTTGGCGGTAAATACTATCCTTCGGCCAGCCTGTAACCACGTGCTCTGGATTGGGCGGAACTCTGGAATTGAGCAGGTCAACGTTGCTCCGTCTTACATTTTCCAGAACGTGGCCGGTGAGCACAGTGAATTCCCAGGGCTGGGTATTCATAGCAGATGGGGCCCGGCTCGCCAATTCCAGTATCTGCTCCAAGACCTGTTTGGGCACAGGCTCAGGCTTGTAGCCCCTGATGCTCTTACGCTTCTTTACAGCCTCGATGACATCCATAGACTATGGGGCAGCAGTCATGGGCTCTGATTCGTAGATCCTTTCCTCTGCCAGCTCTGCTGGAGTGAGAGGAACGTCGGCCTCAATATCTCTTCCTTCGATTCCTTTGGCCAGGATTTCTTTGTAGTATTCGTGCTGGATTATCAGGTTCATGATTTCATTGCTGCCCGTCCAGATCATGATGAGCCTGGCTTCTCTGAGTGCCCGTTCCACCGGGTAGACATTGGTATAGCCGATGCCGCCGAGGATCTGCATGGCATCATTGACCACTTCCCAGTGCGTCTGGGTGGCCAGTTTCTTCACCTCGGAGACCAGTCTCCTTTGATAGCCCGCGGTTCCCACTCCATCATCGATGGTCTTGGCCACGGCGTATGCCAGCGCGCTCACACCATCCAGCTTGGTGACGCAGTCGGCTATCTTGAAGCTTATCCCCTCGAAGTTCCTTATGGTCTGACCGAAGGCCTTCCGTTTGTTGGCATAGCGAGCAGCCACCTCCAGAATAGCTCTAGAGCCGCCCACTCCGCCGCCGAGCAGCCTCTCGGGCACCATCAATTTGTAAAATACCTTTGCTCCTTCGTTCACCTTTCCCAGCAGGTTCTCTTCCGGCACAGGCACATCGCGGAAGACCAACCTACCCGTGCCCGCGCCGCGGCACCCCATCAAGCCGTAGACGTGCTTGACCTCCACGCCCATATCCCTTTCGACAATAAAGGCGCTGATGGAATCACGGCCGGCCCCAGGGTTGGTGACGGCGAACACCAGGAAAAAGTCGGCACCTTCTGAGCCGACGACAAAGCGTTTCTGTCCGGTCAAATAGTAGTGATTTCCTTTCTTTAGGGCCACGGTGGTGGCGCCAAAGAAGTCGGAGCCCCCTCTCGGTTCGGTCAGCGCTTCGCCCGCCCATTGCTTACCGGCGATTAACGGCTTGAGGTACTTCTCTTTCTGAGCCTCGGTCCCAAACACATTCAAGCCTTCTCCAACGATGGAGGTAACTGAGACCAGACAAGCAAAAGGCACCCCGAGTTTATTGACCTCTCCCACCTCGATGAGTTCATCTACCCATTTCAGACCTCTGCCACCATATCTCTTGGGGAATCTGATGCCTAGCAGGTTTCTCCTGCCGGCTTCCTTGACAAACTCGTACGGGAACTCGACCTCATCCGCGTCCATGTCCAGTATAAGCTGGCGTGGTATGCTCTTGACCAGGTCCTGAACCTCTTGTCTGAATTCTCTGCGCTCGTCCGTTAAGAATACCTCTAACATTGCTTCCTCCTTCCGCGTTGATGGGCGGGTTTCACCACCCCGGACCAACCGACAGAGGGAGAGTCTAGTTCTCCGGGATCGCGGTCAACAGTATAGCATGTGTTAACCTGTGGCTGAATCCGGCTGACCGGTTTTCAACAACAGCGCGCCAACAGGACAAACGACCACACACTCCGCGCAATCCTGGCAACGGGACCTACCCACTGGCTCATCTCCAAAGGTGGTGACCATTCTTCGGAAGCCCCGGTGGGCAAAGCCGATGACGCCTCTGCCCGGTTTTTGCTGGCAGACCCAGACGCATCTGCCGCAAAGCACACACTTATTGGGGTCATAAATGAATAGGGGGCTGGTGGAGTCTATTGGTAGTTCGGGCAAGATTTTCGTGAATCTCTTTGTGTTCAGCTTAACGCCGAGATGTCTGGCTATTTTCTGAAGCTCACAGGAACCACTCTTGAGACAATGAGCGCAATCCACGGGATGGCTGGCCAGCAGCAATTCAAGGGCGGTCCGGGCGAGCCTCAAGGCCTTTTCCCCTCTGGTGTTGACCACCATCGCTTCTGCTACCGGAGTAGTGCAGGCGGTAACCGGAGTGTCTTTGCCTTCAACCTCCACAAAACAGAGGCGGCAAGAAGCAGAAGGCTCGCTCTTTTCCCGGATAGCGCAAAGGTTGGGGACGTAGATGCCATTATCCAGAGCTGCCCACAGGACTTTTTCGCCCGGGGCAGCTCTTACTTTCTTGCCGTCAATCGTCAGAGAGACTCTCTTGCCTTTCGCCAGTACTCTCTCCTTATTCTCCCGCTGAGCCCAAGAATATCATAGCGACACTGCATTCTCGGCCCTCATGTCATACTCTAGAAGAGTCCTCGTACCTTGCCTGTCTTGGTATCAACGTCCACCCTTCTGAACGCCGGGTCAGAGGCGGTGCCCGGCATCAGGCTGATCGTACCGGCGCAAGGACAAAGGAATTTCGCCCCCGAGTAAATCAGCACGTCACGAATCGGTAGAGTCCATTCCTTGGGGACGCCCTTAATGGTCGGGTCGTGCGTCAGGCTCAAATGGGTCTTTACCATCATCGTGGCGTATTCGTTGTACTTGGGGTCGGCCTCGAACACCTTGGCCTTGGCCTCGGCTTCCGGGCTCCATGACACCGCAGCCGCACCATAGACCACCTTGGCGATCTTGTCCACTCGCTCTCTCAGCTTCATTTCGTTGGGATAAAGGAATTTGAAGTTGTTCTTTTCACTGCAGGCTTCCGTAACTGCGTCGGCAAGCTCCAGGGCGCCGTCGCCGCCCTTAAGCCAGTGTTCGCTGACTGCACAGCGCGCCCCGGCCGCCTCGGCCGCCTTACGCACCATGGCAACCTCCGCCTTGGTGTCGGTGTGGAAAGAGTTGATGCACACCACCGGATTGATGCCCGCCGTCCTGATGGTGTTGATGTGGTGCAGCAAGTTGGGAAGGCCTTTTTCCAGAAGTCCCAGGTCTTCCTTAGTGTAGGACTCGGGCAGGGGCGCACCGGCCGCTACTCTGGGGCCGCCACCATGCATCTTAAGGGCTCTGATGGTAGCGGTAAGCACTGACACATTCGGCTTGAGACCGCTATAGCGACACTTGACATTCCAGAACTTCTCGAACCCGATGTCTGCGGCAAAGCCGCTCTCAGTAACATGATAGTCAAACATCTTCAGCGCGATTCGGTCGGCGATGATAGAAGACTGTCCGACGGCGATGTTAGCAAAGGGGCCGGCGTGCACCATGCAGGGCTGGTATTCGGCCGTGCACATCAGCGTAGGGTTGATGCTGTTAACCATGTAAGCAGTCATGGCGCCTCCCGCCTCCAGGTCTCTGGTGGTAACAGGATTGCCATCTCTGTCATAGGCTACAGTGATTTCGTCCATCCTTTTGCGCAGGTCCGCCAGGTCCGTGACGATGGACAACATAGCCATGATTTCAGAGCTCACGGTGATACCGAACCTGGACTGCATGGCATAGCCATCCATGCGGCCACCGAGGCCTATGATGATGTTCCTGAGGCTCTGGGCGCAGAAGTCCATGACCCAGCCCATCTCCACCCTGGTCGGGTCAACGTTCAGGCGGCGCATCCCGGTACGCTTCGCCAACTCCTCGTCGCTGTAGTTACGTTCGTGCTGCATTCTGGCGGTAAGCGCCACCATAGCCAGGTTATGGGCGTTCATTACGTTATTGATGTCGCCGGTAAGACCCATAGACAATTCGGTCATGGGAATGAGCAGGGCGTTGCCGCCCCCCGCAGCAGTACCCTTGATGTTCATAGTCGGACCGCCGGACGGCTGGCGTATACAACCGCCCACATTCTTGCCCCGCTTGCCTAGGCCTTCCAAGATACCCATCAATGTAGTTGTTTTCCCTTCGCCCAGCGGGGTAGGCGTGATAGCAGTTACCTCAATATACTTACCATCTGGCTTCTTGTTGAGGCGCTCGATGATTCTCATGAAATCGAGGCGACACAGTCTCCCGTACGGAATGATCTCATCCTTCTGCAAGTTCAGTTTCTGCCGCCACTCCTCGGGCGTCGGCATGTGCCCTTCGGCAGCTTCCGCAATCTGCCAGTCCTTCATCTTAGTTGCATCGTATGCCATGATATTCTCCTTTCTTATCTCCTTTCTATACTACTATTTTCTCGTGCGCTCAGCTCTGCGCTCAGCGGCTATCACTGTGTTGACCAGAAGCATGGTAACAGTCATGGGACCGAGTCCGCCGGGGACGGGGGTAATCGCCTCAGCCTTCTCCTTGACCGGCTCGAAATCTATGTCCCCCACGGTCCTTTTGCCTGTTTTGCTTGTTGGGTCATCAATCCAGTTGGAACCAAAATCTATGGCGATCACGCCCTGCTTCACCATATCGGCGGTGAGGAATCTTGGCTTATTTACGGAGACCACCACTACATCGGCTCGACGAGTATAGGAGGATAGGTTCTGGGTGGAGGGCTGGCAGAGGGTGACGTTAGCCCCTACTTTCTCTTGAGCCAATATCGAGGCCAGGGGTTTCCCCACCAGATTATCTACATTCACAATCACAACCTCCTTCTCTTTGAGATCACTGTAGTGATATCGAACCAACATCTCCCAGATACCGGTCGGCGTTGCCGGAAGAAATGCCTCTTGCCCCATCCAGGCCTTGCCCACACTCATAGGATGAAACCCGTCAACGTCTTTCTCGGGGAGGACAGCGTTTAACGCCTGGTTTTCATCCAGATGTCCGGGAAGAGGAAGCTGAATGAAAATGCCATGGATGTTCGCGTCCTTGTTAAGCCTCTCGATTTCGTTGAGCAAATCCGACTGTTTCGTGTTCTGGGGCAGTCTCACCATCCTCGAACTGATACCAAGTTCTCCGCTTGCCTTCTCCTTAAGGCCGATGTAGGATGCGGAGCCCGGGTCCTCGCCAACAAGGATACCTGCGATTCCGGGGGTGATCCCCCTTTCCTTAAGCCTGGATACCCTGCCCTTCAGCTCCTCCCTTATTTCCGTGGATAGTTTCTTTCCGTCAAGTATAGTACCCGACATATCATCACCTCACAGAAGACCTCTGCTCTCACCGCCCGGTCAGCTTCTCGGCGGCTTTTACCGTGTTGGCCACCAGCAGAGCTGAGGTCACCGGACCGGTGCCGCCGGGGACAGGAGTTATCGCTCCCGCCACCTCCTTAACTGCGTCGAAGTCCACATCGCCGACCAGCTTGAACTTCCCCGGATTCGCCGGGTCCTCTATCTGGTTC
>Ga0172364_10003559_pt1 | contig 12458 bp, 11 predicted proteins | sample LakKivSesite10cm_FD_114545 | JGI IMG/M metagenome (GOLD analysis project Ga0172364, IMG submission 114545) | Sediment microbial communities from Lake Kivu, Rwanda - Sediment site 10cm | ecosystem: Environmental > Aquatic > Freshwater > Lake > Sediment | place: Rwanda: Western Province, Lake... | reverse complement strand
TATCAAACCATTCTTTCGAATCCTAGCAAAGCTTTCTCTAACATCATCTAATGATAAATTTGTTTTCTTAGATAATTTCATAAAAGTATTCTTAAAATATTCACTATCCTCTTTAATTAAAAAAGACATAGCTGATAATATAATAGACTCATTGCCATTTATAGTCTCTGCGATAGACTGACAAGCTTCATCGGCCATTAAAGTTCCTCGTCTCTATGTTATGTTTTCTTAACTTCTTCAAAATTAAACGACCAGAAACGCCAACTGACTTACCAATAACCCTAGTAGACAACTTTTCTATAATATATTTCTGATTTAGCCATTGAAAATTATCCCATTTATAAAAAATATGATTCCTAATTGCTTTTCTAGGTGACAATTCATTTAATGGCCAAATTAATTTGGTAGCATATCTAATTTCATTATGTTTTGAACTCGAACCACCCCATCTAATAACGTAAGAACGATCTTCAAGAAATTTAGTAATAGTTCTTGAATCGACACCAAACCCTTTTGATATTTCAGATAAAGTTCTATTTTGTTTAATTAATTCCAAAATTTCATCTAAATTAAGAATAATAATTTTACCAGATCTTGCCTGTGAATTTTTAGGACGATCATAATGAATAATATTAGGTCTATTTATAATTAAATTATCATTAATTATTTTATATTGATAAATATGATTATATTTTATATGTTTCGAAATAATTCTATATCCATTAGGTATATCAAGATTTTCCTTAGACCAGACAACAAATTTTTTCTTTTTTTCTGGGAATTTGATCAAAAATGAAACTCTCTCATTAGGAACAGAAAATAACACATTAGATTTTTTAATTTCATCTTCAGTAATCCATCTCCATCCTTCTAATTGCCTCTGAGCATTTAAATATTTATCATCAAATGTTTGTAAATTCAGAGGTTTAACTTCAACATGTTCAACCTTATTCGTATATTTAATCTTAAAATCACAAATATATTTTCTTTCCTTCCCAGAAAAACTATCCAAATACCAAATCCAAGAAGTCTCATAATCCCATGAGATGACTTCTTCCAAAGAATCAAGATAAATGGCATAAGTACATTCTAATATCGATCTAAATATAATCTCAGCTTTAGAGCATTTTATCGGATTATAAATAACATTTACGCCATGCGACTTCTTATATGGCTCTTTTTCTCGCCCAAATCTCTTTTGTGGTCGAACTTGAATATTAAACCTTTTCAATCTATTTCTAATCGCTGTAATAGAACACTTCAATTCAAAAGCAATATCATCAATCCCTCTCTGTTTATCAACATATTCAACATACATCCAATTGGGATCAATTATTCTCTGATCTAATTTAGACTCACGAATCCTAGACTGTATATTATGAGCTTTCTCACTCCAAGACTTAATCTTAATACCAAATCTCTCACAAGCCCTAACCAATCTTTTACGTTCAGCATGATATTTATTAGCTATCTCCGTTAATGATTGTGTTTCATATTCCTTTAATAATAATTCTTTATTTTCTAAAATATCGTCAATCGGTTTCCTTTTATAAATTTTACCATTTTCCCTCGCTAATTTTAAACCATCTTGCTTAGATCTAAGCACATTATATTTCTTTAATATAACTAGGATTGTACATGGTGCTCTATTACATAATTTCCCAATATCGCTAAGGCTATTACCAGACTGATATAATTCAACAACTTTTTGTTGATCACATGGTATCTTCATATTCTTATTTATATATAAAATTACTTTATTTTACTAAATAAAATGACCTACCAATAGCGCTAACATATATCCCGCCAGATTTAGTTTTAATACTCCATGTCCCATCGGTCTCAGATTCTGATTTATCAATAATTTTCTCTAATTTATCATTGGAATTAATCAATTTTTCACCAACTTGACATTCATTCGCCATCTTTATTTTCCCATCACAACTCAAAGGATGATTTGGTGTACAAATAAGAAAATCATTCTGTGTTTTAAGTAGTATCACTGATTGTTTTCTCTTATTCCAACGCATTAAAGGTTTACGTAAGCCAAAAGGAGTAATTAATTTAATTTTATCTCTTTTTTCATAACATTCTTCACAAGTCATCTTACCTTCACTTGTCAATAAAATAGAACCACCTCCGAACGAGAATAGGAACGATTCAGCTCCAAATATGTCTCCAATTCTTGTAGTTTCTGGATCCCATTTTACATCTTGGACCCAGTATGCGTCAGCCGGTAAACTGTACGTGTTAACCAGCGGACTAGTATAAAAGTAAGCATATTTCTGCTCCCGTGGGAAATATTGAGCTACGAAATCTCCTGTTACTCGTATTGCCTGTTCTAGTTGTGCTTCACTCAGTTCAACTAATACAGTTGGATGCCCTAATGCACTCAACACCTCGAACTTCATAGGGTCACTCTTTATTTTTAGGATAGCCGGTAATTGTGATTTAGATATAATTGCCATAATGCCTCCATATCTATTTTTAATTAAAAATCAGGTTCATCTACTTCTTCGGCCAATTTATCTTTTAGATCATCAATAGTAACACGTGGATTTCTACTTCGCTCTTTCTCTAATTCTGGCATAGAATATCTCTGAACGTCAATTTCCCTCTTATACAATGAATAGATTTTATCAACAATCTTATCAATGTCGAAGCTATTTGGGTCTGCGTAATAATAAGTGAAATTATGTTCTATAGTGTCATCACCAAGCTCACGTGCTTCTTCTATATAAGACAAAGTTAGTGATTTATCGTCTGTGTACATATCACAAACCATAAATTTACCAACTGATGCTTCTACTACTTCTGTGCCTTCTTTTCGTATTAATCTTAATCTACGTTTCCAACGCGTTCTAAAGGCTCTTCGTAGCAATTTTGAAATAGGATTAGGTATAATGTCGCTTAGCTTCCACATGACTTATTTTATCGCTTGTGATAAAAACAAAATTATATCGGGAAACTACGGCCTTTTCTGCCGCCATAGACAACGCCAGCTACATCAAGCTTCGTTACTAAAAGACCAGTAGTTGTTTGTAATAGTGTCTTAAGTGATTCACATAAATCTTCTACATCAGCTACTGGGATTCTATTGTATGCTCTTGAATTATCGTAACCGAGAACTAGATTAGAATTATCAACGTATTCAGATTCTACTGGTTGCTTTGCGAAAGATGTCTTCTTACAGGCGTGACCGTGGACTGTGAATCTTGCGCCTTGCTGCCCAAATTGTGGTGTGAATGCTACTGGTCTTGCGAAGTCCAATTGTAATTCGTCGGTTGAGCAAACGTTAAGTAATTGGTCTTCTATCCAAGCTGATAATTTTTCCATGTCTCTATATGGGACTAGTCGTTTGTTTGTGGTGGTCTGTGGGTCATATTTGAGAAACGCCGTGAACGGAACAAAAACGCCTTCCCATCGGTGTAAATTCGGAGCAAGCGGAGTCGATGATAGTCTGGTCGCCATGGCCTTCCCTACAAAATGGTGGGGGTTTTTACACCCCCACCACATCAATGGAATATCAAGCGGCGAGCTTAGACGTGCATCCCGCCAGCCTGATCGGCGGCCAGTTCTCCGTACAGGTCGTCGCGGAGACCAGTCGTATTCTTTTCGAGCTGGATTTCGCGTTCGTTGCCTGGAAGCTTGACCACCTTGAGGTTCGTGAGATCCGTAGTCGCCTGCTTGAGGGTCTCCACCGTGCGGGGGTAGACCACAACGCGGTGACCGTTCGGGAAAGCATCCGAGCAGAAGCTGTCACGCGTCTCAAGGACCAGGTTCTCCTCACCAGGCACCGCAACGAGCCGAGAATCAAACGGCGTCGTCAGGTGCTTGATGCTCGTGTGTCTTCGGTTATCGAAGTACACGCGGGCGCGACGATTAACGCTGATCGTCGTGTTGGCTGGCTGTGCGTTCGGCATTTCTCTTCCTCCAAAATGTCCACAAATATTTTTGCTCGAAATATAACCCTAAAAATGAATTCTATAAAATAGATCCCTTCGCGCCAACAGGAGGAACCCTGAAACTACCCTGCTCAAAATAAAACTTCAAATCAACATCGCCCAAAGCAATTACCTCATTAAACCCAACACGATCAACTACCTCTTCCGAACCAGAACTCGTACCAGAAACATCATCAGTCGGAATAATATCATTACTAGGAGAATAAATATTCACATATTTAACACCATCAACATCCTGAATCTGCTTATATAAATTAGACAAATACAATGGCGTACCAAACCCGAAATTATTAATATCAAAGAATGTATTTATAACATTTTGTACATTAATCTTAACAGTACCAGCATCAGCATTTCTATCAACAATGATCGTTGCCTGAACATCAATAAATTTAATCTTACCATCTAAAACTCTAACCTCATCAGTAAGAACATTAAGATCAGAGAAAAACGTAGTCAAACCCTGCTTCAAACCAGTATTGGGTGCAATAGGAACATTATTAGGCCCCTCAGCAAGCACATAAACCTCCACAATATTCCTATTCACAAAATCAGTTTTCATAATCTCAACAGCAGCCTCAACAGAAGGAGCAGCCCTAACCTCCTCCGCAATCGTAGCCAAATCCTTATCAATACCAGTACGAATCGTGCCTAACGCCTTAGCAACAGTCCCATAAACAGGATGGGAATAATTCTCAGCCAAAGTACCATAATCAGCACCAGTAACAATACTGTCATGGGTAGCAAACTCAGCAGGCGCTCTCCTCTTAGCGTGATCGATCGTTTCCTCATCAGTACCACCCTGTGACGGCGTAGGATTACGGAACAACGCCTCGACAGTCGCAGATAGGGGAGGCAACGGAGTAACTGGTCTTGTCTCGTTGATCGTCGCAGCACCAATCCTACCACGGATGCCACCACCAATGCGATAACCAACGCTAATCTGATCACCAGCCAAAGGAGACTTACCAGCAATATCATTACCGAATCTAATCCTAGTCTTACCGCCTAAATAAAGCACCTCAAAAACATTGTCATTCGGGCCAGCTTTCTCAAGAATAGCAACCCTATTCCATTTAGTCGTATCAGTTCCACTCTTAACATTAACAGTAATCGGCTCATCGAGAACATTCGGGATTGCAATATCAATATATTGATCAGGTCCACCAGGGGAATTATAAATGATTGGACTTGGCGTTGTACCCTCTATACCATACGCAATAATACCTCTCTTATTTGGCGGTATAGAAATCGGATTAGTAAAATCACCAGGTGCTCTGAACACTTCATAGAAAACAGGATCGCCATCTGGGCCAGTGAATGAAAACTTGATTCCAACAGGAATCTTAACTTCAACAGGGACTGGGCTACCAAAAGTAATTTCAACATCGACCGTTGCCGAAGTGGCTCTTTGTAATTGTTGATTGATTAAGGCTAAGTGATTAATCACGGCTTCGGTTGTTTGTGCTGTTGGAAGGAAAGATTCATCAGTTAGAATATCAGATCTTTGAGACAAAACATTTGCTAAATAACACACCAACTCGACTATCATCATAAAACCATTACTTGACGTGAAATCATTGAAATTATTTGGATAATATGTCCTAATGTACTCAACAGCCGCTCTCTGCATTCTATCATAATCCAATGCAGAGAAATCAATACGTCTCAGATCCGGAGAAATTAGGACAACACCAAATTCCTCAGGCGAATTTGGTGTCTCAAAAAGATATTCACGTTCACTCATGTTGACGTTCTCCGATTTACACCACTATTTTCGACGCTACCTAATTTATTAGTCGGTAGATTTAATTCAACCAATATATTATTAGTTCTAGTTGACCTATTAATTATATTATTAATATCAAGATTTAATGAACCATATACCTTAATAGTTAAAGTATTAGTATCTGTCATCTCAACCTTGACAGACGCCACAACCACACGCGGCTCATATTCAGTAATAATTTGAGTAATCTGATCCTGCAAAGCAGCTAACTGTGATGCAGTCAGATTCTCAAAAACAGTAGTCCTAATAGGCGTGCCAAAAGATGGACGCATAACTCTCTCACCAAAAGCCGTCAACAACAATTGTAACAAATCATTCTTAATTAATCTATCATCAACCTGCCTAGACATTACAGCCTCTTGGCCACCAACAAACGGAGGACCGTACCCAAACCACACAGGATTAAGGACATTCCTATTCATCGTACAAGCTCCTTAATCTTAAGAACCTGGTCATATAAATTATTAGCTATCTGAACACTAGAATCATACTTAGTAACCAAAACTGTTCGTTCAGCCTGAAGCGAAGCTAATCTATTACTCAAAGAAATTGTAATCTCATCACTATCACCCAAAGAAACAACAGATGCATTATAAGTTTTCTGCGTCTCATTAATCCTCTTCTGGTTATCAGAAATTTGTATTCCGATAGCATTTATATCAGCCACCATAAAATTCAAACTCGTAACAGTATAATTATATTTCTTCCTTGTCTCAAGAGTCAACTTTGCAATTTGCTCTTCAGTTAATCCCATATCATTAACATTAATTATATTAGTATTTTGCTGTAATTCAATAGTAGGTGGAACAGACAGTAATTCAGTCTGAGGCGATGTCTCATCTGTGAAATCTAAAATCTGACCAGACTCGAACATCTTATTACCGATACCAACTTGTGATTTCTGAGTATAACTTAAATTATAGATGAATTCACCAGTATTAAGCTGTCTCGCAGTAGGATCAAAGAATAACGGCGGTATTGGTTTCAATTCTTCAGACACAGGAATTAGAGCAGTAGTCTCTACTGACCTTGGCGGATCATTACTAGAAATATTCCACGTCACATTACCAACATTCGTATCAACTGGTAATAGTACTGAATATAAAGCTGTAGGCGCTGAGATTATCATTAATCATTATCCTTCATCAGGTACCGTAATTACTTTTTCAGGCACCTCATCAAATGGATCATTCTCAGTCTCAGCCCTATCGACTGGTTCACGCTTACTCTGTACTACGATCTCAACCTTACCAGGTGGTGCATTAGCAGCCGCCTCGGCCGTAGCCGCAGTCTTGGCAGCAACAGCATCAGCAGCGGCAGAAGCTTCAGCAGCCGCTGCTGCGATAGCCTTATCTCCAGCATCAGCGCCAGGAGCAGCAGCTTTCGCGGCAGCAGCATCAGCAGCAGCTTTCGCCCCAGCAGCGTCAGCAGCAGCGACAGCAGCAGCGGCGATAGCTGGGCCTACGCAAACTGGATATGTCTTATCATGGTCCTCAGTCTGACATGGGGCAATGCCAGGTGGCTCAGTAGCTGAGCCACCACCAGTAGGACTCTGTGCACCAGCCCCAGGGAATGCATAAGGTAAGTAACCAGTATGCTCAGGAGCATTATCTGGGACACTCTGTGTAGTGGCATTACCATTGAGCTGCCACATACCCCCACCACCATCCATCTCCACAGAACTACCAGCAATAACACTTGTCTTAGCTCCAGACTGAGTTCTTATAGTCCCCTCAGCTTCCATGTTGATATCTCGCTTGGCGTAAAGATTTATGTCTCTATCAGCCACTATTTGGACATCCTGTTTACAGTAAATCTGTATCGGACCATCCTCATGATTCCTTATAACTATCTTCTCCTGACCATCAATATCCATAATCATTATAAACTGATCTTTATCTAGATTAGAACGCCATATTCCTAGACCATATTTCCTACTCAACCATATACCACGATGGTCCAAATCGACCAATTCAGTCCAAGCACCATCTTCGCCGCCACCGCGTTTACCATCCCTTGCTTCCATCCCTTGATTTAAAACATCATCACCGGTTGCAACCTCATTTGTCAGATCGGGAGCATCTTTCATCTCCTCGCCTTTGGCTTCCTGATCTTTGGTACCAATCTCCTTATCACCAACATATTTCTCAGGTTCTGGTTTTGGACGACGCTTATTGTCAAAACCAGCACCAGTTTTCAACCTAATATAACCATTACGCTTATCCAGCTTCAAATGATAAGTATCCTTCTCAGGATCAAAAGTCATAGCTATAGAAGTAGCAAATTCGTTCTCATCTAAAAACTCACATGGCCTAGAAATCTCAGTGCTCATATCAGAACAAATTAAACAATAATCTTTCCTATCATTCATCTCAATACATTTAGACTTAGGAGTATACCACCTAGTAGTGTTTAATTCATCTCTATCGACAGCCTCAAAACCAAACCCACGATCAGTACCACCATCAGGGTCCTCTTCCCAAGCCCTACGAGTCTTTAATAACCAGCCAAGACCACGAGGACTACTTTCCTTAACAGCGTCAATAGGATGAGTCCCCCTATCATCAAGAACAAACTTGACACCATATCTCGTCATCATTCTAATCTGTCTTGCATCACGCTCCGTCCATTTGGCGTCTTTCTCTTTGTCCGAATCAGTTCCACATTCTTCCAACAACTTCTTTTTATAAAATTCATCTTTATCAGGATGGAAACCAGTGTCCATCATCTGGAAAATCATGCCGCCCTTTGATCTTAATTTTATCCAACGCTCATCAGTTTTCTTCCACTTCGATAACATCTGGCCACCATATTTGCCCTCTTCAACGCGAGATTTAACATCTTTAATCTCTTTACTGACGGAACGACCACCACCTTTCTGGGCATAACCAACATCTCGCATCTCAAACTTATGACCGACCCTCGTCCTTATCTCATACCTACGCCTATCAGCAGTCTGTTCTTCTTCAAATTCATCAACAGTATTAGGATCATTCTCATTATATAATTTAACAAAATACTTATAACGATCTTCCTCAAACTGAAACTCCTCTGAACCACCTTCATCTAATGGGTCACCAATGCCTTTGAATTCACCTACATCGCCCTTTTTCTTCCAGAAATAACCAATATCAGAATGGATGCAGTATATACCATATTTAGTAGTACGTGCAAGATATTTCCTATCTGGCCTATTGAGAAGTGGCTTCTTACCGACAGTAAAACTAGCATTAGCTAATGCGTCAGTATTCTTAGGTGAAATCTTATCAGGATCTTTATCATGTTCTATAGGGAAGAATCCAACGAACGAATCAACTTCTGAATTACCATATCGATCACGCCACCCATTAGCCATAGGCCGATAATCTTTAGGAAGATAATCAATCAAATACTCAACTGGAGCACTAGTTGGTTTCCCCATCTTATCAACAGCTATAGGTGACTTAGTATAAATCTGCTCTAACGGATACCTACGCCTTCTAGTTCCAGGTGCAAAACCAATCCAAATTGGACCATAGACATGTGCTTTCTCAAAAGAAATCCAAACCATATCACCAATCATAGCTGATTCCCACGAACCAGCATTCTTGCCACCAAGGGCAAAACCAGGAACAGCCCAAGGGCAATCCTCAACCTTCATATTAAAATCATGAAAATCAGGCGATTTCCAGCGTATACGCTGCATCTGTAGAGGGTCATTAGTCTCAACAACCAATGCTCTAAACATCCCATCGAATCTATTAAATAAATTTACCGTTCTCTGTTGAAAGAATGAAGTCCAAACCTCAGAAAGATTATCATTTAGCATTTTGGCCTCCTAAGTTAGATATTACTGTAAACCAGCGTACGACTAAGTACCTTTATAACAGACCCAGCTTTAGGAAATCCAATTGGATTCAACGGTCTATTAAACATAGTAATAACCCATTCGAGATAAGGAGTACCATAAAAATCCTGAGCAACCAAATCAGGACGACCAGCATAATTCTGATCAACTTGGACAAGCAATACATCAGTTGAAGCTACAAGATCAGGATTCATCCAATCTGGACGCTTCCACCTGCCAAATGTCACCTTACCATCAACAATGATAGGCTCAGACTTAAAGAATCTAGATAAATTATCGACACTAAGATCAACTGTCGCAGCCATTAGTACCACCTCGGATCACAAGCTCTCAAAGGTTTCTGTTTCAATTTATCACTACCGGCACCTTTATTTCCACTAACAGTAGTGGCTACCTCCAAACTAACACCAACCTTAGTAATAAGTGGATGACTAGCACCACCAGATGTAGCAATTTCTGGACTATAATCTATCTGGCAACTCATCAATCTGAATTGTGTTGGAATAGGAATGACTTCAGTATATTGAATCAACACGACTGGATAGAATTCCTTCTTATATTCAAAGAAATAAGCCTTCAATAATCGCAACGTCTCGGAAATCTTCGTTGGATTCCAAGTACTATCAGTACACACGTAATCCCATTCCATATTGAGCTTTCTACCGCCAGATCCTTTGTGAATCTTAAGTGGTTCAATAGATAGCTGGTCCCTAGCTAGCCATTCACTATTATTACTTTCATTAGTAATTCTTGGAGGGAATTGGAAATTAATAGTAGCACCAGTTGGTAATACAGTGAATACGCATTTAGCAGTTAATATTCTATCATAAGTAGTTAATGAATAATCCATACTATGTCATCCATTGATTCGCGATTCTGGCCAACCCAGTATCGCTAGGTTTATCCCCTGAATCAGTCACGTACGACTTAATCAACTCATACATCTCCTTATCATCAGCAATCCTAGTAACCACCTCAATCAACTGCCCAAGACGATCAACGCTCTTTTTTGTTTCTTCTCTGAGTTTAACGTCTTCCTTTGGCTTAACAGGAAGACCACCCTCTGTTACTTTTACCGAAGGAATCGTCTTAGCACCAGATGTCTCGCCAGGAACCATCCCAGCCTTCACCTCAGCCTGTTCCCTCGACTTCTTAGCTAAATTAACAGTTACATCAGCAGTTTGTTTTACAAACTGAGCTTCCTTAATCTCAGCTTTGATATTTTCTCTTTCTTTCTTATCCTTCGTTGTCTTTAGAGCCTTCTCTTGGAGCTTAATATATTCCTTCTGTTGTTCAGATACCATCTTATTACTGTGAGAAACAGCCCTCTTTGTGTTATCATCCATATACTTCATATTCTGTTGCTGCTGTTTAGTAGCATCTCTCATAGACTTCTCTCTAATCTTCTCAGATTCATCAGCATATTCCTGCTGCGACTGTACTGCAGAACTAGCTGTCTCTTCCTGCTTCTTAGCACCCTCATCCATAGAAATACCAAACCAACCTGCAAATGTTTTAACCCAGCCAGCTAATGTCTCAAACGGAGAAATAATACCCTTAATTATAGCAACAGCCACTCTACCAAACCAACCAAACTTCTCAGCCAAATAATCAAGAATCTTATATAATCGATCGAAAATTCCAATCTGACCATCAGCTCCTTCTTCGGTAGAAGAGAACCAACTCTTAATTGCTTCAGCAATACCAACAATAAAATCCTTAACCAACTTCAACGGAGCAAGCAAGAATCCAAGAACACCAGATATTATTTTATAAACAAGCTTAAACGGGAAAGCAATTTTCTGAATAATAGCCTCATAAATGAACGTAAATACTTCCTTAACAGCATCCCATAACTCACCAAGAGCATCCATCACACCACTTATAGCATCGCCAATTTGTTCGAATATCCCGCTGCCTTCCTCGCTATCGTCAAATATTGCTGCCCATACATCTTTAATCACCTGAATTATCGCTTTAGCAACAGTGATTATTCGTATAAATGGAAACAAGATCATCATAAGAACTTTAATTATTGGCTTCAAAATAGGTTCAAACTTGCTCCATATAGCTATAATTGTATCACTAATTGCTTGAATAGGCCATAATACAAAGTTAATTATATCATTAAACACGTCATATACATCCTTAATTGCGCCCAACCATACATCGGATACCATGCTACATATACTCCAGAAAATTGTAAATATTGGTTTCAGCACTAACCATATAGCCCAAAGTATAGTCTGAATCGTCTTAAACACTAATGCAATCGGCATTAAAAACATCTGCAATGCAATAGCTAATTGCTTACCAATATTAGAAATCGGAACCATCAAAGATTTAAACACATCAGTCATCTTCTCAGAAGTATCCAAGAAACCAGTAAATGTAGACAAAGCCTCAGCAATCGGAGCAACAAGAGCCTGAATCAAATCAGCAAGACCAAGGAAGAAAGTTAAAATAGGCTTCATAATATTAAGAAGTGGAGCAGCAATCATCATAAAAGTACCTTGTATACGTTGGAAAATAGTTTGTGTTAATGTCACAACACCAGTGCTCGCATCCTGAGCCTTCTTAATAATATTATCAATCTGTTTTTGGGTTTCCTTAACAGTAAGCCCAGTCTTAATCATAATCTTCTCTTTTTCAGCAGTCTTCTGTAGTAAAGCAATAGCATCTGGCACTTCCCTAGGATTAATATCCATCCTAGCGCCCATCTCGACCATAAATCTATTCTTCTCTGCCTCTGACTTCAAATTCTTCATTCTCTCGGCCAATTCAGGCCCCATCTTAATCAATTCTTTCTGCTTCTGCTCAGCACTCATAAGGAACGTCTTACCACCAAATAATCCAG
>Ga0172364_10003557_pt1 | contig 12461 bp, 9 predicted proteins | sample LakKivSesite10cm_FD_114545 | JGI IMG/M metagenome (GOLD analysis project Ga0172364, IMG submission 114545) | Sediment microbial communities from Lake Kivu, Rwanda - Sediment site 10cm | ecosystem: Environmental > Aquatic > Freshwater > Lake > Sediment | place: Rwanda: Western Province, Lake Kivu... | reverse complement strand
CTACGTCATCCAGCCCGACGGCCGCGGCATCATCGAGGAGTTCGACGGCTTTTTCGGGCTGTCGCCCGACCTCGACGGCATCTGCGAGACGTGGTGCAGGCACTCGCAGGCCGTGAAGCAGCCGGACGTCATCGCCGCGTTCGGGCCGTTCGAGGATCTCTACAGCAAGGAGGTCCGCCGCCGCAACTGGCGCTTCTACGCCGACCGCACGCTCCACGGCTCGTCGCTGTCCCTGCCCGGCATGGCCTACGCCGCCGCACGCTGCGGCCTCAACGACGAGGCACTCGACTACCTCCACAAGTCCACGCGGATGGACCTCGACGACGTGAACCTCGACACCGAGCGCGGCGTGCACGTCTCGGGCGGAGCGGTGCAGTGGTACACCGTCGTCTTCGGCTTCTGCGGCGTCACGCCCCGCCGCGACGCCCTGTGCGTGAAGCCGAACCTGCCGCGGCAATGGCGGTGGCTGCGCTGCACCGTCCACTGGCAGTTCCAGCGCGTCAGCCTCGAGTTGACGCGCGATTCGCTGGCCGTGAGCGTCGGCACGCTCAACGATACGGCCGTGCCTCTGCGGCTGAACGACGCCCCGCTCGTGCTCGTGGAGCCGGGCCGTACACGAACGCTCCGGCTGTGAGAGCGTGTGTGAGAAGCTGTGTAATGTCAGGTAGGGGCGGGCTGAGCGAGTCTTCGAGCGAATTGCCCGCCCTACGTTTCCCGGACCGGGCAACATTTTCTGCAACCCAAGCAGAGGGCAGGTGACTCGAAGACTCGACCTGCCCCTACAACGCTTACGACTTATCACACACGCTCTGAGAGAGCGACAGGCTTTTCACATTGCCCGCAGTTCACGGCACAAGGAGAAGGGTCATGAAGGCAACGTCATTTCGAACTGTCCGCAACGGCCTGCTGTGCGCGATCGCCTCGCTGCTGCTCATCGGGGCGACTCCCCCGCGCGAGGCCGGGCACGAGCCTCCAGACATCGAGATCTTGGAGACCAGCAGGTGGATCAACATGTTCACCATCGACATGCTCAAGCACTGCGCCGGAGACGAAGGTGCGCCGGCGAACGCGGTGATGTCGCCGCAAAGCATCTTCCATGGACTTGCCATGAGCTACATCGCAAGCGGGGGAGAAACACGAAAGGAACTCGCCGGCGTTCTGCATTTTCCGAATGATGACGCGCATCTCCTGCTCGAAATCTCTGGGCTCAGGCCGCGCCTCAACATTGCACACCAGAAGCTCGAAAGCGTGATGGCGAACGCCGCCTGGCTTGATACGACTTACGTGCAATTCAGGAAGGAGTACGTGGAGAAGGTCGAGAAGAGCTTCGGTGCGTCACTCCACTCCGTCAAGTTCAGCGAGAGCGCCCAGGTCTGCGATGCCATCAACAAGTGGATCTCCGAGAAGACGCATGGCAGGATCCCGAGCACCTTGGAACCCGGGGATATCAGGGACCGCAGCGTGCCGGGCTTTATCGACGCACCGGCCCTCGTGACCGTCAACGCGGTATACTTCAAGGCCGACTGGGGCAGCCGATTCGAGAAAAAGTCGACTCGCGAGCACGATTTCCACGTTGACGCGGCCAAGACTGAAAAAGCCCTCATGATGCACCAGAAGTCGTTGTTGCTTTATTCAGAGGACGACTACTTCCAATTCTTGGAGATCCCCTACATCGACGGCATCTTCTCCATGTACATCCTGCTGCCCAAGGAAGTCCTGTCCATCAAAGATTTGATGGCCCTGACCACGACGGGCATGGTCATCCAACTGAGGCGCAAGGCATTCGCTCACGAGGTCGACGTCCTCTTCCCGAAGTTCGAGATGAGAAGCCACTTCGGCATGAGGCAAACCCTGTCCGAGATGGGGGTGAAAGCCGCTTTCGACAATCAGAGGGCCGACTTCGACAAGATGATCGTCAAGAAGGTCGAAGCGTTCCGGGTCTATGTCAGCGAGATGTACCACGATGCCTGGATAGATGTGCACGAGGACGGGACGGAAGCGGCTGCCGCGACCACGACAGTACATTTCTCGTTCGGATGCAGCGCGCCCAGGCCGGCAACGCCGCCGGCCCAATTCCATGCAGACCATCCATTCCTGTTCATGATCGTGCACAACCAGAGCCGCAGCATCCTGTTCGCCGGATGGGTATCGAACACGGAAGGTCTGGCACAGAAGGCAGGTTCAGCAGGCAAATGAGCGGCAAGATCGGGGCAACGGCCAGTGCAGCCTCGGTGGTTCAGCAGGAGGCATCCATGCAACGCTTCGACATCGCCTTCGTCGGCCACATGTGCTTCGACGAGACCGTCCCCTACGCCGGTGCGTCTTCGCCGCCGCCGGAGCCGCACATCGCCCCCGGCAGCGCCGTCCTCTGCGGCAGCATGGCCGCCGCACACGTCGGCAAGAACGTGGCTGTCGTCACCAAGATGGCGAAGGCCGACGATCATATCCTCCGCCCCATGCGCGACGCCGGCATCACCGTCTTCCACATCCCCGCCGAGCACACCAGCTACATGCGCGTGGTGCACCCGTCGGAAGACGCCGACGACCGCCGGATGTTCCTCAAGCACAACGCCGGCTTCATCACCATCGACGAGATGCCCGATGTGCCGTGCGCCCGGATGCACCTCGCGGGCATCTCCGACCGCGAGTTCACGCTCGGGCTGATCCGCACGCTCGCCGGCCGCGGCCACAACCTCTCCTGCGATATGCAGAGCTTCGTGCGCCGCGTGGACGACGCCACGCAGGCCGTCCACTTCAAACGCGTGCAGAATGCGAGGGAGATCGCGTCGCTGATGCGGCGCGTCAAGCTCGACGTCGTCGAGGCGAAGCTTACCACGGGGCACGCCGACCTCGAGCTCGCCGCGAGGATGTACGAAGGCTGGGGCTGCAGCGAGGTCGTCATCACCGACTCGCGCGGCATACTCGTCCGCGGCCACGGCAAGACGCTCTTCGAGCCCTTTTCGAATGCAAGCTCGATCGGCCGCACGGGTCGGGGCGACACCGCGTTCGCCGCGTACCTCTCCTGGCGGATCGACCACACCGTGGCGGAGTCGCTGCGCTTCGCCGCCTCGCTGGTTTCGATCAAGATGGAATCGCACGGGCCGTTCCACGCCACGCTCAGCGACGTGCTCGCGCGGATGGCCCTGTACCACGCCCACCGCGGGCCGCAAAGGAGCAAGGGATGACGAAGGGATCCGGTTTGACGCCGACGCTGTGGTGCCTGGCAATCGCGCTCGCCGCGCTCGCGGGCTGCGGCAAGAAGGAGAGCGCCCCGCCCGTCCCGGCTCCGCCGAAGGACCCGGCAGCGGCCGCCGGCGGCTCAGGGCTGAGCCCGATCGGCGCCGCCCAACTCATCGCCTGCAAGAACAACCTCCGGATGCTCGCCCTCGCCTTCAACACCGCCGCGAAGGTGAACGGCGAGCTGCCGTCGTCCGTCGAGGATCTGTTCGACGACCAGCAGAGCGGCGGGAAGATCCTCGTCTGCCCGGCCGACCGTGAGAAGGGCGGGGCCGCTGGCAACAGCTACGGCTCGATCTTCGATCTCGCGAAGCCCCTGCCGCCCAACCTGCCGTCGAACGCGATGCTCTTCTGGGACAACTCCCTGCGCCACGACGGCGGCCGCTGCGTTTCCAGGCTCGACGCCAGCGTCGTCTTCATGGAGGAGGCGGACTTCCAGCAGCGGCTCGCGGAGCTCCGCACCGCCCTCCAGCAGCCGTAGCGCCCCGCCTCGGCCGTCAGGCGTTCCACGCCGACCATACGGGCTTCAGCTCGCGCGGGAGCGTCGCCCCCGGCCTCGCGACCGCCGACGCCGCCAGCTTGCGGCTCTCGCCCTCGAAGAGGATGAAGCGATTGTCGGAAACGTGCCAGTCGAAGGTCTCGCCCTCCAGCTCCGAATCGTTGCCGAGGTCGAAGTAGAGCAGCGGAACGGGGCCGGGGTTGCGCACGGTCGCCTCCCACTCGCGCCGCACAGCCGAAAGGTAGGTCTCGGCAATGTCGACCTCCGGCTCGCACGGCGGCACATCGAGCAGCGGGCGCAGCACGTGGAGGTCAAGCGGCCTCGGGGCCACGGTCCCGGTTGCCGTGAACTCGATGATGTTCGCGAGCAGCCGCTGCGCGTAGGGCCAGCAGCGGAAGTCCATCCCCGTGTAGTTGTGCCCGCCATAGGGGCCGGCGAAGCTGGCGACGATGCCCTTGCCGAGTTTGTGCGCGGCGAGCACGGGCTCGCCGTTGGCGGTGCCGATCACGCTGTGCTCGTCCTTCGGGAGCGTGCCGGTGAACACGCCGAGGGCCGGGGCCTCCGCCATGCTGATGTGCGTCCAGATCGCGTGCTCGCGCTGCTTGCGCAGCACCGTGTCGGCCGGGGCATAGTCCTCGCTGTTGCGGTAGCAGTCCTCGGCGAACCGAACCGGCAGCATCTCCTCGAGTGCTGAGCCCTGCAGCCGGTCCACGTCGTAGCGGCCGCGCAGGTAGGCCGAGGTGTTGTAGGCGAAGTAGGCCAGCCCCAGCCCGTGCTGCACGGCCGTCCGCAGCCGCGCGACGAACGCATTCCCCAGCGACGTCAGCGGATTGAAGATCGGGCCGATCACGACCGCCCGGTACCGCGACAGCTCGATCGACGCCGCGTCGAGCGGCTCGGCGGGGCTTGCGGCGCGGCTGTCGATCTCCAGCCCCGCCGCCCTGAAGAACTCGTGGCTCACGGCGTTCTCGTAGCAGCCGCCCGAGAGGAACAGCACCGGGACCGGCTCGCGCGCGGCCCGCGGCATCGCGCAGAAGCAGTAGTCGTTGCGCACCTCGCCACCGTCCGACGCCCGCCCCGCGAGCCTCAGGAAGAAGGCCCCGCGCTCCGGCACGTCGAACTCGATCCGGCCGATCATGACCGACGCCGAATCGGTGCCGCCGCCGCAGTGCTGCTGCGCGAGAACCTGGCCCGCCGCGTCGAACGCGGTCGCCGTGGCCTCCACGCCGCGCCTCCCGCCGCCTTCCGCCGAGAAGAACACGTCGGCCGCGAAGCGCGAGCCGGCGGCGTAGACGAAGCTCCCGAAGCGGGCGGAGACCAGGTTCGACGCGCACGACCGCTTCCACGTCCAGAACGAATGCTTGGGCACGAGGAAGTTGTCGAGGATGCCCCAGTTGAAGTCGAGCCACGGCTCGTTGTACTCCCACGTCGTGAAGCCGCTGGTCTCGGGCTTCTGCCGGCGGAACTCCTCGACGAGGTACTGGTAGCCCATCGCCTGCACGAGCTGCGTGCGCTGCACGAAGTCGACGGCCGACGCCTCTGCGGTGGGGCCGAACAGCCGCGACTCGCTCTCGAGGTTTCTCATGAACGGCCGGTGCGGCTGGCGGTGGTGCCAGACCTCGCCGAAGACGTCGTCGATCTCAGCCTTGCCCAACGCCTTGCGGAGGCTCTTGATGGCCGGTGCGCCCATCACGCCGCACTCCGAGCAGAAGATCGCCCGGAAGCTGCGGTAGAGCGCCGCGTGGTCCAGCGAGAAGTGCCACGGCCCGTGCACGTCCGGGTTGACCGGGCTCGAGAGGCTGTAGAACTGGTTGCCGCTCTCCTGCGCCATCACGCGGCCCATGCACTCGAAGACCGGGTCGCGCGGATAGTTGCCGATCTGCAGCAGCTCGTTGCCGCCGTTCATCGCAACCACCGACGGGTGCGGGTTGAGCTGCCGGATGACGTTGCGGAATTCCTTCTCGCGGAGGCGGAGCTGCGCCATGCTCTTGTCGGTGAAGCGAACGAAGCTGAGAAAGTCCTGCACGATCATCACGCCCTGCAGGTCGGCCTCCTCGAACAACTCCTCGCCCAAGAGGTAGCCGCCGCCCCAGACGCGCAGCGTGTTGTTGTTGCTCTCGCGCGCCCGCCGCACGAGGCTTCGCAGGTAGTTGCCGCTCCAGTCCGAAAGAAACAGCGTGGTGGGCACCACGGCTCCGCCCATGATGAAGATCTCGCGGCCATTGACGATGTGGACGTGGCAGTAGTCGCCCTCGCGCGGCTTGTCGGGCCGGCGCTCGCAGGCCTCGCGGATGGCCTCGTAGCCCTTGTACCAGGCGGTCCCGTAGGACTTGTTGTTCTCGTAGGGATGCCAGTCCATCACCGAGGCCGCGGGGCTGGACTTGTAGAACTCGTTGTGCCGCCGCTCGAACCTGCGGAAGCCGGTGGTGACGGCGACCTCCTGCCCGCCGGCCTTCGCCGCCAGCTCGTAGCAGTGCGGATCGCCGAGGTGGAAGGGGTTCCACGTCCGCACGCCGTCGATGCGAAACGGCACCTCCGCCAGCGTCTGACCGGCGCGGCACGACCCCGTGAAGCGGTGCGCGGGGCCGTCGAAGTTCCGTGGCGTGAGCGTCACCTCGAACTCGGCGGCGCCCCACGAGAGGACGTTGAACGCGATCCGTCCATCGACGGCACGCAGGTCGTGAGCAAGGGCGTAGTCGGTGCGGACCGACTCCACGAGCACGTTCTCGGCGGCGATCACCTCCGGCGGCATCGCGATCCCGCAGGAGAGCATGAACGGATTGTGGTCGCCGCCCCAGAACATCCGCGCCTTGAGCGTGTCGTTGTCGTACTTCACCAGGCCGCGCGCCTCGGCGGCCGACGCCGGCATCCCCTTTTCGAGCTTTTCCCGGTCGATCTTGCGCGGGTCGCACGCCCACAGCCTGATCGCCAGCTCCTGCTCGCCCGGCACGAGCGCGGCCGTGATGTCGAAGTAGTCCACCTGGTTGAAGCTCTCGCCGTGCCCCACGTGCGTGGCGTTCACGAAGTACTCGGCGAGGTAGTCCACGCCCCGGCAGCGCAGGAAGACGCGCTGCCCGCCCCGCGGCGCAGGCACGCTGAACTTCGTGCGGAACCACCATTCCTTCGTGAAGACCCAGTCTGACTGGAGGGAGTTGCGTCCCTTACGCGGATCGCCGCACTTGCCGTTGAGGAAGGCCAGGTGCCGCGTGTCCATCGGCAGGCTGAAGGCAAACACCTCCGCCCCGTCCGGCCCCCGATAGGCGACGGATTCAGAGAAGCCGCAATGCCACGCCTGCCAGTCCTCCTTCAGCGCTCTGGAATTCGTGTGCCTCATCTCTTTCCTCACGGGCCGCTTCGGCCGGGATCCATGCGGTTGCTGTCGATGGAGTGCCACATGTTGCCGAGTGCGTGCTGGAAAATCAACAGGAGTTGAGCGTTGATCAGGCAGACATGACAGGGGCGGCCGGTTCGTCCCGGTCGCCCCGATTGCCCTGCATGCCGTGGTTCGCGCTGATCTGTCGCGGACGGACTGCTCGGCACAAGCGCGGGAGCCTCGTGCCGGCGTGGGAATCCTGACTGGCTGGACTTGCTATCATTTTCGGCCGGATTCCTGTAGCGTTCCACGCCAAAACCTCCGTCACGCCACCCTTGCCACGATGGTGGCTGCCGCATTCAACATCCGGCCGGGCGCGCGTTGTTCGATAGAGTGGAGGGCCCGATCAGTGCCAGGCTTCAGCTCTTCAGGCAGGCCCCGCCATCGCGTGTCCGGTTTGCGGTTGCCGGAAATCGCTGCGGCGGGATTCCACAGCGCGGCCTTGGCCGTTGCCGCGGTCTTCCTCGCGACCGGCCTGTGGGGCTGCTCTATCAGGCCCGAGGAAACGCGGGAGGAAGAAAGGATCCCTCCGGGCGTGGTCACCCCGGGAGGGCGGGAGGGAACCGGCGGCGAGAGCGGCGGCTTCAACCCCAGCCCCGTCCCCTACGGCCTGTGCCCGGCCGCCCCCGGCCCGGATGCTGCCGCAGCAGTCTCTGAACGGCAGGACGCTCCACGGGCTGAGATGTGGCGTCCCACCCCTTGACTTCGCCCGCCTTTCATGCTACGATTCTTCCGAACCGTGCCACCCACTCTCCTGCAGGAGGAACCGCCTATGCCCGGCATCGTGCGTTTCGGCGTCTCGATGGACACGAAGCTGCTGAAGGAGTTCGACCGGAAGATCTGCAGCCGAGGCTATGCGGCCTCCAGAGAGGCCGCGGCATCCAGAGAGGCCGCGGCCTCGGCAGAAGCAGGGGCCCCAGCCCGGCACGCGGCCGGCAACCGCTCGGAGGCCATCCGCGACCTCGTGCGCGACAAGCTCGTGGAGCTGGCATGGCAAGACGGCCCCGGCCAGGGCCGCGACGTCGTCGGCACGCTCACCATCGTCTACGACCACGACGTCCGCGAGCTGACCGACCGCCTCACGGACATCCAACACCGCCACCACGACAGCATCATCGCGAGCACGCACGCCCACCTCACGCCGCACACCTGCCTCGAAGTCATCATCTTCCGGGGCCGGCCGGCCGCGATCCGCACCATCGCCGACGTCCTCCTCGCGGCCAAGGGCGTGCGCCACGGGAAGCTCGTCACCACCACCACCGGCAGCGAGTTCCACGAACACCGGCACCGCCGCTGAAAGGACCAGCCATGCACATGCCTGATGCACTCATAACGCCCGCAGTGGCCGTCCCGGCCATCGCGATCGCAGGGGGCGCCGTCGCCTGGTCCTGCAGGCGGGCATCGTCGAAGGCCGACGACCGCGCGGTGCCGCTGATGGGCGTCATCGGGGCATTCGTCTTCGCCGCGCAAATGATCAACATCCCCGTCGTCGTGCTTCCCGGCGTATCGTGGCACGTCCTCGGAGCCGTGCTGATGGCGGTGCTGCTGGGGCCGCACGCGGCCCTCGTCTTGATGGCCGCCATCCTCACCGTGCAGGCGCTGCTGCTGGGCGACGGCGGGCTGCTGGCCCTCGGCTGCAATGTCGTCAACATGGGCGTCATCTGCTGCTACCTGGGCTACGGCGTCTTCTCGGCCGCCGCGTCGCTGATCGACGGCCCCCGCGGGCGTGCCGCGGGGATCGTCCTCGCCTGCGTCGTCTCGTCCACCGCAGCCGCAGTCGCGGCCGCCGTCGAGGTGCACCTCTCCGGTACCAACCCCGTGACGCTGTGGACGGCGGCGCTGGCGATGGGCTCGGTGCACTTTGTGTTCGGCATCGGCGAGGCGCTGATGACGGTCGCCGCGGTCGCGTTCATTGAGCGGGTGCGGCCGGCGGTCCTGCCCGTGCACACCCAGGCCGAGAAAGCCGCGGTGCGGCGGTTCGCGCTGGGAAGCCTCGCACTGTCGCTGGCGATCGGGGGCGTCGTCTCTTTCTGGGCCAGCTCGCTGCCCGACGGTCTTGAACACGTCATGGACAAGTTCGGCTGGCCGGAGGCGGGCGGGGCCTTCGGGGGCCTGCTCGCGCCCATCGGCCGCGCGGCCGAGTCCGCCCCGTTCATCGGCAATGCCATCGTCGGGCTCGCCGCCACCGCCGCCGCGTTCGGCATCGTCCTCGCCGCGGGCGCCGCCATCAGCCGCAGGCCGAAGCTCGGCCGTCCCGGCCAACCGCTGGACGTGTGAAGCCGCCGCCATGCACCACGCCTACATCGACCACCTCTCGACGCTCGACAGCCCGGTGCACCGGCTCGACCCGCGGGCGAAGCTCGCCTGCGCGCTGCTCTACTGCGCCGCCGTCGCGTCGCTGCCGGTGAGCCGGCCGCTGCTGCCGGCCTGGTGCGTGCCGCCGCTGGCGGCGGCGGTCGCCGCGTCGCGGCTGCCCCTGCGCTACCTCGCGAGGCGATGCCTGATGCTGTGCGCCTTCGCCGCAAGCGTCGCCCTCTTCTTCCCCTTCACACTCGCACGCGGCGACGTGGCGGCCGCCATCGGCCCGCTGAAGGTCTACACGGGCGGCCTCGCCGCCGCGGGCAGCATCCTCTTCCGCTTCGCGCTGACCACGCTCGCCGTGCTCGTCCTCGCCTGTACCACGCCCTTCCCGCGGCTCCTGCGGGCGATGCAGTGGTTTGGGCTGCCGCGCCTGTTCATCATGGTGCTCGCGTTCCTCTACCGCTACCTCTTCGTCCTCGTCGACGAGGCCGACAGGATCGCCCGTGCGCGCGACAGCCGCTGCCCGTCGCGCCGCGGGCGGTGGACCGTCACGCCAGCCATCCTCGGGATGCTCTTCGTCCGCAGCGTCGACCGCTCCGACCGCATCTACGCGGCGATGCTCTCGCGCGGCTTCGACGGGGCCGTCCGCGTGCTCGACGGCCTCGCCTTCCGCCGCGCCGACGCCGCCGTGCTGGCGGGCCTCGCCATCTACCTCTCACTGTTCCTCGCCGCCTTCCTCGGCGGGTGGTGCCCCGCATGAGCCACGCCATCGCCGCGCGCGACCTCGCATTCACCTACCACGACGGCACGGCCGCGCTGCGCGGCGTCTCCTTCGAGGTCGTCCGCGGCGAGACCGTCGCCCTCGTCGGCCCCAACGGTTCGGGCAAGACCACGCTCCTGCTCCACCTCAACGGCATCCTCCGGCCCGCCGCGGGCACGCTGCACGTCTGCGGCCGCAGCGTGGGGCCCGCTGCCCTCCCCGAGATCCGCTCGAAGGTCGGCGTCGTCTTCCAGCACGCCGACGACCAGCTTTTCATGCCGACCGTCTTCGACGATGTGGCCTTCGGCCCGCTGCACATGGGCCTGCCGCCCGGGGAAGTCCGCGAGCGCGTCGCCCGCGCCCTCGAGCAGGTGGGGCTCGCCGGCTTCGAGGCCCGCGCCCCGCACCACCTCAGCGGCGGCGAAAAGAAAGTTGCCGCCATCGCCACGGTGCTCTCCATGTCGCCCCAGATCCTCGTGATGGACGAGCCGACGGGCAGCCTCGACCACCGCTCGCGGCGGCGGCTCATCGGCCTGCTCGCATCGCTGCCGCAGACGCTGCTGATCGCCACGCACGACCTCGGCCTCGTGGCGGAGATCTGCCGCCGCACCATCATCCTCGACGCCGGGCGCGTGGCCGCCGACGGCCCCACCGCCGCCATCCTCGCCGACGCTCCCCTCCTCGCCCGGCACGGCCTCGAGCCGCCCGCGCCGCCCGCGGCCCGCACCTGAAAAAGTTTTGACTTCCCCGCACGATGGCAGTAGAATTGAAGGCAGAGGACTTCCCTCGCCACGGGCTACGGCGCCCGTCCCTGACTACCCAGGGGGAGACACAGATAAATGATCCCTGTCGAGCTTTCCCGAATCCTCATCACCGAGACGAGCGACCAGCAGATGATCTGGCTGCGCGAGCGCCAGGGAACCCGCACCTTCCCGATCGTCATCGGCCTCTTTGAAGCCATCGCCATCAAGCGCAAGCTCAACGACGAGGCGGTGGAGCGGCCCCTCACGCACGACCTCATGGCCAGCCTCATCTCGCGCCTCGACGGCCGCGTGGAGCGCATCGTCGTCACCGCCCTCAAGAACACCACCTTCTACGCAAAGATCATGATCCAGCGCAACGGCAAGCTCATCGAGGTGGACTCGCGGCCAAGCGATGCCATCGCCCTCGCCGTGCGCGTGGCCGCCCCCATCTACGTCGAGGAGGAGCTCCTCGACCTCGTCGGCAAGGCCGAAGTGCGGCCCGACGAGGAAGCCGAGGAAGAGCACGAGGAGGAAGAAGAGGAGCAACAGGAGGAGGAAGAGGAGTAGATGCGCGCCGTCCCCTCGCGGAGGGATGGCTGAGTGGTCTAAAGCGACGGTCTTGAAAACCGTTGGCATCATTTCCTAACTGCCTATCCCGCAAGAACTTGCGAAAACCGCCAATGCAATGTGCACCACCTGTGCACCAGATATTTTGACTTTGGCGGGGGATAGGGTAGCTGCCGGACACCGGAATCCTGGACGGCGCAAATGCGGCCCTTGACCTCGAGCACCAGGCACCTGCACTAACGGCCATACAGCCGGCCTCGGGTGTCGAGTTCGGCACCATCACAAAGACCAGCATCCAAATCCGTTGCACCAACACGCCATCCAACCTCTCCGCCGGGAACTCCGGGCTGATCGTACGATGCGTGACCACCGGGTCGGACTCCGGATGGAAGCAGGACAACGATTTCTGGACGCTGACGGACCTCGCGCCCAACACGCGGTGTACATTCACCGTGCAGACGAGGAATGGCGATGGTGTGACAACGCCCGCAACGTCCGCCACCCCGGTCAATACCCTCAACTCGCGCTATACTCTGCCCGTCGACCCGATGGTGACCTGTGACAGAGCTACAGGCAATCCGGTGTATCCGAGCAATACCGTCTTCACCTTCACGAACCAGGCAGGGTGGGGCCAGGGCAATCTGAAACGCTATGATTATGGCTGGACCTCCGACCCGGGACCAACTTACAATTCCTCTTCCTGGTCATCAGGAGCGTTGGCCAAAACGGCCACGCCGGGAGTCTGGTTCCTGCACGTACGGAGCAGGAATGGAGATGGCAAGGGAGACGCCGTTATGACCCTGGGGCCGTTCTGTGTGCTCGATGCACCAGTCCCTCAGGTCATCGCGGCGGAAACGGCGCGCTACGCCAGCATAAGCTGGCCGCCGGTTGCAGGCGCGGAAGAATACTACGTGGAGTGTGATACGACTGACACTTTCGATTCTCCCCAGGCCAACAGCGGCTGGATCACCGGCACAAGCT
>Ga0172364_10003554_pt1 | contig 12467 bp, 13 predicted proteins | sample LakKivSesite10cm_FD_114545 | JGI IMG/M metagenome (GOLD analysis project Ga0172364, IMG submission 114545) | Sediment microbial communities from Lake Kivu, Rwanda - Sediment site 10cm | ecosystem: Environmental > Aquatic > Freshwater > Lake > Sediment | place: Rwanda: Western Province, Lake... | reverse complement strand
TAAGTCGGGAGTGTTATCTGCCTGGCATTATTCTGGCGATCAAGGAAGTAATAAAACGCAAGGGGTTGACTTACGGGTTGGATGCCTTGCTGAAGCTATAGGAAACGTCATGGAAGGATTCAACGTAGCTGTTATTGACGCCACCGATATCGTAGGGCAGGAAGTTGTTAAGGTCCTGGAGCAACGCAAGTTCCCGGTGGCTTCCATCCAGCTGCTATCCCCTCAGAATTCGTCCGGCGTGAGACTGCTGTTCAACCATCGAAGAATCGAGGTCAGGGAAGCGAAAACGGAGACATTTCGAGATGTTGATATTGCATTTTTCTGCACCGATGCTGACGTCAGCCGCAGGTTAGCCCCGTTGGCCGCGGAAGCCGGAGCAGTGGTCATCGACAATAGCAGCGCTTTCAGGATGAACCCTAAAGTGCCCCTGGTAGTGCCGGAGGTCAATCCTGAGGATATAGAATGGCATAAGGGAATAGTGGCCAGTCCGAAGTGCTCGACGATCCAAATGGTGGTCGCGCTGTATCCCCTGCACAAAATCAGCCCCATAAAGCGAATTGTAGTTAGCACGTACGAGTCTGTATCGAGCAGTGGCAGCGCTGCTCTGAAAGAAATGACGAATCAGGCGCGATTTGTGCTGGAAGGGCGCCGTATCTGCCCTCATGTCTATTCTCATCAGATAGCCTTTAACGTGCTGCCGGAGATCGGTGTCTTTTTGGATAATGGATACACTAAGGAAGAACAAAGAATGGCGGAAGAAACACGTAAGATATTGCATGTTGCAGACATCGCTATTTCGGCCACGTGTGTCAGGGTTCCAGTCTGGTTCGGGCATAGCGAGGCAGTTAACGTGGAATTTGGTTCGCCTATTACGTCCGAAGAAGCCAAGAAGGTCCTGGCGCAGGCTGCTGGAATCCGGGTGCTTGACGATCCCACCGTCAGCTTCTATCCTCAGCCCTGGGCCGCTAGCGGATCGGACCATGTATTTGTAGGCCGAATCAGAAGAGATGTATCGCATCCTAGCGGACTTGTCATGTGGATAGTGGCTGACAATGTACGTAAAGGAGCAGCACTGAATGTCGTGCAGATTGCTGAGCAAGGGATAGAGAGGGGTTGGATACGCCCTAAGGAAAGTCTGGCCAGTTTGAATGAGTAAGCGGGTAGTCCGCAAGACGTCTCCAAAGTTGCGGGGCGGGGGCACGCTGGGTCGCCTGTTAACAGCCATGGTAACACCCTTTGATGCTCGGGGCCAGGTTGACTATCATCAAGCTAAGAAACTGGCACTGTCTTTGCTTGACTCGGGCAGCGATGGGTTGGTCGTCTCGGGCACCACTGGCGAGTCTCCCACTTTGAGCCGCGAAGAGAAACTGCGGCTTTTTGCTGAAGTAAAATCGGTCGTAGGCAACCGCGGAGCAGTGGTTGCCGGCACGGGTAGCTACGATACCAGAGAAAGCCAGGAGTTAACCGGGGAAGCGGAGAGAATCGGGGTTGACGCCTGTCTGCTGGTGGTTCCCTACTACAATAAGCCGACCCAGCAAGGACTGTGGGAGCATTTCAAGGCTATTGCTCAGAGTACTACATTGCCCTGCATCATCTATAATGTACCATCGCGTACCGTTACTAACCTTACCGCCGATACGCTGATCAAGCTCAGTCAAATTGATAATGTTGTGGGCGTGAAGGAAGCCAGCGGCAGTTTCGGGCAGATAGCCGAGATTATTGAAGGAACCGGCCCAGACTTCTTGGTCTATAGTGGCAATGACAGCGACACCTTGCCTATACTTGCTCTGGGCGGTTACGGAGTCATCAGCATCGCCTCACATCTGGTGGGAATCCAGATAGAGGATATGATAGATAGGTTCCTTGGCGGCAGATTTGAGGAAGCAGCCAGAATTCACCGGCATCTATTAGCTCTGGTAAACGCCCTGTTCATTGTCTCCAACCCTGTGCCGGTGAAGTGGGCCCTTAATCATATAGGTTTTCGGGTGGGGAAACCTCGCCTGCCTCTAACCGAGCCTGATGAAAAATCAGCCGACCTGATAAGGGCAACGCTAAAAAGCTACAAGATTGATTTGCCGATTCCCGGGAACTGACAGCTGACGGTTATCAGCTGAAGAGGTCTTTAGCCGGTATTATCTGCCTCCTATCTGGTCCTGTGGAAACGAGACTGATGGGACAGGAAAGGAGGTCTTCGAGGCGGGACATATATCTGCGAGCTGCCGCAGGCAGCTTTTCCAGATTTCGAACTCGACTTATCGATTCCTGCCAGCCCGCCACTTCTTCGTAGATAGGTTGGCATTTTTCTAATACGGCGACCTCCCCGGGAAAAGACCTCAGGACCTCGCCTTTGAATTTGTAGGCAGTGCATATCTTAATCGAGGGGAAACCACCGTAGATATCGAGGTGAGTCAGGGCTATATCAGTCAGACCATTTATCTGCACGCTGAAGCGACCTGCCAGGGCATCAAACCAGCCGCATCTTCGCGGCCTTCCTGTTCTGGCACCGTACTCATGAGCCTTCTCCCGTATCAGGTCGCCGGTCTGGTCTTTGAGTTCTGTAGGCATAGGCCCGGCACCCACCCTGGTGTTATATGCCTTGAACACGCCCAGCACACGGTCGATTGCCCGCGGGCCCAGGCCTGCGCCGATGCAGCCTGCTCCGGCCAGAGGTGAGGAAGACGTCACGTAGGGATAGGTGCCGAAGTCAGGGTCGAGCAGAGCTCCCTGGGCGCCTTCCAGCAGGACCAGGTCTCCCTTTCCAGCCGCTTCGCGAACCACTGAACTGGTTTCCCGGATGAAAGGAGCCAGCTGCTCCCCATAGTGGCAGTATTGTTCATAGACCTCTCTCAGGGCCAGAGGCGAGACTTTGTACACCTTGGTCAGGATGGTGTTCTTGAGCTCCAAAGCCGACTTCAAGCGGCTCAGAAATACACGCCTATCCAACAAATCTCCGGCACGAATGCCCAAACGGGCCACTTTGTCAGCAAAGACCGGACCGATTCCTCTCAGCGTGGTACCTATTGCGCCTTTGCTGCGTCTTTCTTCCTCCAATCTATCAAGGAGGGTGTGATAGGGCATGACCAGGTGAGCACGGTCACTGATGAGAAGGCGGCTCGTATTGATCGCATGATTATGCAGGTCATCGATTTCCTCAAGAAGCACCGCCGGATTGATAGCTACACCATTGCCAATAATGCAGGTCACCCGGGGGTAGAAAATGCCCGAAGGCACGAGATGCAGCCTGAACTCCCCGTAAGGGTTCTTTACAGTGTGGCCAGCATTATCTCCGCCCGAGAAGCGAGCTACTACCTTCGCCTTCTCAGCTAAGAGGTCAATTATCCTTCCTTTACCTTCATCGCCCCACTGCCCTCCCACAATAGTTATGACCGCCATCTAGTTACCCTCAATTCTGGCCTGCTTCCGTACGTAAACCATCCTTTGAATTACAGTGATGGAAACAAAGACCGCCAGAACACATAGAGCCACAAAAACACTACGGACAAAGACCCGACTTACCAATAGACCTATTGCTAATACTATAACCCGTTCTGCTCTGGTAAACAAGCCAATTTGACACTGCCAGCCGAGTCCCTCCGCTCTAGCTCTTATGTAACTGACCAGGAAGGAACCAACCAGGACAACAAGAACGAGTACAATTGCCGGGGTGGCGCCTTCTTGAGGGACATACCAAATCAAGAGGCCAGATAGGGTCGCCGCTTCAGAAATACGGTCCGCCGTGGAATCCAGAACGGCGCCGAACTTCGTAGTCCGCGTGCTGAAGCGGGCCAGAGCTCCGTCAAGGAGGTCAAACAAGCCTGCAATCAGAATTAGTACCCCGCCCAGAACGAGGCGCCCCGTAGCAATAACATAGGCCGCACCGAGGTTCAGGGCGAGATTTGTCAGGGTGAGAGCATTGGGCGTTATCCCAGTCTTACTTAGAATCCTGACTATGGGATCGGCAATACGATAGCCTAGATTCCGTCGAATCCCCGGTAAGTTCATTCGGCTCTACCGGCTGATTTAGCGCTTGAAGCTGCCACTCCTGCCACAAAAATGGCTTATGCCCCCACCTTGGCCGACTCCAGTTCAGGCAGGGTGATGGGGATCTGCTGTTCGTGCCCTGCGATAAACTCCTCGGTCCTGATGTGTGCTTCCTCATCGGAGTACTGAATCGGCGGGGACTTCATGAAATAAGCCGAAGGCCCCACTATGGTCCCGCTCAAGCCACGGTCTCGCGCCAGTTTGCAGCAGCGTATGGCGTCGATGACCACGCCGGCCGAGTTCGGACTATCCCATACCTCTAGCTTCAACTCCAGATTCAGAGGCACGTCGCCGAAGGTACGTCCCTCCATCTTCAGGTAACAGAATTTGCGGTCAGCCAGCCAGGGCACGTAATCGCTGGGACCGATGTGAATGTTGTCGTGCCCAATATCGTAATCTAGCTGTGAGGTGACAGCGTTTGTCTTGGAAATCTTCTTGGACTCCAGGCGTTCTCGTTCCAGCATGTTCAGGAAATCAGTATTGCCACCGAAATTTAGCTGATAGGTTCTTTCCAGTCTCACACCGCGGTCACGGAAAAGCTTGGTCAATATTCTGTGAGTAATCGTGGCCCCTACTTGGGACTTAATATCGTCACCGATGACTGGCAATCCTCGCTCGGCGAACCTGCCCTGCCAATACCTCTCGCGACCGATGAAAACAGGCATGCAATTGATGAAGCCACAGCCGGCAGTCAGCACCTGTTCCACGTACCATTTAGTTGCCTCCTCGCTCCCTACGGGCAAATAGTTGACCACCACAGCTGTTTCAGTCTTCTTGAGTATCTCTACAATGTTGGCGGTCGGACCTGCCGCCTTGGTGATAACTTGAGACAGATACTTGCCCAGTCCGTCGTGGGTCATGCCCCGGTCAACGCGGATGCCTGTCTTGGGCACGTCACAGAATTTAATGGTGTTATTCGGCTTGGTGTAAATGGCCTCGGCTAAATCCTGGCCTACCTTGTTTCTGTCGATGTCAAATGCGGCTACAAAGTTGATGTCGGATATATGATAGCCCCCTAGATTGACATGCATTAAGCCCGGGATGAATTCGTTTTCCTTGGCGTCCCTGTAATAATGGACTCCTTGCACCAGAGAAGAGGCACAATTACCGACACCTATTATGGCTACGTTTATTGGTTCCATTTTTCCCTCCTTTGCCGACGTGCACCTTATTCTGGGAGCTGATTTTATCATCCTTCTCAGCGCTTAGCTCCCCCATCAATTTGAGCAATCTCGCGCCCCGCTCGATAGAATCATCGTAGTGAAAGCTGAGCTCTGGCATCTGTTTCAATCTTAGGCGAGCTGCCAGTTCTCTGCGCAGAAATCCCGAGGCATTGTTAAAACCTGCCAGCAAGTCCTCTTTATTCATCTCAGTAGCCAGCGTGCTAACGTATATCTTGGCATACCTGAGGTCAGCCGAAAGAGTGACTTCTGTCACGGAGACAAACTTGCCCAGTCTCGGGTCATTGACCTCACGCTCAAGCAACGTACAGATTTCCCGCTGGATCAACCTGCTCGTTCGTTCACTTCGCCTGCTCATTGGGACACTCTATCCGGGCAGCACGGCTAGCTTACTCTTTCCCTTTTGTAAAACTCAACGATGTCACCGACCTGAAAACTGACATTCCCCTCTATGCCCACGCCACATTCGAGGCCGGCGGACACCTCGGGCACGTCTTCCTTGAATCGTTTCAGACTGGCAACCCGGGATTCACCTATGATTTTATTCTGCCGCAATACTTTGACAAGAGAATCCCTCGACGCTTTGCCCTCTACGACATTGATCCCGGCTATTTTCCCCTGCTTACCGCGAGGGAAGACGGCTCGTATTTCCGCGCGCCCCCTGAGCACTTCGGCATATGTCGGCTCGAGCATCCCCTTCAGCGTCCTGTCCACATCTTCTGTTAGCCTGTAAATCACATCATAATGATGGATGCCTACCCCCTCCGCGTTGGCTAGCTCCGCTGCTCCGGGTGAGGTGGGAGTGTTGAAGCCGATGATGATGCCTTTTGAAGCTGAGGCCAGAAGCACATCGCTCTCGGTGATGCTCCCGCTAGCAGCATGGATGACTCTGGGTTTTGACTTCTCTGTTCCTAACCGTTCTATGGAAGTCTTTATAGGTTCAATGCTGCCCTCAACATCGGTCTTCAGAACTATGTTGAGGTCTTTGATGCGCCCCTCACCTATTTGACTGGAAAGCGCACTTAGACTCAAGGTGGGATGTAGTCTGGCACGTCTTTGTTTTTCGACGATACTTCGTGCTTCACGCTCATCGGGAAGCACAACGAAACGGTCTCCCGATGTTGCCACCTCATCCAGGCCTAGGACCTCCACCGGAGTAGACGGCTCAGCCTTCTGGGCCGGACTTCCTTGATCGTCAAACATAGCTCTTATCTTTCCCCAGGCGTTGCCAGCTACCACAATGTCACCCCGCCTGAGGGTGCCCTTCTGCACAAGAAGGGTGGCCAGAGGGCCCTTCGTTTTGTCCAGCTTGGCCTCAATAACTACCCCTTCTGCCGCGCTGTCAGCGTCGGCTTTGAGTTCCAGTATGTCAGCAACTAAGAACAGATTCTCCAATAAGTCCGATATTCCTTGTCCCTTCTTGGCGGATATGGGCACAAGGACAGTATTGCCACCCCACTCCTCGATAACCAGACCTAGGTCCGCAAGCTGCTGTTTCACGCGTTCAGGATTAGCATCAGGTTTATCAATCTTGTTGAGGGCCACCACAATGGGCACCTTGGCCGCCTTGGCGTGGTCCACGGCTTCCACAGTCTGGGGCATCACGCCGTCATCAGCGGCCACCACCAGGGTTACAATATCAGTTGCTTGTGCCCCTCGGGCTCTCATGGCGGTGAAAGCTTCGTGGCCCGGCGTATCTAGGAAGGTGATTTTGCGTCCATCCACCAGGGCCTGGTAGGCACCGATATGTTGCGTAATTGCCCCTGCCTCACGGGCAGTTACGTTAGTCTTTCTGATGACGTCAAGAAGGGTCGTTTTGCCGTGATCAACATGGCCCATGACAGTAACTACCGGCGGGCGAACTGCTAGTTTAGCTTTGCCCTTCGTTCTTGCTTTCTCCTGTCTGGTAGGCGAGGGCTTGCGCCCTTTTGGCGCTCTGGCCTCGTAGCCGAAGTCTGAGGCTGTTGCCCCTGCAGTGTCAAAGTCAATGTTCTGATTAACGCTGGCCATGATGCCTTTGCGCATGAGCTGTTTGATCACTCTTGCCGGCTCTACTTTTAACAAGTCCGCCAGCTGTTTTACAGTTATGGAAGGTGGAAGTTCAACTTGTGGCGGGCCTTTTTTCGTTCCCGATTTGCTCTCGTTCAAGTTTAGCTGTCCTCCAGGCTATGTATGTGCTCGCGTAACGTTTGTCTATTGTCGTCGCAAAGTCTTGTTCGCAAAGCATAATCCAGTCGATTCTTCCTGAGCGCCAACTCCCAACAGGTTCTTTTCGGACATAGGTAAGCGCCTCTGCCTGGTTTCTTTGCGAATACGTCTATCTCGGCAACGCCGTTCCCTGCGCTCGCCAGACGAATCAAGTCTTTCTTTTCCCTAACCTGCCGGCAAGCTACGCAGGTACGCTGAGGCAGATTCTTACCCTTCGCTCTCATCATCGATAAGGCGCTCATCTTGCTTCTTATACTTTAGCACCTTTCCCTTCCTTTTACCTTTGGTTTCGCTTTTCGCTTTGTCGGGCGCCTTTGCTTTCAACGCCCCTGCCAGAATATCTTCAGCAAAACGGATATGCTTTTCTTCGGGCTTCTCGGTTGAAGCCGCTGAAACGCCTGGAATCTCAACCGGCTCTGCGCCCGCGACCTCCTCAGCCGGTCCTGCGTCACCGATCTCCTCAGCCGCCTCTGTGCCACCGATCTTCTCAACCGGCGCTGTTTTGCCGCGTCTCCTTTTCTTAGCTTCAGAGGGAATCACTTGCTCCGCCCCTCCCGGTTCCGGTGCAACGGCTCTTTCCGCCTCAATAGCCGAGACGCTCTTGATGTCTATTCTCCAGCCTGTGAGTTTCGCAGCCAGTCGGGCGTTCTGCCCTTCTTTCCCTATGGCCAGCGAAAGCTGCTTGTCGGGCACAACCACAGTGGCTGTGTTGCTTTTTCCGTCGGTCTTGATGCTGGTCACTTGAGCCGGGCTCAAGGCGTTAGCAATGAACACTGCCGGGTCTGGATGCCATTGGATGACATCTATCTTTTCGCCATTTAGTTCGTTAATGATGCTTTGCAGCCTTATGCCTCGAGGCCCAAGGCAAGAACCTACCGGATCGACATTTTCTTGCATGGTTGCTACTGCCACTTTGGTCCTGTGTCCGGCCTCGCGAGCCAGTCCTTTTAGCTCCACGATCCCGTTATGAACCTCAGGGATTTCCAGCTCAAAGAGGCCACGAATCAGGTTGGGATGAGAGCGAGAGAGTACTATCTGAGGCTCTTTGTCCCTCTGAGACATCTCAAGAAGATAGAACTTGAGTCGCTGTCCCCTATAGTAGTGTTCACTGGGGACCTGCTCATCTAGGGGAAGTATTCCCTCTATTCTGTTCAGCCTGACATAAACTCGTTTGGGTTCCATGAATTGAATGGCTCCACTGACAACCTTTCCTTCCCTGTCGGTGAACTCTTCGTAGACAATGCGATGTTCGGCCTCCCGTAATCGCTGCAGAACGACTTGCTTTGCCGCCTGAACCGCGATACGGCCGATATTACTCGGTGTGCACTCTATGTTTATTACATCGCCAAGTTGGGCCGTGGCTCGCAGTTTTCTGGCGTCCTTAACCGTGAGTTCACGATTTGGGTTGGTAACGGACTCAACCGCGACCTTCTGAACATAGAAATTGATGTCGCCGCTGTCCGGATCGACTTTCACCAGAACATCTTGTTCCAGGGCAGACATGCTTTTCTTGTACGCCGAGGCCAGCGCTGATTCCAGGGCAGCCAAGACTATTTCTTTCGGCAAATTCCTCTCGGCCGAAAGCTGAGTAATCGCAGCCTTAAGCTCTGTTTTCATCTTCCCGTTACCCTTCAGTTTCTTTTTCTGTCATGTAGTAAAAAGGTGGGTCACCCCCACCTTAGCATAGATATAGTTTTCTCTAATTTAGCACATTCAGGCTGAAAATGCAAAAGGTCACATAAATAGCTTATAATACGTAATCTATCAGTCTGGGTGGAACATGCTAGCTTTGGAAGGTGTCAAGGTTCTGGATCTATCGATGTTGGTTCCCGGTGCGTTTTGCACGATGCTGTTGGGGGACTTGGGCGCTGATGTGCTCAAGATTGAGGCGCCAGGAGTGAATGAATTCAGGGATTCATCTCGGACCCTCCCAAAGGAAGAACAACGAAAGGCAGCAGCTTATTACGCCCTTGACCGGAACAAAAAGAGCATCGTGGTCAACCTGAAGTCGGAGGCCGGACGCGAGGTATTCTATCGCCTTTCCCGGAGGGCAGATGTTATTGTCGAAGGTTTTAGACCTGGGGTAGTAGAACGCTTGAAGATAGACTACGAGACCATAAGCAAGCTGAATCCCGGAATCATTTACTGCTCGCTTAGTGGTTATGGTCATGACGGTCCTTACCACACGTTTCCCGGGCATGATATCAACTACATAGCTATGGCCGGCGTCCTGGGCCTGATCGGGTCGGGCGAGGGACCTCCGGTCATACCCCTGAATCTGGTTGCTGATTTTGCCGGTGCGGCACTGTACGGGGCTCTGGGTATTTCGGTGGCTTTGGTGGCTAGAAACAAGACAGGGAGGGGGCAATATGTGGATGTGGCCTACATGGATGGAGCAATATCGCTCATGACCTGGTTCAATTGTGGCTACTTCTTCGATGGATCGGTGTTGAAGCGCGGTGAATCATGGCTTCATGGTGCCTATCCCTATTACGGAGTTTACGAAACCAAAGATGGTAAGTATATCTCTATTGGCTGCCTCGAACCGCATTTTTGGGAGAACCTGTGCCGGCTCCTGAGCAAGGAAGGGTATGTTCCCTATGGCTTCGCCCTGGAACATACTTTTCACAAGCCTGAAGGCGAGAAGTGGGATGAAGTCCACTCCTCATTGAAGCAGGTCTTCTTGACCAGGACAAGGGATGAATGGTTTGAGTTGTTGATTCGTAATGACGTCCCGGCCGGGAAGGTGCATACACCGGATGAGGTTTTCAGCGATCCGCAGGTCCTTCATCGTCAGATGGTAATAGAGGTGCAACACCCGACCCTGGGCAAGATCAAGCAAGTCGGCGTGGCTCCCAAGCTATGCGGCACACCCGGCAAGGTGAGAAGTCTGTCTCCTCTTCCTGGCGAAGACACTGACGAGGTACTACGTGGGTTGGGCTATCAGCAAGACGAAATCAGTGATTTGCGTCGGGAAGGCGCAGTGCATTAAGAGAGTCAAAATGGCCGAAAGATGTGTTTTCTGTCGAATTGTTGCTGGCGAGATACCCGCCGATATTGTTTATCAAGACGAAGACCTCTTGGCTTTCAGGGATATCATGCCCCAGGCACCCACCCATGTGCTCATCATCCCCAAGACGCATATCACATCCGTGGCTGAACTCACCGAGAGACAGGCTAATCTTGTCGGACGCCTCATAATCGTAGCCAGGAATCTGGCGAAGAAAGAAGGCGTGGCCGGGAAAGGTTATCGACTGGCGATAAACTGTGGTCCTGAAGGGGGACAGGTCGTGCCTCACCTTCATCTTCATCTTCTCGGTGGCAGGCAGATGGACGCCAAGCTTGGCTAGATTGCCATGTGTGATGCCGGCCGGTGCCCGGTCACTGTGGACCGGATGCGACCGGGAGTGCTCTGAGCCTATGAAGAGCTCAATCTGGCTATTAACGCTTCCACCGCTTCGTCTGGAGTGGATGCCCCTGCGGTAATACCGATGCGTTTCTTGCCGGCAAGCCACGAGGATTCGACCTCACTGGCTGTCTCTACCGAGTGGGTTTCCACCAGAGGAGAACATATTTCAACAAGGTGCCTGGTATTGGCGCTATCGCTTCCACCGATTACTATCATGAGTTCGCTCTGGCGAGCCAATCTTGCGGCAGCTTCTTGCTGACCCTGCACCACTTTACATAAAGTATTAATAATGCGAATCTCCTCGATTTTGGGTCCCACCGCTCCCATAAGCTGTCTCACAAACTTGAAGAAGGCGGACTGGGTCTGTGTTGTTTGCGAAATGACACCCAGGCGCGACGATGATTTTGCCGTCCCGCCTATTTGTCTCACGTCCAGGGCAGCTGTGCCTTTATCCCCTGCCCAGCCTAGCAGTCCTTTGACCTCGGAGTGCTCCTCGTCTCCGAATATGACTACGTCGAAACCAGCTTCAGCTAATTCCCTGGCTGCATTTTGAGCTTTGCGGACTATCGGGCAAGTGGTGTCAATGACACGGATGCGGCGGGCCTTAATGTCAGATAACAGCGCCGGGCTGGTACCGTGAGTGGTGACGGACAGGACTCTGCCCCGGGCCTGCCCGAGACGACCTATGGGTTTCACTCCCAGGTCGGACAGCATTTCCACCAGCAGTCGGTTGTGCGCTACGGGTCCCAGTGTTTCTATTTCTCCGTACCTGGCGGCTGCCTCCTTCAAGAGCCTTACGGCGCGTTTGACGCCAAAGCATAGACCGAGCTTCTCGGCCTTGCTAACTTTGACGTTCCACATAGGCGCCCTGATATTCGGGGGGTAGTAACGCAGCGATTTCCCCCATCAGTTGTGTGGTCAATGACTGCATTTGTGATTTACTTATCCTGTGGTCGGTTGGAGGCAGCGTGAATGACCTGCCAATGTTGACCACTATATGGGGACGTTTCCACAGCCAGCTTGCGCCATGGATCTTGTCCGTTCCGGCGATGCCGACGGGAAGAAGAGGCACGCCTGTTCTTGAGGCTATGACTGCGGAGCCCGGTCTGCCCTTTCTGAGTTTGCCGTCCAGACTTCTGCCCCCTTCCGGGAACATCCCAAGGATGAAACCTTCGTCCAGCGCCTTTCTGGCGCCCTCAAGGATCCTCTGCTTCTCTCTGACCTTGCCGTTACGTTGTAGTGACAGCGCGCCGGCCCAGCGGAGCCAAAACCTCAAGAACAGGGGACGAAACAGTTCCTCCTTGGCCACGAAGGTAATCCATCGTGGAAAGCCAAACACGAGAAGAAACGGGTCGAGAAGACTAACATGGTTGGCCACCAATATCAACGGACCCGTTAACGGTATGTTTTCTCTCCCTTCAACTTTCCAGGAGAAGAGAAGATTAAACAAGGGCCTGAGCACGGTCACGAAAACTTTCTGGGAGAAGGTCATAAATTCACCGCCAGGTTATATATTCTATCCACAACTTGCTCCAGCGTAAAGTTCTCCGTATTGATGATTACCGCGTCTTCAGCGGGTTTAAGCGGCGAGACTTTTCTATTGATGTCCATCTCGTCCCGCCTCTTTA
>Ga0172364_10003548_pt1 | contig 12472 bp, 10 predicted proteins | sample LakKivSesite10cm_FD_114545 | JGI IMG/M metagenome (GOLD analysis project Ga0172364, IMG submission 114545) | Sediment microbial communities from Lake Kivu, Rwanda - Sediment site 10cm | ecosystem: Environmental > Aquatic > Freshwater > Lake > Sediment | place: Rwanda: Western Province, Lake... | reverse complement strand
ATATTATAATTGTCATCATTAGCTGTTAGTACCCACCTTCCCCTTTCTTTCATTAACGAAGCAAACGGCCCCAAATTTTTATATTCTCCATAACCACCGTCACTACCCTTTATTAAAGTAAAAAATAAGCATCCTTCAATATTAGATATGCCATTTGGCTGGCTCTCCAAAAAATCCAGGCCATCCAACCATTTCTTTGTCAAAGATAGAGAGCTGTCGCTGTCATCATTAATTCCAAGAATTTGTCTGTGTTCTTTTTCTGAAAAGAATTTCAATGATTCTACTATCTTTGGATAATCCCAATTAACTATTATTGTTTTTGAAGATAATCCTTCCCAAGATCCCTCAACTGATCCGTTTACTGCATAATAATTTTTGATTGCATTATGATATGGATCAAACATATCGCTCCAAACAAATATTTCCAAATTAGGATTATATGCCAACAATATTTCTTCAGTCTTACGAAAGGTTTCTGCCATGTATTCACCTGCTGTAATATGACTACAACATGGATCCCAGTTTGCTACTGCCCATTCATCAATATTAATTAAAAATCCATACGGGTTATTATTAAAGTATGAACTTAGTCTTTGAAGGGTTTTTTCAATAATATTGTAATATTCATAATGACAAGAAGTAGCATATCTGCCATAAATATCTCCAGCTAAATACCAAGATACTCTCAATAATTCTTCCTCAATAATAGATGATCCAAAAGGAATAACTAGATATCCGTTTTCCACTATATAATCAATGTTTTCTTGATAGATTATCTTCTCATCATAAGATTTAACAACAATAGGTAAGCACGACCTACGCACCATATTGCATAATCCTAATTCTCGAATATTTGCCCCATCTAACCAAAAATTACCAAAGTAATTACAGCCTTTATTTATAAGTCCAAAATATAAGGTCGCCTTGGTTTTGCTCAAGCTAGTGAAAGTAAAGCTATATTTTGTCCAATCTTGAGTGTTTTTTGCAGAAATGCATGTCCGGCGAAGCAAAGCAACAGAACCGCTATTATCTGCATTTTTACCATATATAAATATTCCAATGGAAGAAGGAACGGTAAAGTTACTTGTTTTCAACCAAAAAGATACTTCATATGCTTTGTAAGATTTTAAATTCATACTAACCATAACTCTTTGATAACCATATGTAGAATTAGATAATGATGGATCTTTAAATAGAATTGAATTATTACCATTATAAGCTATTGTATTATCTTGACGAATAACTGTACCAGGATTATCAAGAATAGTCCAATTTTTAAGCCAATATTGTGTATCAATTTTATCCTGATCCCAATCCTCAAAATCCTTATTTGGCAGTATCAAGTTTTCATCATTTTTAATTGCAGCTATTCCGTTCTGAACATAAAAGATGGAATCGTTTATGGGCAGTGCTTCCAACATTTGGTTTAGGTCAGCTCCCTCATAGATGATATCAGACGGTCCGAAATTTCTTGGAATTATAACCATATCTAATTCCTTTGCCTTTTGTATTAGCGATTTAAATATAGATACTGAATATCCGCTTGACGCAAAAAACATTCCATTGTAACCCAAATGTTTTGCATGCCTCATAATTTCTACTAGGCGATCCAATTGATCTTGTGTAGAAAGAGTTCCGTGATACATAAAATACCTTTTGCTAAAAGTATTTTTTATGGGGTTCTGTGCATGAGTTATATTTTGATTTGCTAAAATGATAATACATAAAATAATTATAGAAAATAGATTTTTTTTGACTGCGTTCACTTTATATTCCTCTTCTAAGATTGTTGCCTCGAAAGAGACCTTTGCATAAAGGATATGGGAAAACAAAGGTTTATTACGTCAATCAAGCCTCATTTGTTTCATAAGTGGGACACACCTATATCTAATATTTATATCGAAAAAACAAACAAAAAACTTTACCTATTTCTTATGTTTTAGCCTTGACTTATGCTTCATACCAATATTGCTGAGAATTCTAAAAAGTGGTAGCTCTGCCGTTAAGTGTGGAGATGAAATTCATTGATATTTCACAGTGCCAAATGCTGACATTGCTCTGACATATTTGTCATGACAAACTATGACAAATATCTGATAAAGCTATATGCCATAAAGATTTATCACTATGACAGCATTGACATGTAAAACATCTATTTGAATATCATATTTTCCTATTCATCAAGGTTTTTGTGCCAAAATTCTAACTCCACACTTTAATGTGGTGCTACCGTCAAATGAAAATGCTCAGAATAAATCATGCAATGTCATTCCTGCGGAAGCAGGAATCTGGTGACTCTCCAGTCTGGGAAGACAGCTCATTTCTCTGTATCCCAGCCTTTTGTGCTTTGGCTACCGCGTCGCACAGGGGAATGACGGCTGTTGAGCATTTTCATTTACACATAGCGCTTCAATCCTTATGTTAATTGGTTTTAGCTGATTTCTAGAATTCTCAGATTGATGCAGGTTTACCCCTGATCTCAGCCGAAATTATGGCAAAGTAGAGATAAGTATGGTAAGAGAATATCAGCCAGATGCACTTATTCCCTGGTTAGCGGATGCACTCAAAAGTAGTGTGGATACATTGGATTAGCGGGGGAAATCATGAGGGTATGCACATCGATAAGTTTATTGAAGCGGAAGTTCCCCTGGGTGAAAATTTATAAATCCAGTCGTGATATGGTTTTGTATGAGTTTTTGTGCATAAATGTAGTCAGAAAAATATAATAATTAACAATATTTTTCCTTGATTTTTATTGATTTATGATGTATAATTGTAGTTATGTACATCGTTGAGATACCTTTTAATTCAAAAACAGGAAAAACTTATCGTTCGGTCTTGCTGCGGGAATCCTACAGGGAAGGACCAAAGGTCAGAAATCGAACTATCGCCAATCTATCCAAATGTACTCCACAGGAGATTACTGCTATTAAGCTTGCCCTCAAACACAAGGAAGATATTGCATTTCTGTTTCCTGATACGGTGGAATTGGTACAATTGCAAAAAGGCTCATCGGTTGGCGCAGTTTGGGCTGTCTATCAGACAGCAGAACGTCTAGGAATCCAGAAAGCCCTTGGAAATCAGTTGGAAGGGAAGCTAGCTCTCTGGCAAGTTATAGCCCGGGTCATAGAGCAAGGCTCGCGACTGTCAGCCGTCCGTCTAGCCAAAACACACGCAGTCTGTGATATATTGGGAATAAACTGTGGGTTTGATGAAGATGACCTGTATGATAATCTTAAATGGTTATCCGGACATCAGAAGGAGATTGAGGGGAAGCTATTTGGTAATCGTCATGGTAAAGATAAGCCAGAATTATTCTTTTATGATGTCACCAGCAGCTATCTTGAAGGAGAACACAATCAACTAGCCGCTTATGGATATAATCGTGATAAAAAGAAGGGCAAGATGCAGATCGTTATAGGTCTGCTGTGTGATGAACAAGGGGAGCCGGTGTCAGTGGAGGTATTCTCTGGCAATACCCAGGACCCCAGCACCGTCAGTTGTCAGATACATAAGATTACTGAGTCATTCGGCTGTCGTCATGTGATATTTGTTGGAGACCGGGGCATGGTGAAAAGCAAACAGATGCAAGCACTAACCAATGCAGAACTATACTATATTACTGCTATCACCAAACCCCAGATAGAGACATTAATCAAGTCTGGAGTTTTTAGACTGGATATGTTCTCAGAATCGGTACATGAAGTATTGCATGCTTCGCATCGTTACATTCTTCGCCGTAATGCTCAACGTGCAGAGGAGTTGAAAGCAACCCGTCGATCGAAGCGCAAGTGTATTGAGGAGTTGATTATTGAGCAAAATATCTATCTCCAGTCTCATAAGGGTGCAAAGTTATCAAATGCTTTGGAGAAAATCTCTGGAAAGATAGAGCAATTGAAAGTGCAGTCCTGGCTTATGTTGAAAAGTGAAGGGAGATTATTGCAGTTGGAAGAGGATGAAAATGCTTTACAGAATGAATCCCGTTTGGATGGTTGTTATGTCATCAAGACCGACGTTCCGCAGAGCATTGCCCACAAGCAGATCATCCATGATCGCTACAAAGACCTGTCTGTGGTGGAGAGTGCTTTCCGTACCTGCAAAACTGAGCACCTGGAGATGCGCCCTGTGTATGTGCAGACTGAAGAGAGTACCCGTGGTCATGCACTGGTGGTTATGCTGGCGTATCTGATAGTTCGGGAGTTGAGCCACAAGTGGACATCTTTTGATATGACCGTTCAGGAAGGATTATCCCAGTTATCCATGCTTTGTGCGATGGAGATGCGAGTCAATGATTCTATTACTTGTCTGAAGATCCCCAAACCTTGTGAACAATCGCTGAAACTATTGGAATCTCTAGGAGTTACACTTCCATCTGCGCTTCCACATAAGGGGGTAAATGTAGTCACTAAAAAGCAGTTGAATCAAAAGCGTAAAAAACCTTAAAACACAACACTTTAGGGGGCATCTGGAACCTATTTAAATGGGGGAACTTCCGTTGAAGTTACGATCTCTTCGGAACAAAGTAGTCGGAAGCGACGTATCGAGGAACTCCAAGAGTGATTAGAACCAGGGGATGCTCTGTTGGTTACTGAATTGAGCAGATTAGGGCGTAGCACTGGAGAAGTTATCATTCTGATTAATGATTTGATTGCCTATGGTGTTACTATCACCGTAATCAAATAGAACCTTCGCTTAAGCGGTGATTTGAAGGACGTGACACCTAAAGTGATGGTTACACTGCTGCCGCTTTTTGTAGAGATTGAGCGGAATTTTATTTCATTGATGACAAAAGAAGCACTGGCATCAAAGAAAGCGCAAGGGTACAATTCAGGCTACTATATATGATAAAGATCGTGGACGCATTGAGGAATCATTCTCTCTTGGTGTTCCTCAGAAACGCACTATCGAGCCCCATTTGCAGTATGGCACAACAAAGAGTCTCAATTATTACATCAGATCTCGTGAACGAAAGAAACTGACAGGAAAATCCAGTTAGTGAGTTTAATCCTACATTCCGCACCACTTTTTTTGGGCTTTTCCGGGTTTTTTATCAAATCTTGTGAAAGCCCACAAATATTGGACTCTGATTTTGGGGATTAATCTTGATATATTGCTAATTTCGCTGAATTCTGATTTAATCACCACTTTTCTGGGCAAAAGATGGATGGCCTGACTGTCCGATGAAACAACGCAAATGGGTGGAGATTTAGTATTCATAAGGCTATATCAGATTTCATTAAACACCAAAAGTTCAAGAAATAGGTGCGGAATGTAGGTATTACATTTATTTCAGTATTATTATCTTCTTTACGTCTGTGGTTTTTCCTGCACTTAAAATGCAGAAATATATGCCGCTTATGACATTCTCGCCGTTTACATTTGTGCCGTCCCAATATATTGCCTTATTCCTAGATAAATACTTTCCTGCCGGCAAATCAACTAGATCAAAATTTTTTACCATTTCACCTGAGGAATTATATATTTTTATGACAATCTGACTATCTTCTGATAGCTCAAAAGGTATCCATACTTCCGGGTTAGCAGGATTTGGATAAGGTGCCACAAGGTGTGAATATATTTTATCAGCTGATTTTCTTGTCTTTTCTCCGTACTCTAACTGTGTACCAAGGTTTATAGTGTCTGGGTTCACAATGTAGGCATTCATGATGGAAAGCTGCTGAATTAACAACCCTTTTTCTGTGTTAATGGCAGTCTCACGGGCGTTAGGGAAGTCAAAATCAAAAGCCACAGTCGCATTGGCTATAGGAGCGATTGCCTCAAGTGTAATAGTAGCTACTATTCCCTTTCCTTCTGACCAGTCAGATAGGCTTACTGCTGTATAGTCCAACTGAAATCCGGGGATTGAATTGCCCGGATCACCATGAGTATCATTTTCTAAGATGAATTCATTTATGAACGATCCATCTTTGAATGGCTGTATGCCAGACTTGACAGGGTCATTATCTACTACTCGAAGGAAGTCGCTATTAATAGTGAGATACAAAGATATACCGTTTATCGGGTTTCCTTTGGTATCTATTGCTATGTTTAGGTCAAACTGCTTCCCTGGATCCGCAAATATGATGTTGCTATTAGTTTTCGACTCCAGAATAATTAAATCTTGAGCAAGAGTTGATGAAATACAAGAAACAAAAATAATTACTGAAAAGATGAATCTCATAGTTGCTCCTCTGAGTGATTTTGCTGATTATTTTTCTCTCAGACTTTGTGAGAGGTTAGCAAAAAGTAAACATAACATTAGTTTTGAAATCTGTTCCTGTAAACAAAGTAAGCATAAATCATGCCACCTCTTACGATTCTATTTATCTAGCGGGATAGGGTGAAATTTTTATACACTTTCGTAGTGCCGGCTATGTCACAAAATGCATCATTTTTTGTGTATAGGACAATGTCGGTTACAGATAAAGTGTTTATAGTGTTTATGTTGCTTATTCAGGCATGGAAGATATCGCAACATTTGAAATTCAGTTGCTTAGCCTGTTTTCAACACGCGATAGCCAAAGAACAAACGTTTATTCATGTAATTCGTGATTCATATCTGGAACACACTCAATTTTTTTTATTTTCCATGTCACATTTTCCCCTTGTGTGGTGTCTATATATATATGAAGGCTAAAACACGCTACGTTTTTTTATCTCAGCCTCAGCAAGCCTATCTTTTAGTTCTCGTTGCCTCTCTCGCCGTTACTGCAATATCCTATTTATCCCACGAGAGCCTTAGCAGTGGAATCTGTTTTGGCCTGTTTGCTGAAGAAGCGTATCCTAACTCTACTTTGTTAAAATAACATGGGAAAATGGATGTGGAATGAAGTATAATAATGGTGGAAGCATATGAGAGGATATGATTAACCTTCAGGAGACTATGATGAATTACCTTGCACCTGTTCGCATCCCCATGTTTGAGCCCTTCTACAAGAAATTCGATAACATATTCAGTGAACCATCTCAAAGGGAAAACTTTCGACTCTATGGCAATGGATTAATGTTAGAAATAAAGCGAAAGAATATATGGTATATTACTGAACATATTCCTGAGACGGATTATCAGCCCGTTCACCACTTCATGCATGATGCTCCTTGGGACGAGGTTAGACTCAATGACCAGAGAGTAGAGATGATGAACAGTAATAAGTCTACCAGAAGTTGCCATGATGGGTATGTAGTCGTTGATGATACTGGCAATCCAAAGTCAGGTGATTCTACTCATGCCACACGAAAGCAATGGATAGGTTCACTTGGCAAGGTGGAACAGGGACAGGTGGTAGTTACCAGTCATTATGTAGATTCCAGAAAGGACTGGCCTATTGATCATCGTCCATACCTACCCCAGAAGTGGGTAGAGGAACGGAATGCATCACTTATTGATAATCCTGTTGATAATCCTGATAAAGAGCCATATGTCTTCAAATCTAAGCTAGAGTTGGGCTTAGAGCTAGTTGATGATACTATCAAGCGTGGTATTCGATTCTCTCATCTGTTGATAGATGCATGGTATGGCAATAGCCCGGATTTCATCAAAGGTGTCGAGAGTAGGAAACGTCTTTACATAACGTCTTTATATGCAAACCGTCATGTCTATTGCCCTGGTGAGGAATCTATAGAAGAGCATTCTGTAAAGGAGCTTGTGACTTCCCTAGAAGATGATGCTTTTTCTGAGGTTGATTATACTAAGGCAAATGGTGAAACACAGAAAGCATATGTAGCAGACACTATATTGAAGGTTAAGAATCTGCCTGGCGAACATCGGGTATTGATAGTCAAACCGACCCCACAAGAGAAGGATATGGACAAAATAGATGTGCTTATGAGCAATGATACACTCAGTGATGTAGCATCTATGTTGCGTGGCTGGAGTTTTCGAGACTCCATAGATAAATTCTATCTTCGTGGTAAAGATGACCTGGGTTTCGATCAATACCAGGTGCGAGATGATAGACCGATTCGTCGTCATTGGTATATGGTATTTCTGATGTATAGTTTTATCATATGGCACAGGCAGTGTGGTAGTTTCAAGAAGTGGAGCACACATGCTTGTAAGACCTTCGGACGACTTCTGGATGTGATACGCACAAAGCTGATGCTATATTTTTACAAATGGTGTGTGGCTAACCCACAGCGCTGGCATGACTTTCTACATAATGAGAAAGGTATCCCAATGGTAGAGATAATGTCTTAGCAGATGCTTCAGACCTTATCATTACTGCATTTCTTGCCAATATTATGCCTTAATATAACAAAGTAGAGCTAATAGATTCGTTAATATCCCCTTCACCCGTGATATATATTCCGGTGTATCTATGTTCTCTAAACGTTCAATCTCCGCAGCGATTTGATTCGCTTCTTCAATCAGAGAGTTCCAAACCAATGGCTCCGCGTTTAATCCTCATTACTTCAATAACAGCTAATTTCCGCTCTTTCTTGTCCTGAAGAGTTTTGATCCTTGAATAAATCCTTCGGAATGTTAATAGTGAATTACCCCGCCTAATGAAGATTCATAAGGCGAGGCTTCCAAGAGCTTGCCTAGAAAAGCTCTAGTTGTTGTGGGAGATTCGTTTCTTTGGTACGATGGTATTCGATATACTTGCGAACTGTTTCAAAAGTTACATCATTTCCGACAGTTCGAGCAAAGTATCCATCTTCCCAGAACTCTCCCTTCCATAGTTCTCGCTTCACCTCGGGGTAGTTCCGAAATATCTCGCTTGCAGAAATGCTCTTAAATCGAGCCACCACTGTTGCAATGGAATCTCGTGGCGGGAAGGATACCAGCATATGTATATGATCTTCTGCTATTTCAAGTTTATCAATTTCGTAATCATATTGTTCTGCAATGTTATGAAGAAGCTGGTATACATATTCCCTAAGATCACCACGCAGAATACATTTCCGGTATTTCGGAGTCCAAACGAGGTGATAGTTAGGAGCCGCGCAAAAATAACTTGACCATTCATTGCTAATATGCTTAAATGGTTATATGAAAAAATTCATAATCGAAGAGCAAGTAAAATCTAAGTATACATCGTTACGTCCGCTCATGAATGAATATTTACGGCGCCGGTGGGCAGCAGTAGAAAGGATATGGTGGAATTTCAATAGTAGCGGGGGCAACTGGTTTGTCTCGAAATACAATTGCTAAGGGAATTGCAGAACTGAGTGAGAATAATGGTGAGATGCCACCTTTGTCTCGCATACGTTGCATTGGCGGTGGACGTAAACAACTTACTGAACGCGATCCTGAACTTCTGAGAGACTTGGAATCGCTAGTTGATCCTACAACGCTATCGCATTGAGCACTTCATCTGCTGATATTATGATACGTGTATACACAGTTCCATGTCTCACAAAAGGTTCTGGTTTATTTATCATACCTTCTCCTCTTATATATTTACCGCAATATAACGGGTTCTACTGTTTTTATTAAGACTACCAAATATGTAACAAAGGCTCAGGGATAGTTCAACTCCACTATGTATGAATGGATTGAACTGAATGCTCATGCTTCCCTTGTAAAGAAAGTTCTCATCCCTGGATATAGGATAACCGAAGTCTACATGAAAATCCACATGCCTGTTGAATCTAGCATAGTATAGGTCCACATACCCCCAGATCATGCTGTTAGCTACTCTTATATTCCCCTGAATGATTGGTCTATTATATTCATCCTTGTCAAGTCTATCGTTTATGGTTCTTATATCCAGATTGCCAATAATATCAGTGTATTCGACATCAATATCCTGTCCCTCCGTTATGGCATTGAGCACTTCATCTGCTGATATTATGATATGTCTATCTTTAGTTCCGCTTCTTACGAAGGGTTCCAGTTTCTCTATCATATCTATACTTCCTATATATTTGTCAGGATATAGCGTAGTGAATCATGGTGTTTTTATGCAGATCAAGCGGGCCATCATTTCAGCCTTTTAATATATCTGCCCACCGTGCTTTTAGGAATCCCTGTCCGCGCTGTGATCTCCTTAGCCGTAACCCTTATATTTTCCTCCTCACATAACTCAATTGCTTTTAATATCTTGGTCTCTATACCTTCAACATCATCGTCAACCATTTCTAAATCAGGAACGTTGAACATTTCCTTCGGAGCTTCTATCAGCATAATGTCGTTGATTATCGCCAAGAGTTCTTCATCTGGAATCTCTTGACGTATATCAATCAGCTGTTTTGCTTTGAGAGAATCAAGCACATGACGAATAAAGCTGACGTTTGCCAAGAAAAACGCCTCTAACATTCGATCCATCTTTTTCACCGCCTTTAAAGCTCTAGCATCTTTCAAGCTTAGCCTATACAAATCCTTACTCCGCAAAGCTAAAAAACTTGATAGTAACCATCGTTATACGTTAAATATTAACAGATTATACGCTCCGATTACAATAAGATATTGATGGATTCTAAAATTGTATAGAACAAAAGTTTTGCAGATGATTCTAAGCAGCCTGTGAACTCGTAGCGAGTAAGTGCAAAAAGATGCAAAAAACTGGAGAAGAAATACTGAAGTTCATGCCAAAAAATAAAGTCTTCTAAACCTTGTCTTGACTGGATTCATGGTTTTTACCCAATTTTAGTTCTAAAATAAAAAGACTCTTGAACGCAATGGTATTCTATTAATTTTTCATTATTAATGTCAACCAAAATTGACTTGCCTTTTATAGCAATTTTCTCCTTCTTTTTTGGTTGCTGCCATCAATATATCCTGAAATTAGATAAACCTTTCAGATAACATGTCACACCGAAGGATTGAGTGAATCATAATTAAAATTATGCAGAGCAGTTCTTAAACCTTTATGTTTATTAGGTTTTGTGTTATCATAATGACGCCGTTTCTGCTATGCCAAGATTTAGCTGGTATGACCGATTTCATGGCATAGATAGGACTCATGGTTACCCTAATATTGTTACTTTTGGCATGGGTGGTATCATACTCAAAACAACAGAATAGAGAGCAACTATGGAGGAAGCAAGCTGCCTGTGGACACGTTTGTTGGAGGGTTCCGATTATACTCAGGGTGTTGTAACCTATGTGCGGATGCCAAAGGGAATAGGAGGACGAAATGACGCTTTCAGATGTAAGAAAAGTAAATAGTAAGTGGTTTGCATTAGAGCACAAGCGGTTTCCTTGTGACAAAGGTGGTACAGAATTTTGGCTCATTAATAGTAAAGCGAAAAAGCCGTACCTATTACAGGAAATAAGAATATGGTCTGCCAGGACCGGGAAATTTAGTAATATAAGTACATCAACGTTAACATTGTCCTATGACGTGTATAGGGTTGACGATGATGGTAGAATAAGAGAAGCTATTAATAAAATTTTTTCAGATCGCAGCTCAGCCGTAAGATTCATCAAAGAACTATAAAGTTGTAAAAATATATCCTGTATGGAACGTACTCCCAACATTGTGTTTGTTAAGCTTTCGGTATCTAAAAGATTAGCCGAATAATAACTATTGATAACCACTTGGTAACCATTTAAAATATTTCGAGCATCATACCCGGAATAGAAATTATATAGAAACAAACCAATTGAAAGGCGGTGTTCATATGACAGCCAGATGGTTATCATCGATCGAGGCATGTCAGGTGCTTGGTATATCACAAAGCACCCTTAGAAGGCGCATAGATAAAGGAGAAATAGAAACCAAACCAGAGCATGGTAAGAGGTTGATTCTGGTAACCACTGATAACCATGTGGATACCATATCCCTCGAAGCCGATATGGTAATGCGGTTGCAATCGGAGGTAGACCTTCTTCGAGAGCAAGTAAAACAAAAAGACGATCAAATTAATAAGCTGCAGGAGGAGTTAAGGGAATCCAGGGAACGATCAGATACAATTATAATGACGCTGACGCGCCAAGTTCAGGACGCACAGCAGCTTGCGTCATACTGGCAGCAACCGTTCTGGCGTAGATGGGGAAAGCAGAAACGATTATCGGAAGGAAGGAAAGAAGGTTAGTTACTACTTTATAGCGCAAGAACCATGGTATCGTAAATGGTTCAGAAAGAATAAGAATAAACTAAAATAAAAATCGTTGACATTGGTATGGGAGATCGGTTATTATAGATTCGCACCGGATGGTTATACCAACTGCTGTGTTCATTGACATATACACATGTTTTAAAATAGTGAAGCCCAAGCTAACTTTGGCGAGCTACTTGGGCATCAAAATTTACAATATGACTCACATCTGATGATGGAAGATAACCCATTTAAGGCTACATCATCCATTATACACTACTCAGATGTATGAGTCAATAGAAAAATGAAGGAGAATGTGTAATGGATAGAAAAAAAACTTCCAAAGAATCGTTCACAGCCTATCCCAATAGATACACAGATACCATAAAATCTAAACTTACCGATACCCAGAAAGCTTTATGCGATGTAGTTATAAGACTTACCTATGGCTGGCACAGGTCATCGGCGCGTATTAGTAACGATACTT
>Ga0172364_10003545_pt1 | contig 12484 bp, 11 predicted proteins | sample LakKivSesite10cm_FD_114545 | JGI IMG/M metagenome (GOLD analysis project Ga0172364, IMG submission 114545) | Sediment microbial communities from Lake Kivu, Rwanda - Sediment site 10cm | ecosystem: Environmental > Aquatic > Freshwater > Lake > Sediment | place: Rwanda: Western Province, Lake... | reverse complement strand
TTTTTTTGCTCGGGAGCGAGCATAAGTTAAAGCTGCCTTGCCTGATTCCTGCATTATTTCACCTAATTGGCCAGTAAGGGTTAATTTACCCTTTCCGGGCATAACGATAGTTTCTACTGAAAGAATTTCCCCTCCTGCCTCAGTCCAAGCTAAACCAGTAGCCAGGCCTACCATATCTTCCTTCTCGGCAAGATTATTCTTATACTTGGGTCTTCCTAAATAGCGTTCTAGATTGTTCAAATTTATTCTTATCTTTTTCTTTTTATTATGGTAAGCAAAATTTAAAGCTACTTTTCTGTAAATGGAGGCTATCTCTTTTTCTAGCCCTCTAACTCCGGCTTCCCGAGTGTATTCCCTGATTATTTTTTTAATCGCCTGATCGGATATTTCAATTTCTTCTTTTCTAAAGCCATGGTTGCTCAATTGTTTGGGAAGTAAAAATAAACGAGCAATCTTCATTTTCTCATAGTCGGTATAACCGGGGATATTAATTATTTCCATTCTATCTTTAAGAGAAAATGGTATATCATCATCTAGATTAGCTGTGCAAATAAACATTACCTCAGATAGGTCAAAAGGTATTTCCAGATAATGGTCAACAAAATTATTATTTTGTTCTGGGTCTAACACCTCCAGTAAAGCAGCAGCTGGGTCGCCTCGGAAGTCCATCCCCATTTTGTCAATCTCATCTAATAAGAAGACAGGATTTTTTGATCTAGCATTAACTATACCCTTAATAATCCTACCGGGCATTGATCCGATATAGGTTTTTCTATGGCCTCTTATCTCTGCTTCATCTCTCACCCCACCTAAAGATACCATAATAAAGTTTCTTCCCATAGCGCGGGCAATAGATTTAGCCAGAGAAGTCTTCCCTACCCCTGGTGGTCCCACCAGACAAAGGATAACTCCTTTCTTTTTATTCTTCTTTAATTTTCTTACTGCTAGATATTCCAAAATTCTTTCTTTTACTTCATTTAAACCATAATGGTCTTGATTTAGTATCTTTTCTACGTATTTTAGGTCTAATTTTTCTTTGTTTTTTTTATTCCAGGGAAGAGATAAGACCCATTCTAAATAATTAATTATTACCCCACTTTCTGCGGATAAGGGAGGGGTCTTCTCTAAACGGCTGGTCTCTTTTAATAATCTATCCTCCAATTCCTGATTAAGTTTTAAAGCTTTTATCTTCTTTCTATATTCTTCGATCTCGCTATCTTCTTCTTCAAAATCAGTGTCTTGATCAGATAACTCTTTTTGAATTTCTTTTAGTTGTTCTTTGAGATAATAATCTTTTTGCAATTTTTCTAATCTGCCTTCTACTTTATTCTGTATCTTTTGCTCTAAATCTAAGATCACTATCTCTTTTTTTAATATTTTGATTATTTTTTCTAATCGTTTAGCTGGATCGATTATTTCCAATAACTCCTGTTTTTCTTTTATTTTTAAGAAGATATTAGCGGCTATTAAATCCGCTAATTTATCTATCTTTTCTATATTTTGTAAAGAAGTCGTTATCTCCAGGGGTACCTTTTCATTTAATTTTGCATATTGTTCAAACTCCTGAAGAGCTAATCTCATCAAGGCTTCATTGGCTAAATTCTTACTGTATTTAGTCTTAATTCTTTCGATTTTTGCCATAAGCAGATTATTATTCTTTTCCAGGTTTAATAATCTGGCCCGATGCAATCCTTCGATTAATACTTTAATGGTATTATCTGGCAATTTATAGATCTGGATTATTTTAGCAATCGTTCCTATGGTAAAAAGATTATCCAGTTCTATCTTTTCTATTTCTGGTCTTTTTTGAGTAATTATAAAAATATGGTTATTGGAATTAATAGCTTCTTCTAAAGAATTTAGTGATTCCTTATTTTCCTCAAATAAGGGGACAATCATATAGGGGAAAATAACCGAATCAACTATGGGTAACAAAGGATATGTGTCTTTATTTGATTTTTGATTTTCTTGATTATTCATCTTCAGTAAGGCAATTCTCCTTTTATTTCGGGTAATAGAAGTAATTTAGGGACACTATTTAATTACTTTTTTCATTAAAATCTAGAAGCATTAATCTTAACAGCTTACTTATTTAACTTCTTTTCTATTTTTGATTACTTCGTCAATAATTCCATATTCTTTTGCTTCCCAGGCAGTCATATAAAAATCTCTATCCGTATCTTTCTCAATCTTCTCCAGTGGTTGCCCGGTATGCAAAGTAAATATCTTATTGATATTATCCTTTATCCTTTTTAACTCCTTAGTCTGGATTTCAATATCCGTTACTTGTCCTTGTGCCCCTCCCAAAGGTTGGTGAACCATAATGCGAGCATTGGGTAAGGCAAATCTCTTTCCTTTTGTTCCACTAGATAAAATTAAAGCTGCTCCACTGGTTGCCATACCTACACAGATGGTGGATACATTCGATTTAATATATTGAATAGTGTCATAGATGGCAATCGTAGAGCTGACTGAACCGCCAGGGCTATTGATATAAATATAGATATCTTTATCCGGGTCACTGGCATCCAGGAATAATAATTGGGCTATAATAGTATTAGCAGTAGTATCTTCGATTTCCGTTCCCAAAAAGATTATCCTATCTTTTAATAAGCGAGAATATATGTCATATGACCTTTCTCCTTGCGGAGTTTGTTCTATTACTATCGGTACTAAACTCATAATTATTCTTTCTCCTTTTTAGAATTAATTATTTTTATTTGTCGGGTAAGATGCTCCAGGATTTTTTCTCTTTGGATATTCTCTTTTAAGGCCTCCAGATTATCTTCTTTTATAAAATTAGCCTCTACTTTTAAGGGGTCTTGATTAATCTCCTGGGCAATAGCTTTAATCTTATTTTTTACCTCCTCTTCTCTTACCTCTATTTTAAATTCTTTAGAAAGTTTATCTAAAACTAATTCCTGCTTAACTCTCTTTTCCGCCACAATTCTATATTCCTGTTTAACCTTTTTTTCATCAGAATTAATACTGCGGTAATAATCTGATAAGGTAATATTTTGAGCTTTAAGATCACTTTCTAAATACTTCATCATATAATCTAATTCTCTCTCGATTAGAACTTCTGGTACTTTTACTTCACTAATTTCTGCAACTTTTTCAATTAAAGTCTGCTCAAAATTATTCCGGTTAATCCTATCTATCTGTCGGTTTAATTCTTTTCTGATCTCCTCTTTTAGTTCTTCTAAATTCTGATAATTACCCAACTTTTTAGCAAAATCATCGTTTAATTCTGGTAATTCTTTCTCTTTAATCTCCAGTACTTTTATTTTATAGGTTATCTCTTTACCAGCAATATTTTTATCCTTGGCCTCTTGAGGAATATTTATCTTTATCTCTTTTTCTTCTCCGGTCAAGCTATTAACCAGTTGTTGATTAAATTCAGGAATGGGGCTTTTTCCTATCTGAATAAGCTGCTTTTCTACTTTAGTCTTTTCTATAGGTTTACCTTCCAGAAAAGCTTCCGCATCAATCACTAAGAAATCTCCTTCTTTTGCTTTTCTATCCTTAACTACCTTTAGAATTGCCTGGTTTTCCTGAAGTCTTTTTAATTCATTGATTACATCAGTCTCTGAGACAAACTTATCTTCTCTCTTTATTTCCAGTTCTTCTAAATTACCAATTTTTACCTCGGGTTTTAATTGTATTTTTGCTTCGTAGATTAAAGGTTTATCTTCTACTATCTGGGTGATATTGATTTTAGGTTGGGTAATGGGTTCAAGGTTCACCTCTTTGATCGCTTCCCTGTAGCTATCCGGGATAATTTCTTCAGCTAACTTTTGATAAAAATATTCTTTTCCCAGATGTAAATTTAAGATATTTTTTGGTATCTTTCCCTGCCGGAAACCAGGAATTTTTACTTTATAAGATAAATCATTGTATATTTTTTCTAATCTATTATTTACTTCTGATTTATCGATTTCTATTTCTAAATTTGCTTCCCCCTGCTGTTGTTCTTTTATTTTTACTTTTACCATAGATATTCCTCCGCTATATTTTTTCCGCTAAACAAATTGACCTTTCAACTTTCTAACTTTTCGGTAAATCTGTTCTATTAAACTACAACCGCAAACAAATTTGCGGTTGTAATGATTAATCTTCATTAAATTTTATCAATTTTTTTCATTTCTTTGGTGCGAAGGGCGGGACTCGAACCCGCATGGTTTTACCCACTGGATCCTAAGTCCAGCGTGTCTACCAATTCCACCACCCTCGCTTATATAATTTATTATATAACATATTTCATTGGTGGGCCGTACAGGACTCGAACCTGTGACACCCTGATTAAAAGTCAGGTGCTCTGCCACCTGAGCTAACGGCCCAGATAGGCGCGCTCGGAGGGACTTGAACCCCCAACCATCGGATCCGAAGTCCGCAGCTCTATCCAATTAAGCTACGAGCGCTAAATTAAACTTTTCTTTAAGGAAGGGTGAGCGAGGGGATTTGAACCCCCGACCACTGGAGCCACAATCCAGTGCTCTAACCGGTCTGAGCTACGCCCACCATATTTATTTTAAATAAGCGCGCCCGAAGGGAATCGAACCCCCAACCTACGGATTAGAAGTCCGTTGCTCTATCCTATTGAGCTACAGGCGCGAATATTTACTTATGGAGCGGGAAACGGGTTTCGAACCCGCGACACCCAACTTGGAAGGCTGGTGCTCTACCAACTGAGCTATTCCCGCCAGGTCGGGGCGAGAGGATTTGAACCTCCGACCCCCTGCTCCCAAAGCAGGTGCGCTAGCCAAGCTGCGCTACGCCCCGAAACAAAAGTTATTATATAAGAAATACCAAGAGAAGTCAATGAAAAATATAGGAAATCAATTATTCATTGACCAATAAATTATGGATAATTTTTATCATCTGATTAAGGGCTTTAGCGCGATGGCTAATCTTATTTTTTATCTCCTCTCCTAATTCAGCAAAGGTCTTTTTATATTCAGGAACTAAAAAAATGGGGTCGTACCCAAATCCACTATTCCCTCGGGGACAGTTGGTAATGATTCCTTGACATTCACCTTCTACGATATATCTTCTCCCATCGGGAAAGAAGAGCACTAATACACAGACAAATTTAGCCTTTCTCTGATCTTCCGGAACATCCTTTAATAAATTTAAAATTTTTTGTATTCTTTCCCTATCATTATTTCCCCATCGAGAAGAGAATATACCTGGTTTTCCTTTCAAATATTCGATTTCCAATCCTGAATCATCTGCCAAACATATCTTACCAGTAAAATTGGAAAAGAATTCTGCCTTCTTTAGAGCATTTTCTCGAAAAGTTCTTCCATCTTCTTTTACTTCTGGAAGGTAAAGAAAATCATTTAAGGTCAATATTTTTACTTTAAGGTCTTTTAATATATCTTTTATCTCTCTAATCTTGCCTGGGTTTTTGGAAGCAAAAATTATCTCTAACATATATCCTTTAATATCTCTTTTTCTTTGGCAATAACCATTTGGATACCGTATTCACCCAATTTAATTAATTCTTGCAAATTTCTTTTAGAAAAAGGTCTTCCTTCAGCAGTACCTTGAATTTCTACAATCTCGCCTTTTTCCGTCATTACCATATTTAAATCTACCTGGGCACGAGAATCTTCATCAAAATTTAAATCCAGCAACATTTCCCCGTCCACTATTCCTACACTAATCGCACCTAGATAATCCTTAATGGGAATGCTCTGAATCTGTCCTTCGGCTTTTAAATAGTTTAAGGCATCATACAGGGCAATAAAGGAACCGATAATTGCGGAAGTCCTGGTTCCCCCATCAGCCTGGAGCACATCACAATCTATCCAGATAGTTCTATCGCCTATTTCTTCTAAATCTACGACTGCTCTTAGAGCTCTTCCGATTAATCTCTGGATTTCAGAAGCTCGACCATTAATCTTACCTTTCATAGAATCACGTACATTTCTTAGCTGATTGGCTCGAGGGATCATGGAATATTCAGCAGAAATCCACCCCTTTTTGGTTCCCCGGAGAAAAAGAGGTGCCTTATCTTCAACGGAAGCAGTACAAACTATCTTGGTATCTCCCATTTCCATTAAAGTAGAACCCTCCGCATATTTGATATAATTTCTAGTTATCTGGATGGGTCTTATTTCATCAAATTTTCGGTTGTTTACCCTAAACATCTTCTCTTTCCTCTCTCTTCTCTCCTCTGAAAATGTTGGTTAGCTTCCTCGGGATAAAATATAATCAGCCAGAGCATTCATTATCTCAGCCTTTTCACCAAACATCTCTAAAGATTCTTTTGCTTCTTTAATTAGCTTTTCCGCTACTTCTTTGGATTCTTTCAATCCAAAGGTATGGGGGTAAGTACATTGCTTCATTTCCCTCTGGTCCTGCATTAAATCTAATATATCATCAGTTATCTGAAAAGACAAACCTATATTATTAGCAAATCTGGTTAAGGCTTTAAGTTCTTTTTGCCTGGCTTGACAAAGAATGGCTGATCCCCTGATGGCTGCACAGATAAGAGAAGCAGTTTTCTTTTGATAAATTTTATAAAGATTTTCTCGATTAGCTTCTTCACTCTTCATAGTAATATCTTCTATCTGCCCGCCTAGTAGATTTTCGGTTCCCAGAAAATAGACCATCTCCTTAAGCACTTTTAAAATGGATGATTTCTTTATTTCCTTTATTTCTTCGCTCTTTAAAATAGATTGGAAACCCAAAACCATTAAAGCATCTCCGGCTAATATGGCGATATTTTCACCGAATACCTTATGAAGGCTGGGTTTCCCTCTCCGAAAATCGTCATTATCCAGGGAAGGTAAATCGTCATGGATTAAGGAAAAAGTATGAATAAGTTCAATTCCGCAAGCAAAATATAGCACTTTTTCTATCTTATTTCCCAGGAGTTCAGCGGTAGCCAGAGATAAAAAGGGTCTTAACCTCTTTCCTCCACTGAAGACACTATAACGTATAGCTCGATGTACTATCGCCGGTTCTACTTCTTCTCCGGGCAAGAGCCTGTTTAAAGCATTATCTATAATATCCTTTTTCTCTTCAAAATCCTCTTTAAAATTCATTATTCTCTTTTTCTCCTTTATGGATTGAGAAAGGATTTATGGTATATTGCTCTTCACCCTGAATAACTAATTCTTCAACTCTTTGCTTTGCTTCATTGAGCATTTTTAAACATATTTTAGAGATATTCATTCCTTCCTGATATAACTTTACCGACTCATCCAGGGTTAATTCCCCTTCTTCTAATTGCTGGACAATCTTTTCTAATTTTTCTATATAATCTTCAAACTTAATTTCCGCATTCTCTTTTTTAGCTTTCAAGTTTAGCTACCTCCTTTTTATTTATCTCTCCGCATAGCTTTCCATTACTTACTATTATTTCTACCTGATTACCGATTTTTACTTGCTCTACTTTTTTCACTATCTCTAAGTCAGGTAAGGTCCGACAAATGCTGTAGCCTCTTTCTATAACAGCCCAGGGATTAAGAGAAGATAATCTCTGGGTATCTTTATTTACTTTTTCTACCAACCATTGAAATTGATAATTGATCCTAGTTTTGAGCCGAATGGTCATTTCATCTAAGAGCTGATAGTACTGATTAATCTTATTTTCTGGATTATGATACTTGATACTTTTATTTAAAGAATTTAAATTTTCTAAGTTTATTTCTATATTCCTTTTGGTCGCTCTAATTAATTTACCGGTCAGTAGGTTTATAGTATTAATCAATTTATCCTTTTCGGGAACAGTCATCTCTGCGGCAGCGGAAGGAGTTGGAGAACGTAAATCTGCTACAAAATCAGCAATAGTAAAGTCCGTTTCGTGACCCACTGCTGACACAATGGGAATTTTGGATCTATAGATACTACGGGCAAGTATCTCTTCATTAAAAGCCCATAATTCTTCTAATGATCCACCGCCTCGCCCGATAATGATAAAATCCAGGTCCCGAAAATATTTATTTAAAAAATCTATTCTCTCGGCAATTTGCTGGGCGGCTAAAGTTCCCTGGACTAAAGATGGTACTACTAAAAGGGAAAGGTTGGGGAATCTTCTTAAGGATATAGTAATAATATCCCGAATGGCTGCCCCGGTAGGGGAAGTTATAATAGCAATTTTTCGAGGTAAAAGAGGTATCTTTTTCTTTTTTTCCTCGGCAAAAAGACCTTCCTTCCTCAGTTTCTCTTTTAACTTTTCAAAAGCTAAGTACAGTTCTCCTTTCCCTGATTCGATAATCATTCGGGCATATAACTGGTACTCCCCTTTCCTTTCATAAATACGAATATCTCCCCATACCTTCACTTTCATCCCATCCTGGGGAGTAAATTTTAAATTAAAATTATTGCCTTTGAACATTACACATTTAATCTGGCTCTCTTCATCTTTAAGTACAAAGTACATATGGCCAGAAGAGTGTAATTTAAAATTAGAAATTTCTCCCAAGACCCAAATATTTTGTAAATTATCATTATTTTCGAAAAGGGTTTTCAGGTAATTATTAATTTTAGAAACAGTATAAATATTTGCTTCTGGATAATAATTATTCATAATTTCTTATTATTTTCTATACTTTTATCTATCTTCCCCAGAATTCCATTTACAAAACTAAAAGAATTCTCTGTTCCGTATTTTTTAGCTAATTCTATGGCTTCATTTATGGAAACACTACGAGGGATATCCTCTTGAAATAAGATTTCATAAATAGCAATGCGCAAGATATTTCTATCGATGTTATTAATTCTTTCTAAGGACCAGTTATTAGCATATTGCTTAATAATTCTATTTATTTCAGGAAGTTTAAGTATTACCCCCCTAACCAGGACAAGAGTAAAATCCCAGATTTCCTTAGGGGGATGGTTCAGCTCCTGGATATATTTTAAATTTTCTTCCATATTGGTATTCACTAAGTCTATTGGAAATAAAACCTGCAGTGCTAACTCCCGAGATAATCTCCTACCCCCCATTATTTCCTCTCCTTAAAAATGAAATCCTATTTTTTAGATAACCTGAATGGACAAATCAGAGGTGATTAATTCTTTCTTGCTTATATTCTTTTTCGGGAAGTGTATCCCCTGTATATAGATATTGATCTCTACATCCTCTACCTCTAATTCTCTGGTGATCTCTTCTTTAATCTTATTTTGTATGTCCCAGGCTAAATCTGGAATTCTGATTCCGTATTTAATAAAGATATGCAGGTCAATTGAAATACTCTGTTCTTTGGTTTCCACTTTTATTTCGGTAGATTTATTCTCTTGATTCTGGTTTCCCTCTTTTTCCAGATGCTCAATATTTGGTTGCTCTTTTAGTTCTTTGACCATATTTTTTTTATTTCCGACTATCCCCTGAATGTCCCTTAATTTTAAAAGAACTAGGTGTTCAATTAATTCATTTACTATGCTTATTTCTCCATATTCATTCTTGATATTGAGCATAATTTTTTAATCTCTTTTCTTCTAAACTGATTACTCTCTTTTCCAAAAATTATTCTTTGTATTTTATAATCTTTCTATATATCTTTTTTCCCGAGTATCTACTCGTACCGTATCTCCTTCTTCGATAAACAAGGGTACCTGAATTACTGCCCCCGTTTCTAAAGTAGCAGGTTTTAGAGCTCCAGAAACTGTATTTCCTTTAACTCCAGGCACGGTAGAGACGACTTTAAGGTCCATAAAATTTGGTAATTCCGCACCAATTAAGACTCCTTTACACAAGACAATCTCTACATCTTCACCTTCCTTAAGAAATTCCTTTACCTCTTCCACCTGGTCATTAGATAAAGAAATTTGCTCAAAATTATCTTTATTCATAAAATAATAATTCTCTCCATCATTATACAGATATTGCATGGTCTTTCGATCGACAATAGCCTGTTCCATTCTTTCTCCTGCTCTAAAAGTTTTATCGATTACATATCCAGTTTTAAGATTTTTAAGTCTAGTCCGTACAAATGCACCACCCTTTCCAGGTTTTACGTGTTGAAAATCGATAATTACGTATATTTCTCCTTCAAATTCAATGGTTAATCCTTTTTTAAAATCACTGGTGGAAATCAAGTTTCATTCCTGCCTTTCTTTTTAGAATGACTTAAGCTTAGTTGAATTTTGTACAAAATATTTTAACCTTTTTTCTTACTTCTTCTTTGATCTCTTGATTTTCAATATTACTCAAAACCTGGTCAATCAGAGTAGCGATTTCCCTCATTTCTGCTTCTTTCATCCCCCGGGTGGTAACTGCAGGAGTCCCGATTCTGATTCCACTGGTTATCATCGGTTTTTGGGGATCAAAGGGAATAGAATTCTTATTTACGGTAATCCCGGCTTCTTCCAGGGCTTTTTCTGCCTGTTTCCCGGTCAACCCCTTATTTCTTAAATCTACCAGCATTAAATGGTTATCCGTTCCCCCAGAGACTAAATTATAGCCTAATTCCATCAGAGAACTGGCTAATGTTTGGGCATTTTTTACTATCTGTTCCTGGTATTCTTTAAATTCTTGGGACATAGCTTCCTTAAAACATACGGCCTTAGCGGCAATTACATGCATTAGAGGACCACCTTGAATACCCGGGAAGATTGTTTTATCAATAGTACTGGCATATTCTTCTTTACAGAGAATAAGACCACCCCGCGGCCCCCTTAAAGTTTTATGAGTGGTGGTAGTAACAAAGTGACAATGGGGGATGGGGCTTTGATGCAGACCAGCGACTATCAAACCGGCGATATGCGCGATATCGGCCATTAGATAAGCACCCACCTCATCCGCAATCTCCCGAAAAGTAGAAAAATCTATTTCTCTGGGATAGGCGCTAGCACCACAAACTATCATTTTTGGCTTAGTTTCTCGAGCAAGTTTTCTTAAAGTATCATAGTCAATTCTCCCATTTTTTTCGTCTACTCCATAAGGTATAATCTTAAAGAATCTACCGGAAAAGTTTACCGGACTACCATGGGTAAGATGACCACCGTGGGATAAATTCATAGCTAAAATGGTATCTCCTACCTCCAGAACACTGAAATAAACAGCCATATTCGCCTGTGAACCAGAATGAGGTTGAACATTGGCATGTTCTGCTTGAAATATCTGTTTAGCTCTTTCTATGGCGATATTTTCTACTATATCAATGTAATGACAACCACCATAATACTTTTTACCGGGATAACCTTCTGCATATTTATTAGTTAACACTGAACCCTGTGCCTCCAGAACTGCGGGAGAGACAAAATTCTCAGAAGCAATCAATTCAATAGTAAATTTCTGGCGATTTTCTTCTCCTCTTATAGCTTCAAATATTTCAGGATCGACATTTTTTAATTTATTCATATTTCCCCCCTCACTTTTTTATAGGTTAATCTTATTATCGGTTCGACGAATCGAACCTCTACCTTGTAGGGGTCGAATTTATCCGACCCGTTCTTATATTTACTTTATAAATTAAGGACTTTGGGAAACCAGGTCAATATTTCATACCCATCTTCCGTAATTAAGACCGTATCTTCTATCCTGATTCCTCCTACTTCGGGTAAATATATTCCTGGTTCAATAGTAATTACCGTTCCTGGTGAAAGAATAGTTTCGTCATTAAAAGAGACACCAGGCAATTCATGAATATCCAAGCCTACTCCATGCCCTAAATTATGGCCAAAATACTTACCATAACCTTTCTTTTCAATTAATTGACGAGCGACAGCATCAATCTCTTTAGCTTTCAATCCCGGTTTTAAAGCCTGGAGAGCTTCTTCCTGAGCTTCCAGGACTATAGAAAAGATCTCCTTCTGCTTTTCGTCTTCCTTTCCCAGAATTACCGTACGAGTCATATCAGAATTATAACTCTGATAACAGGCACCTATATCAATAGTAATTAATTCTCCCTCATTTATCTTTTTCTCTGATGGTTTACCATGAGGTAAAGAAGTACGGTACCCGGAAACTACAATTAAGTCAAAGGCTTCTTTTTGGGCTCCCTTTTTTCTCATAGTATAAGCTATCTCAGTGGCAATATCAAGTTCTCTCATTCCTGGAGTAAAACTTTCCATTACCTCTTTTAAACTCTCGGTAGTGATCTGGGCGGCCCTTTTAATATTGGTTATTTCTTCCTTATCTTTGATGATTCTAATTTGCTCAATGAATTTTTCGGTAGGAATAAATTCCACCGAAAAGAAATTTTCCTCATATTTTCGATAATCAGCATAATTTATACTTTCACTTTCAATGGCTATCCTCTTTATTTTTTCTCTCTCGATAATCTTTTTTAATGCTAACACTCGAGAGTCTTTCTTTCGTGCTTCATCCACTATGATTTTACTATCCGGGCTTTCTTTTTTAGCCTGTTCAGCATAACGGGGATCGGTGAATAAATAGAATTTATTTTTAGTAATCAGGGCATTCCCTTCTCCATCAAAACCGCTCAAGTAAAACAAATTCTTCCAGTTGCTGACTAAAAAAGCGTCGATTTCTAATTGATCTTTTTTAATCTTTTCTCGGAGTCTTTTT
>Ga0172364_10003544_pt1 | contig 12485 bp, 5 predicted proteins | sample LakKivSesite10cm_FD_114545 | JGI IMG/M metagenome (GOLD analysis project Ga0172364, IMG submission 114545) | Sediment microbial communities from Lake Kivu, Rwanda - Sediment site 10cm | ecosystem: Environmental > Aquatic > Freshwater > Lake > Sediment | place: Rwanda: Western Province, Lake Kivu... | reverse complement strand
GCTGATGTATGTCAGCCTTTCAGGCTGAAGAAACCCGCGGAACCCCATTCAGAGCCACGATGTGTGTGGCCAGCCGCAGGGAATGCCAGGGCCCGCTGTAGCAGCAATGCTGCTACAGTCTCACGGTTTTCCGGAGAATCTCGCGCTGGCCCCGCCCCGGCCCCCGGCTCAACCGGTGGTGGCGCAACTGTCTGCGTTGCGGACGCCCAGCCGGCGCAACTCGGAGATTCGTGCCGCCCGGAAAGCGGCTTTCCCGGACCAGTTCACAGTTCGGCGGAAACACGCCCGAGCGCCTGTACCTGGTACGGCGTGCCACGAACTTCGATGGTCATGTCCTGGTCCGACAGGTTCTGCACCTGAAGTTGCGAGTGTGTCACGGTCACGCGGACCCATGCGCCTTTCCACTGGACCTTGAAGGCGATCCGCCTGATGGGCTCGGGCATGCAAGGCTCGAAGCGCATCACGTCGGAACTCATCGCATTGGCCAGGCCGGCAAACCCGAATACGACCTCCTGCCACATGCCCCCGACGTTCGCGCAGTGCAGCCCGTCGGAGCAACGCGGCTGCTTCCCGAAGTCTATGTCGATGGACCGCAACCACGACTCGTAGGCTTCCTGCGGGCGGCCGAGGTTCGCGGCCACAATCATATGATGGCACATGGAATTGGACGAATCGTGAATGTTGTACCGCTTGTAGTAGTCGAACGACGCCTCCTTCTGCTTCCGGTCGAACGCATCCGGAAAGACAGCCATTAGCGCCACCACGTCCGACTGCTTCAGGGTCTTGTATCGAAACAGCTTTTCCTGCGACAGGTGCTTGCCGAACAGGACGGTCCTGTCCTTCCAGGCCGCGTCGATGTCGATCTCCGCGAAGGCGGTGTCGAAATGGTCGCACTGCCAGACGATGTTGCGCTGCGGGTCCGTCGGGATCACGAGCCCCGCGGCGATCTCCTCGAACGCCGCCAGCTCGTCGTCCGCCAGGCCGATCCTCGCCCGCAGCGCCTCCAGCTTCCCGGGCGCCTGCGCCTTCATCATCTCGACCACCGTGCCGGCCAATCGCAGGTTGAAACGGGCACAGTAGTTTGTGAACGCGTTGTTGTTGGTCAGCGGCTTGTATTCGTCGGGCCCCATGACGCCGTAGATGTGGTAGCCCGGTCGGCCCTCGACCCTGTCCACCCGCTGTCGCCAGTAACGCGCGGTCTCGACGATCATCTCGGCGCCGCAGTCGAACAGGAAATCGGTGTCGCCGCTGGCCCGCACATAGTGCCACAGCCCGATGATCACATCGGCCGTCACGTGAATCTGGTGGTCGGCGTAGTGCCAAAGCGTCGTCACCGGCTTGCCGTCCGGCGCCTGCATCCACGGGTACCTCGCCCCGGAGTACCCGTAGCCGCGGGCCAGGTCGCGGGCCTGCGCCAGGTGCGTGTAGCGGAACATCGGCGTGTTCCTGGCCGTCGTGTAGTTGGTGTAGATGAAGAACGGGTTGATAAACAGCTCCATGTCCCAGAAGACGGCCCCGTAGTACAGTTCGCCCACCATCCCCTTCGGGCACACCAGGTTCCGATGCTCGTCCTCGGCCTTCGCCCTCAGCAGGTGGTAGATTGCCTGTCGGATCGCGAGTTGGCTGCCGTATCCCGGCGGGTCGTCGGCGTCGATTTCCACGTCGCAGGCGTCCCATCGCCTCCGCCACTGCGCGGCGTGCCTGCTGTGCAGCGCATCAATCGGCTGTGCCAGCACCGACGCGACCGTCTCTGCGGCCGTGTCGAGCAGCCGGTCACGTTCGTAGTAGGCATCCGCGATCACCGCCGAGACCTTCGTGATCGCCGCCCGCTGCCCCCGGGCCAGGCGGAAGGCGGTCCGCGCCGATATCCGCCGCGGCTCCGCGACGATCCGCGCGTCCCCGGCCGGGTCGGTCGCCATAGCACTGGCGGTGATCACGCGGTTGCCGATGTTGGTGGTCACGTCGGAGTATATCATCGCCGCGTCGGCATGCCCCACGTGCCGCTCGGCGAACTTGTCGTAGCCGTTCGTCCGCACGTCGTTGTCGACGAAACTCGTCACCGTGACGCGCGAATCGCCCGACACCATCGCCAGGTCGCACCGTTGGACGCAGACGAAACGGAGATGCGGGTCCATGAAACGCATGAACCGGACGTTCACGCTGCCGCCTGACCGCGTGTGCCACGTCAGGGTCCGGTACAGGGTCGCCGTTCGCAGGTCGAGCCATCGGCGGTAGCCGGCAATGCACGAATGTTCCAGGTCGAGCTTCTCGCCGTCGGCGCTGAGCACGAGCCCCAGGTAGTACGGCAGGTTCACCAGCCCCATCCGCCGGAACGGGTGCCGTGCCGCGAGCACCGGCATGTAGGTCCCCCACTTGCTCTTGCTCGCCGGGACCTCCAGCAACGTCGTGTTTCCCGGAAACGCGTCGTATTCCATGGACTGGTCGTCGGCGGCGAACCCCTCGTCGATGCCGGCCCTCGTGCTCAGATAGCCGGTGCCCAGCGCGAAGATCGACTCATAGTGCCGGTTCGAGCCGATGTCGAAGGCGTCCTCAATGACGTGCCAGTTCGTCTCCGGCGGAGGCTGCCCGGCTTCCGTTGTCATGGTCTTCTCCAGTGGTCGCGGGCGGTCACGTCTGCTCCTCCTCCTGGCGGGCCAGGTTGGCGTGGTAGTCCTGGAGGCTCTGCACGGCGTAGTCGCCCTTGCGCCGGGCGGCGATGCCCTCGGCGGCGGCCAGGGCGGCCGTCAGCGTCGTGATGTAGGGCACCTTGTACTTGACGGCCGCCTTGCGGATGTAGGAGTCGTCGTGCTGGCTGATCCTGCCGACGGGCGTGTTGATGACGAGGTGGATTTCGCGGTTCATCACGGCGTCGGCGATGTTGGGCCGGCCCTCGTGGAGCTTCTTGATGGTCTGCGACGGCACGCCGTGGGCGGCCAGGAAGGCGGCCGTGCCCTCCGTGGCGGCGATCCGGAAGCCCAGCTCGTGGAACTTCCGCCCCACCTCGGCCAGGTAGGGCAGTTCGCGGTCGCGGCTGGAGACGCTGATCAGAACGGTGCCCTCGATGGGCAGGGGCGGCTTGGCGGCGTCCTCGGCCTTGAAGTATGCCATGCCGAAGCTGTCGGCGATCCCCAGCACCTCGCCGGTTGAGCGCATCTCCGGGCCGAGGACGGGGTCCACTTCCGGCAGCATGGAAAACGGGAAGACGGCCTCCTTGACGCCGAAGTGGGGCACCTTGTGCTTGTGGAGCTTCAGGTCGGCCAGCTTGCGCCCCAGCATGAGCTGCGTGGCGATGCGGGCCATCGGGATGCCGCAGACCTTGCTGACCAGCGGCACGGTGCGGCTGGCGCGGGGGTTGGCCTCCAGCACGTACACCACGTCGGCACAGATGGCGTACTGCATGTTCATCAGCCCCACCACGCCGAGCTGGCGGGCGATGCGCGTCGTGTAGTCGCAGATCGTGCGGACGTGCTTGTCCGGCAGGCTGATCGGCGGGATCACGCAGGCCGAGTCGCCGCTGTGGATGCCCGCCTGCTCGATGTGCTCCATGATGGCGGGGATGAACACGTCCGCCCCGTCGCTGATGGCGTCGGTCTCGACCTCCTTGGCGTCCTGGAGGAACTTGTCGATGAGCAGCGGGCGCTCGGGGGTGACGCCGACGGCCGCCGCCACGTACCGCCGCAGCATCTCCTCGTCGTGGATGACCTCCATGCCGCGCCCGCCCAGGACGAAGCTGGGGCGTAGCATGAGGGGGTAGCCGATGCGTTCGGCGGCGGCGAGGGCCTGCTCGATGGTGATCGCCGACGTGGCGGCGGGCATGGGGATGCCCATGTCGAGCATCATGCGGCGGAACAGCTCGCGGTCCTCGGCGATCTCGATGGTCTTTACGCTCGTGCCGAGGACCTTCACGCCGGCCTCTTCCAGCTCGGCGGCGATGTTGAGCGGCGTCTGCCCGCCGAACTGCACGATCACGCCCTCGGGCTTCTCCTTGGCGTAGATGCTCAGCACGTCCTCCACCGTCAGTGGCTCGAAGTACAGCTTGTCGGAGGTGTCGTAGTCGGTGGAGACCGTCTCGGGGTTGCAGTTGACCATGATGCTTTCGACGCCCTCTTCGCGGAGGGCGAAGGCGGCGTGGACGCAGCAGTAGTCGAACTCGATGCCCTGCCCGATGCGGTTCGGGCCGCCGCCCAGCACCATCACCTTGCGCCGGTCGGTCACCGTCGTGACGTCCGGGGCGTTGTAGGTGCTGTAGTAGTAGGCGGCGCTGGCGACGCCGCTGACCGGCACGGGGTGCCAGCCCTCCACCACGCCCAGGGCCTTGCGCCGCTCGCGGACGGACTTCTCCGTCAGCCCCAGCAGCTTCGCCAGGTAGCGGTCGGCGAAGCCGTCTCTCTTCGCCCGCGCCAGCAGCTCGTCGGGCGGCATCATGCCCTTGTACTTCAGCACCTCCTCCTCCATCTCCACCAGCTCCTTCATCTGCCGGATGAAGTACGGCTTGATGTACGTCCGCGCGTACAGGTCTTCCACGGTCGCGCCCTTCCGCAGGGCCTCGTACATGACGAACTGCCGCTCGCTGGTCGGCTCGTTGAGCATCGTCAGCAGCTCGGCCAGCGGGCGGGAGTGGAAGTCTTTGGCGAACCCCAGGCCGTAGCGCCCGTTCTCCAGCGACCGGATGGACTTCTGGAACGCCTCCTTGTAGGTCTTGCCGATGGACATGACCTCCCCGACCGCCCGCATCTGCGTGCCGAGCCTGTCGGCGGCGCCGCGGAACTTCTCGAACGCCCAGCGGGCGAACTTGATCACCACGTAGTCGCCCGAGGGCGTGTACTTCTCCAGCGTGCCGTCGCGCCAGTAGGGAATCTCGTCCATCGTCATCCCGCCGGCCAGCTTGGCCGAGACCAGCGCGATGGGAAAGCCCGTGGCCTTGCTTGCCAGCGCCGAGCTGCGGCTGGTGCGCGGGTTGATCTCGATGACCACCACGCGACCGGTCTTGGGGTCGTGGGCGAACTGGATATTCGTGCCGCCGATGACCTCGATGGCCTCCACGATCCGGTAGGAGTACTCCTGGAGCTTCGCTTGGAGGGCCGGGTCGATGGTCAGCATTGGCGCCGAGCAGAAGCTGTCGCCCGTGTGCACGCCCATCGCGTCGATGTTCTCGATGAAGCAGACGGTGATCATCTGATTCTTCGCGTCGCGGACGACCTCCAGCTCCAGCTCCTCCCAACCCAGGACGCTCTCCTCGATGAGCACCTGGCCGATCATGCTGGCCGCCAGCCCGCGCGACGCCACCACGCGCAGCTCCTCGACGTTGTAGACCAGCCCCCCGCCGGTGCCGCCCAGCGTGTACGCCGGCCGCACCACCACCGGGTAGCCCAGCTCGGCGGCGATCTTCTCGGCCTCCTCGACGCTGAGGGCGATCTCGCTGCGCGGCAGCTCCAGGCCGAGCTTCTGCATCGTCCGCTTGAACGCCAAGCGGTCCTCGCCGCGCTCGATGGCGTCTACGTTCACGCCGATCACCCGCACGCCGTACTTGGCCAGAATGCCCTTCTTGTGCAGCTCGCTGGACAGGTTCAGCCCCGTCTGCCCGCCGAGGTTCGGCAGCAGCCCCTGCGGGCGCTCCTTGGCGATGATCTTCTCCGCCGCCTCCACCGTCAGCGGCTCGATGTACGTCGCGTCGGCCATGCCGGGGTCCGTCATGATCGTCGCCGGGTTGCTGTTGACCAGCACGATCTGGTAGCCCAGCGCGCGGAGGGCCTTGCACGCCTGGGTGCCGCTGTAGTCGAACTCGCAGGCCTGGCCGATCACGATCGGCCCGGAACCGATGATCATCACGCGGTCGATGTCGGGACGCTTGGGCATGGCGCGCAGTCCTTTTCCCTGATGGTTCTGGCGGTTCCTTTTCCCTGGCGGCTTGCCGCTCCGGGGCGTTTGGGGCGGAAGTGTACGGCCCGCCGGCCGCCCCCGCAAGCACTAACCGCCGGCCGGACCGACAGGCGCCTTGGACACAGTCTCGCGCTGGGCTATGATAGCCGGCAGCCGGCGGCGGCGACGAAAGGGACCACATGCAAGGCGACGGGACGATCTCGCTGCGGCTCTGGGCGGGCGCGGCGGCGCGGCTGCTGTGCCTGGCGGCGGCCGTGTGCCCCGGCTGCTCATACAGACGCGGCGCGCCTCGAACGTCCCGGTCCGGCGGGGCCGGGGGAGCCGCGCGGAACGGGCACCGCGAGACGATGGCCTCCATCACTAAACGTCTCGGGCCGGATGCGACGGTCGAGCAGATCGCCCTGGAGGCCGGGCGGCTGAAGGTCGCCTCCGCGGCCCGGCCGCTCATGAACGCCCTGGCCAAGGCCGACCCCAACACCCGCGCCGCCTGCCTGTGGGCGCTGGGCGAGATCGGCGACCGCGAGGCCGTGATCGTCGCGCGGTTCTACCTGCGCGACAAGTCGCCGCGGGTGCGCAAGGCCGCCGCCGACGCGCTGGCCAAGCTCGGCGACGAGTCCGCCGTCGCCGGCCTGCTGGCAGAGGGCGTCCGCGACAAGGACCCCGCCATCCGGCTTCACGCCTACGCCTGCCTGGCGAAGATCGGCACCGACGAGGCCGTCAAGGGGCTGATGGGCGCGTTCGTCGATGAGTCCCCGGCCGTGCGCGCCGCGGCCGCGGAGCACGTCCTTCGCCTCGGCGACGTGGGCATGCGCCACGTGGGCGTGGCGGTGGGGCTCATCTGCGCCCGCCCGCTGACGGCCGAGGAGCGCCCGCTGTACGACAACCTCGCGTCGGTGCTGACCCGCGTCGGTGGGCCTGTGGCGATCGCCCACTGGGTCCGCCTGATCGCGCGGACCGACCCGGCGGCGTACTCGCGCGACAGGCCCGACGCGGCCGCCTGCCAGGCCCTCCGGCGCCGGGCGATCGACGCCGTCGTCGCGCTGGGCCCGGAGGCGGTCAAGCCGTTGGCCGACGCGGCCATCTACGGCTTCGGGCGGCGGTCGCTGTACCTCAAGCGGGCGGCCGGCGAGGCGTTCGTGCGGCTGGGCCCGGCGGCCACGGGACCCATCGCCGCCAAGGTCCTCTCGCGCGAGACCGCCCACGACATGGAGGAGCTGAAGCTGTGGGCGGACGTGCTGGAGAGGATCGGCGACCCCAACGGCGAGGCGGCGCTGGCCAAGGCCCAGCGGCTGATCCGCGGCGAGCGCCCGCCGCCCCCGCCCGACCTGGGACCCAACCCGGCGTACGTGAACGGCCTGCCGGGCGGCGTGACGGCCAGCCTGTCGGCGCCGCCGCGGCCCTGGCACGACGTGCACGTGGTCCTGCGCGGCGCCCTGCCGAACCCCAACCCCAACCTCGGCCACGACGAGGAGCTGTACCTGGCCCGCATCGCCGACCCAGCCGGGCAGGCGAAGTGGCGCCCCTACGTCATGGGCTACTCGGCGTTCTTCCGCCGCGGCAAGCGGCTCAGCAACTTCAACTGGATGGACCACGAGGGCACGCTGCTGGAGGCCAGCGAAGACGCCGACACCATCCGCCTGAAAGTCGCCCTGGAGCTGAACGACGGGCCGTGGGTGGCCGGGGGAAGGCTCAGCGCGGAGATGACGCTGGGCCGCAAGCGGGCCGACGACGGCGATTGGCTTAAGGGCGAGGTCCTCGCCGGCACGTACAAGGGCGTGTTCGACAAGCGGGCGTGCAGCACCAGCGGGCCGCGAAGCCGCTCGCAGGTCGCCGGAAACGCCGACGGCTTTATCATGCGCCGGCCCTGGCCCAGCCCCGTGCCCGGCTGGAAGCCGCCGGCCGCCGACGAGCACCCGCGGCTGATCTTCCGCCGAAGCGACCTGCCGGAGCTGCGCCGCCGCGCGGCCACGCCCACCGGCAAACTGATCCTCGCTCGCCTGCGGGCGATCCTGGAGCGCAAGGGGCACTGGACGCTGTGGCACGCGATGGGCTACGGGCTGCTCTGGCAGCTCACGGGCGAGCGTCGCCACGCCGAGCTTGCCCGCGAGCACACCGACTTCGCCATCAACGGCACGCGGACGAACGACGACGGGCGGTACTCCTTCGCCGCCCCGGGCGGCAAGCTCCGCGCCGGCAGCAGCTACGCCGCCGTCGCCATGGCCTACGACCTGTGCTACGACGGCTGGGACGACGCCTACCGCCGCAAGGTCGCCAAGGCCGTCGAGCAGAAGGTCTGGGGCGGCGGCAGCGGCGGCTACACGCAGGCCGAGCCGAGCAACCCGGGGCTGGTCTTCCGCACCGAGGGCGGGCAGCACAGCCCGCTGAGCAACCACTTCGGGGCGTGGAACGGCGGGGGCGGGACGGCGGTGCTGGGCATCCTCGGCGACAGCGGCGTCGACCCGGTCGCCATGACGCGGGCGCACCACGTGTTCCTGCGCCGGGCCAAGCGGGCGCTCATCGACGGCTACGGCGACGCCGCGTGGTTCTGGGAGGGCCACCACTGCGGGCGGCTCAGCAGCAACACCGGGCTGGTCAGCTACCTCCAGGCCCTCCGCGTGGGGGCGGGGCTGGACTACGTGGCCAACTGGCCGGGCGCGCAGTGCCTGCTGACCAAGTGGCTCTACGAGATCAACCGCCAGGACGGCAAGCTGGCGAACATGCAGCGGGGCATGTACCACAGCCCGGTTTTCGGCCGCGGCGGGATGAGCAGCGGCGGCGACTTCGCCCAGGGCTTCGGCATCGTGCCGGAGGCCCAGAAGCCCGCCGTGCTGTGGTTCTACAACCACGTGATCGACCCGCGCCCCCCGGCGGAGCAGGACTACGACGCGATCAACTACCCCCACCGCGCGGTGTACGCGTTCGTGAACTGGCCGATCGGCCCGGACGGCTCGCCGGTGGAACGCAACCCCTCCGAGGTCATGCCCACGGGGCTGATCGACCGGCGCTACAGCTACGGGCACTTCGGCGGCTGGGACACGAAGGAGGGCACCATCGCCGTGCAGGCGTTCGGCTCGACGGGGATCCTGGGGCTGGGCGTCAACACGGGCTTCGCCTGGAGCATCCCGCCCAACGGCGACATCCACACCGTCCGCGAGTATCCCGAGCACGCCTGCGTCGTCAGCTTCACGTACGACGACTTCGAGGGGCGCAGCGCCGGGTCGCTGGCGGCCGACTTCAGCGGCCGCTGCGGTGCGCCCCTCCTGATGGCCTACGCCAACGTCAAGCTCGACAAGAATGGAAGACCCCTCACGCCCCGGCCCGGTGGGGCCGGGGATGTGCCCGAGGAACTCGCCGGGGCACTGAAGAAGGCGATGGAAGACGCCCCGGACGCCAACGCCGGCACCGATGCCCCCGCACGCATGCGATCGACCACCGTACGCCTGCACGGCTGGGACGTCGTCGTCGGCACGCTCCAGCGCGGCAGGCCGCCTCCGGCCGGGGGCGTCGGCGACGGCGCCGCCCGGCGCATCGTCGTCGGCCGGCGCAGGATCGACTTCGACGGGCGCGAGCTGAAGCTGGAGTGAGGCCGCCGGCCGCTCACGACAGCCACTTGACGGCCAGGAAGCCCCCGACCAGCAGCGCCGTGAACAGCAGCGCCAGCCAGTTGAAGTAGCGGTCGATGAACGGCGTGATCTTCGGCCCGAAGAGGCGCATCAGCCCCGCGACCAGGAAGAACCGCGCCGAGCGGCTGACCGCCGCCGCGATCAGGAACACCGCGAAGTTGATCCGGAACACGCCCGCCGTGATCGTGATGACCTTGAACGGGATGGGCGTGAATCCGGCCGTGAAGACCACCCAGAAGTCGTACTTCTCGTACTGTAGGCGGACCTTGTCGAACACCTCCGGCGTGAAGCCGGGGATGTAGCGGAAGAAAAAGTCGCTCACCAGCTCCCAGACGCCCAGGCCGATGAGGTAGCCCGCCACGCCGCCGGCCACGCTGGCGATGCTGCACAGCAGGGCGCAGCGGAACCAGCGCCGGCGGTTGCCCAGCACCAGCGGCATCAGCAGCACGTCCGGCGGGACGGGAAAGAAGCTGCTCTCGGCAAACGCCAGGGCGAACAGCGCCACGCTCGCCGACGGCCGGTACGCCCAGCCGATCGTCCAGTCGTACAGGCGGCGGTGGATGTGCCACCAGGGCACTTTGCGATGCTCGCCGACCTTCGCGCCGCAGTGGGGGCAGAACTCCGCCCGGGGGGCGAAGGTCATGTGACAGCGCGAGCATAGGGCGTCCGCGTCGAACGAGGGCACGTTCTGTGGTTCGGAGGCGATGGACAGCTCCTTGGGCACGTCGTCGCGCAGCCCTGCGAACCGCAAGCGGGGGCAAACCCGCAATCCGCAATCCGCAACCGACACCGTAGAATGACCGAAGTCATGGACGTTCGCAAGGACAAGGTCATCGTCGCCATGAGCGGCGGGGTGGACTCGTCGGTGGCGGCCGCGTTGCTGCTGGCGGCCGGGTTCGACGTGACCGGCGTGTTCCTGTGCCTGGGCCGGGCGGGGCCGGCGCCGCAGCAGGCCGGCGGCGCCTGCTGCACGCCCGCCGACGCCGCCGACGCACGCCGCGTCGCGCAGAAGCTCGGCATCGACCTGCACGTCCTCGACGTCGCCGACGCCTTCGCGCCGATCATCGACCATTTCGCGGCCGAGTACGCCCGCGGGCGCACGCCCAACCCGTGCATCCGCTGCAACCGGCTGATCAAGTTCGGCAAGCTGATGGCGGTGGCGGATTCCCTCGGCACCCGCTACGTCGCGACGGGACACCACGCGAGGAGAATTGCGGATTGCGGATTGCGGATTGCGGATTCTCTTCGCGTCGGTGCGCTTGCGGTTCGCGCAGACGCTGATCGCGAGGCAAGTTCTTGCGAACCGCAAGCGGTCCGGGAAGGGGGAAACCCGCAATCCGCAATCCGCAATCCGCAATTCCTTCTCGCCCGGGCGCGGGCGAGGGGCAAGGACCAGTCCTACGCGCTGTTCGAGGTGCCGCCCGACCGCCTGGAGCGAATCCTCTTGCCCGTCGGCGAGATCGACGGCAAGGACGAGGTCCGCCGCCGGGCGCGCGAGCTCGGCCTGCCCGTCCACGACAAACGCGACAGCCAGGAGATCTGCTTCGTTCCCGACGACGACTACGCCGCCCTGCTCGGGCGGCTCGCCCCGCGGGCGCTGACGCCCGGGCCAATCATCGACGCGGGCGGGAAAGTCCTCGGCCGTCACGACGGCTACGGGCGCTACACCGTCGGGCAGCGGCACGGGCTGCGTGTCGCGGCCGCCTGTCCGCTGTACGTCACGCGGATCGACGCGGTCACGGCCACCGTCACCGTCGGCCCGCGGAGCGATGTGCTGGGGCGGCGGCTGTCGGCGTCGGGGGCCAACTGGCACGCCGACGTGCCCGAGCGGTTCGACGCCGTGGTGCAGGTGCGCTACCAGCACGGCGGCACGGCGGCCCGCGTGCGCCTCACCGGGCCGGATAGCTTCGCCGTCGAGTTCGCCGAGCCGGTGCTGGCGATCACGCCCGGCCAGGCCGCCGTCGTGTACGACCCGGCCAACGAGGTGGTGCTGGGCGGGGGGTGGATCGACTGACGGCCTCGCCGCGTTGGCCTCTGTCGGGTTTTTCCTTTTTTTCTGATTTTTCCGTTGGCGCCCGCGGCTCGCACGCCGACAATGTGCGCGCGGGGTAACGTGGCAGGTCTTCGTGCCAGGCGCATCTTGGACGAACGCCGCCGATGACCGACGGTGACCGGAAAACTGCTGTCTCCGTGCTCGCCATACACCCGGGCGCCCTGGGTGACGTGATCCTCATGGGCCACCTCCTGCGCCGCGTGAGCGGGCGGGTGACGCTGGTGGCCGGCGGGCGCAAGGCCACGCTGCTGGCCTCCCTGGGCGTTGCCGCCGTCGGGCTGGACTACGACTCGCTGCCGATGCACGAGGCGTTCACCGACATCCCCCCCGCCGACAGCCGCCTGGCCCGCGCGCTGGGGCGCCACGATCGGCTGATAGGCTGCTTCGCCGCCGGCGACGAGCGGGCCGAACGCCGTCTGACGGAGATGTGCGCCGCCGCCGAGGCCGACTTCCTGCCCGTCCGCCCCCCGCCGGACCACGCCGGCCACCTGCTGGAGCTCTGGCTGTCGCGCCTGCCAGAGGGCCGCGACGGCGGGCCGTGGTCCCCCGACGCCGCCGCCTGGCCCGTGCCGCACGCCTGGCTGCGACGCGCCGCCGACGTGCTGGCGGGGATGGGCATCGAGCCCGGCCGCCCGTACGTCGCCATCCATCCCGGCGCCAGCTCGCAGGCGAAGTGCTGGCCGCTGGAGCGATTCGTGGAGCTCGCCTCGCGCATGGCCCAGAGACGGCAGGCGGTGGTGTTCATCGTCGGGCCGGTCGAACGCGACCTGTGGCACGGGCACCGCCCCGAGCGCCTCGGGTCGGAATGGCCGCTGCTGAGCAGCCCGAAGCTGTCCACGCTGGCCGGCGTGCTGGCGGCGGCCAGCCTCTACGTCGGCAACGACTCGGGCGTCTCCCAGCTTGCCGGGACTGTCGGCACGGCCACGCTG
>Ga0172364_10003542_pt1 | contig 12491 bp, 12 predicted proteins | sample LakKivSesite10cm_FD_114545 | JGI IMG/M metagenome (GOLD analysis project Ga0172364, IMG submission 114545) | Sediment microbial communities from Lake Kivu, Rwanda - Sediment site 10cm | ecosystem: Environmental > Aquatic > Freshwater > Lake > Sediment | place: Rwanda: Western Province, Lake... | reverse complement strand
CGTCAAGCTCTCCCCGAACGTGACTGATATCGTGAGCGTGGCCCGGGCGGCCGAGGAGGGGGGAGCGGACGGCCTCTCCCTCATCAATACCCTCCTGGCCATGGCCATCGACATTGAAACGCGGCGTCCGCGTCTGGCCAATATTTTCGGGGGACTCAGCGGACCCGCCATAAAACCCATTGCCCTGCGGATGGTCTACCAGGTGGCTTCGCAGGCCAAGATTCCCGTCATCGGGATGGGAGGCATCATGAACGGGCGGGACGCCCTGGAGTTCCTCATCGCCGGGGCCAGGGCCGTTGAGGTCGGCACGGCGAATCTCGTGGACCCCCGAGCGTCTATCCGAATCGTCGGCGAAATCCGGGACTACTGCCGGGAAAAAGGGGTCTTCAGGATTGAGGAGCTCATCGGCACGCTGGAGACCGAATGACCGGCGAACGCGAGCAAAAAATGGACCCGAAAGAACGGATCATAATCGCCCTTGATGTCGGGACAAAGCGCGAAGCTTTGGCCCTGATGGAGAAACTCCAGCAGGCGCGGATTTTCAAGATCGGCCTGGAGCTTTTCACGGCCGAGGGTCCTGCCCTTCTCAAAGAGACGATCCGAATGGGAAAAAGGCCCTTCCTCGACCTTAAGTTTAACGACATCCCGAACACTGCAGCCGGCGCGGTCCGTTCGGCCACCCGGAACGGCGCCTCACTGCTCACCCTTCACGCCACGGGCGGAAAAGAAATGATGGCCGCAGCCGCGAGGGCGGCCCGGGAAGAATCCGCAACAACAGGCAAAGAGAGGCCACTCCTCCTCGGCGTTACGGTCTTGACTAGCCTCAAGGATGAGGAACTCCACCAGATCGGATATGCTCACCCCGTGGCCGACCAGGTCCTGAGGCTGGCCGCCCTGGCCAGGGACTCCGGGCTAGATGGTGTGGTCTGCTCTCCCCATGAGATCGAGATCATAAAAAAAGAATGCGGCCGCGATTTTATCGTCGTGGCTCCCGGAATTCGTCCGGCCTGGGCAGCCGCCCAGGACCAGAAGCGGATCATGACCCCTGCCGAGGCGCTGGCAAAAGGAGCAGATTACCTGGTGATCGGCCGCCCCATTACAGGGGCACCCTCGCCCGATGAGGCCTATCTCAAAGTCCTCGCCGAAATTGGCTGACTCCCTTCTTCAGAAGAAGGCCATGACGCCGCGGATGGCGAACGCCGCCCCGAGGATAATGCTGACAACGAACATCAGCACCACGGCAACCATTAGGCTGATCACAAAATAGCCCGCCACCTTCTCCTTTGGAGTTCCCATCAGGGGAGTGGCAAACCCAAGGTAAAGCAGGTAGAGGCCATAGAGAGAGCCGAGGATGCTTAAGACTCCGAGTGCCGGAATGAGGTTGAAGATGCCCATGATCCAGGCGGGCGTCATGCTGTAGACGGCCAGCTTCATGGCCTGCGGCAGGCTCTGGGCGGAGGAGAAATTCGGCGCCAATACGTTGATGATAAACCCGAGCGCATAGACAACGACCAGACTGAGGACGTAAGAAAACACCGCATAGAAAAATGCCCGGGCGATCCAGTTTCCCCCGGCAAAGGGAATCCGAAAACCGCTGAACACGGCCCAGCCGAGGAACTGGGCTACAGCCGGAATGGCGGCCAGGATGACCGCATAGGGGACAAAAAGCTGCTGGATGGTGGTCGGCTCATCCTTGATCTTGACCCATTCCTCTTTCGGCTTGAGAAGAATGGCCTGCACTCTGGCAACAAGATTCATGGAGCGCCTCCTTTATTGGTCTTGCCGAGACTATAATACGAGTAACCGCCGTTAGTCAATGATAAATTTGGGTCCGGATTGACCCGGAAAAGGGATGGAGGCGCGGGGCGGACTCGAACCGCCGAATCGAGGTTTTGCAGACCTCTCCCTTAGCCTCTTGGGTACCGCGCCTTTCCGTTCATATCACTCTACTGGAGCGGGCGATGGGATTTGAACCCACGACCTTCTGCATGGCAAGCAGACGTTCTACCCCTGAACTACGCCCGCTTCGGGGTCCTGCGGATTGAGCTCTGTCAAACTAACAGAAAGCGGCATTTGTGTCAATACGAGGGGCGAGCCAGAAAGCGAGCGACCGGTTATTTTCCCCGGACTTTCTGTCCCATGACGATAGGATCCGAGCAGGAAAGGACCTTGATGGTGGCCGTCTTTTTTCCGACATCAACGACAATTGAATTGCCGACACCGATTTCCGGCAGGTCCTTCCGAGCCTCGAGCGTCTGGGGGTCTTGAACCCTCTTGAGAATCGTTAACTGCTGACCGACCTGAACTCCGGCTTCTTCTCCCATATCGATGATCGCCCAGCCGCCGGATCCGATCTGGTTATAATCTCTCTCAAGATAGATGATCGTACCGGTCGGGGCCCCCGCCTCTTCGGCATAGGCCTCGTATCCCATGTCTTTTCCCAGCAGAGATTCTTTCTCTTCAAACGGCAACAGATAGTCTCCGACGGTGATTCGCCCGCAGGATTTTTCGATCCGCGCAATCGCCCGGTTGTCCTCCAGAAAAACGACCTGGGCCCGGCCCCGTCTGTTGGCCAGTCGCCCGAGGTCGCCGATGCTCGGACCGATCTCGATGACCTGAAGAACCTGGCCGATCTCAAGACCGCTCTTTTGCCCCTGGTTGAGGTGGACGAGGTCCGCATCCGAGAACATGGTCTTTTCGCTGCCCTTCTCGGCCTCCGTGATCCTCAGCTCCGGGAGGGCTGTTTCGTAGACAAAGGGGGAACAATAGAGGTCCACATCGGCGATGACGGGATAAGCTTCCCGGAAAATCTTGGCCCGCTTGATCTGGTGCTGAACCCTCTCCTGGTCATCGGAAACGACCTGGGCACCCGCCGATGCGCAGACGGCCGCCAACAATCCGGCTATCAGACCTCCGAAAAGAACTCGGGTTTTGGAGAAATGGCTCATCTTGGCTCCTTTACATCACGCAAGGTCCGCTTGTTTTTCCCATTATAGGCAGTAGTCCTGGGGCTGTCAACAAATTCGTCCTCCCGACTTGACAGCCCGATGACCATTCCTTAACATAAAAATCAGTCGGCCCAATGATTGAGTCGCACGAGGGTAAAGGAGGTTCGAAATGAACAAAAAGGATGCCATCCTCCGGATGTCCAAGGATTCGGGAATCACGGCCCTCCAGGCGGCGAAAGCCTTCTCTTCGCTTTTGGAGGGGATCAAAGGCACTCTAAAAAAAGGGGGAAAGGTCACGTTTTCGGGATTCGGGAGCTTCGAAGTGAAGTCCAGACGGGCCCGCAAGGGGAGGAATCCCAAGACCGGCGCCGAAGTCGCTATCCCTCCAAAGAACAGGATTAAATTCAACCCGAGCAAAAGCCTCAAAAACTCCCTGTGATCTGAAGCCTCTGTTCATTGGACAATCGGCCGCAAATCTCTTAGAATAGCCTCCTTCTAAGACCGTTGAAACGTCATAAACTGAGGATCGCGCTGCTTTTTGGCGGCCGCTCCGCCGAGCATGAAGTTTCATTGGCTTCGGCGGCCGCCATCTACAGGAACATCGATAAAGGCCGGTATTCCGTCAGCTCTATTTTCATTGATAAAAAAGGTCGCTGGAAACCGGTGGCCTCTCCGCTCCTTAAGCCGGAAAAGCTCAGAGCCGGCCCTTCGTCTTCATTTCTTCCCTGGGACGCGCTCCCGACGCTTCCCCGGCGGGTCCGCGCCGATATCTATTTTCCCGTCCTTCACGGGCCATACGGGGAAGACGGAACCATCCAGGGGCTCCTCGAAATGGCCGATGTCCCTTACGTTGGAGCCGGCGTTCTCGCCTCGGCAGCGGGCATGGACAAAGCCGTGATGAAGATCCTGTTCGCCAGTCGGAACTTGCCCATCGTCAGGTATCGCGTTTTTGAGGAGTTCGAATGGGAAAAATCGAGGCCGGCCGTTCTCGGCCGGATCGGGAAAGAATTCCCACCTCCCTTCTTTGTCAAGCCCGCCAACCTCGGGTCGAGCGTGGGCATCAGCAAGGTCACGCGACGCGGCCACTCGGAACGGGCCCTTGCCCAGGCCTTCCGCTACGACCGCAAGGTCATAGTCGAGGGAGCGATCGAGGGCCGGGAGATCGAGTGCAGCGTCCTCGGGAATGATGAGCCTCGGGCCTCTCTCCCCGGCGAGGTCATACCGCACCGCGAATTCTATGACTACCGCGACAAATATATTGACGGCAAAACCCAATTCCGGATACCGGCCGACCTGCCGGAATCGACAGTCCGGGAGGTCCAACGTCTTTCTGTCGAAGCCTACCGGGCTGTGGGCTGTTCGGGAATGGCCCGGCTCGACTTTTTCCTCGAGGACAGGACGGGCAAGCTTTACGTCAACGAAATCAACACGATTCCAGGCTTTACCGAGATCAGTATGTACCCCAAGCTCTGGGGGGTGAGCGGAATCCCCTTTGCCCGGCTCATCGAAGAGCTCATCCGTCTCGGGCGGGAGAGGCATCGCCAGAAAAAACGCTGCCTGGAGAAGCTCCCGAGATGAGGATCCTGGGGATTGACTACGGGGATGTCCATATTGGCCTGGCCCTGAGTGACCCGTTGAAGCTCACCGCTCAGCCGCTCGGCCAATATCGACTCCGCGGAAAGGCCAAAGACAGAGCTTACTTCGCCGATCTCATCCGCAGGCAGGAAGTGGGTGAGATCGTCATCGGGTTGCCCTTGCGGCTGGACGGGAGCCCGGGCACGCGGGTCGCAAAAACTCGCTCCTTCGCCTCCTGGCTGGAGAAGTCATCCCGGCTGCCGGTCGTCCTGTGGGACGAGCGGTTGACGACCCGACAGGCAGCGGGTATTATGCGCGAGCAAAAGATTCGGACAAAAGCCAGGCGAACGGCCGAGCACCAGATCTCGGCCGCCTTGATCCTTCAGGCCTATCTGGACTCGCGCCGACTCAACCGCCATGGCCCGAAAGATTTTTAGGGCCGGATTCGGCCTCGCGTTGGCCGCCCTGCTTGCGGGGACGGTTTGGCTTGTGGTTTCCCTCTATCGGCCGCGCGCCTTCACTCCTGAGGAGATCCTCGTCGATATCGAAAGGGGAACGGGAGTGGGCTCAGTCGCCCGCCTTCTCGAAGAAAAAAAAATAATCGGTTCCCGTCATTCCTTCCTCCTCTATTACCGGCTGTTCTATTTTCCGCAAAAAATCAAAGCCGGGGAGTACGCACTGAAATCTCCTCTGAGGGCCAAAGATGTTCTGGACATTTTGGCTAAAGGCAAAGTTTTTCTCCATACCGTGACAATCCCGGAAGGGCTGAGGGCGCTCGAAATAGCCCCACTCATTTTGCCGTTTCTCGCCGACGGAGAGGACGGGTTTATGGCCGCATTCCGCGATATCCGGTTGATCCGCAGCCTCGACGGCGAGGCAGAAAACCTGGAGGGATATCTCTACCCGGAAACATATTCCATCCCCAAGGGCCTTGCTTCCGTGGAAGCCATCGGGATGATGGTCAATCAGTTCAGAGCGGTCTTCAGCGCGGACTGGCTGGCGCGGGCCAGAACCCTGGGAATGAGCATCCGCCAGGTCGTCATCCTGGCTTCGCTCATCGAGAAAGAAAGCTCGATCGCCGCTGAGAGGAAGCTCGTTTCGGCCGTCTTCCACAACCGGTTGCGGATCGGGATGAAACTCGACTGCGACCCGACCATCATTTATGCCCTCAAGCAGAAAGGTCTTTACAACGGGAACCTGACAAAAAAGGACATGGCCCTGGACTCTCCCTACAATACATACCGGTATCCCGGCCTGCCTCCGGGCCCGATCTGCAACCCCGGCCGAGGGGCGCTCGAGGCGGCCCTCTACCCCGCCGACGAACCGTATCTGTATTTCGTCTCCCGGAACGACGGCAGCCATCACTTCAGCCGGACCTTCGCCGAGCACCAAAACGCCGTCCGGGCCCTCCAAAAGAAGCGGCAGCCGTGATCGGACTTCAAGCCGACAGCCCAGGCCTTTACTTGCAAAATAAATGAATTCTGCTATAGTTAATAATCTTGTTTTTAAGGGAAGATTTGGCATCATTTTTGCATAGAATTTCGCGGACAGAAAGGCATTCTTCGGAGGAGGAATCATGCGAGCAAAAAGAATCATCCTTTCCGTGCTTCTCATCGGCCTTGGCCTCGGCCTGGCCGGAAACCTGGACGCCCGACCTCAGGATAAAAACAAGAAGAAGGACCAGTCCAAAGCGGGAGAAAAAATTTATATCCCCAAGGAAGTGAAGGCGGTCATCCAGGAAGGCCTGGCCTCTCGAAAGGGGCGGCAGGATATCCCCATCGACCTTTTTCACAGCCTTTATCTGCCGGCGAGAGAAAACTTTCATGCCGTCTTTTTGATGAACATCAAGAACTCCGACCTGGGGTTTGGCCCGGCGGAAGCCGCGCCAGCAGCACCCAAGGCAAAAGAAAGCGGACCGCAGGAGACGTCGGCAGAGGAAGCCGCTCAAAACCTCCAGGCCGGCTTCAATGTCTTCCTCCAGTTTGATACCCTCGATGAGGCCGGGGTTCCCCACCTCTTCAGGGAAGTTTACGTCCCGACCACCCTCCAGGTTCCTGCGACCGGATACGATCCGGAAAAGGCGGAACTCTACAGTGTCAGCTATCCGCTCCCCTTTGGCCACTACCTCCTGTCCATCGCCATAACCTCTTTGGACCTTCAGAAGATCGGGACCGCCTACCATGAGTTCACCATCCCCGACCCGTCCCAATTTTCGAAAAACTTGGATACGTCCTCCGTTTTCTTCATCAAGCAGATTGAGCAGATGGAGGCGGTGGAGCCGCGCACAGTCTTTCACAAGGGCTATTTCACCTATTCGGTGCTCAAAATCGTCCCCAATCTTCAGAAGATTTTCCGGACGGGCGAAAACCTGGACATCTTCTTCTTTATCTTCGGAGCCCAGCCGAACCCCTCCCAGCAGTATGAAATTGAGATCAACTTCGAGGTCAAGAAGGGCGAAGAATCCTCCCTCAAGTGGGCTCCCCAGACATACAACTCCCCTTTGATCAGCCAGCCGCTGCCGATGAAACAGACCGTCAAGATTAAAAAGGGAGATGAGCCGGAAAAGATCGAGCAGCGCGACCTGCCGGCCGGCAGCTACACGCTGGTCATCAATATGCTCGACAAGATTTCGCAGAATGCGGGGGTCCAGACCGTCGATTTTACAGTTCAATAGACCCGGCCGGAACGCTCAGCGCCTCCCCTCGGCGAGACGCCTCTCGACATAGGTCGGCGTCGAAGTCCAGTCTTGGAGCCGCACATAGAAAAAATTTCACCCTTGCATTACCGTTTTTTATTCATTACACTCAATCCTTCCTCACCATGCATTTCATCGCCGACCTTCATATACATTCCCGGTTCAGCCGGGCCACATCCCGGGATATGACTCTCGACACCATCGCTTATTGGGCCAAGATCAAGGGCATCTCTCTCGTTGCTTCGGGCGACTTCACCCATCCCGAGTGGTTTTTTCTGACCAAAGAGAAGCTGGAACCGGCGGGAAATGGATTCTATCGGCTGAAGAGCGTCCTGCCCCCCGCTAATGGCTATCTCAAGAACGCCTCGTTCCGGAGGGACGATGTTCATTTCATACTCTCCACAGAGATCAGCTTCATCTACTCCAAGAAAGGGAAGGTCCGAAAGGTCCATCTCTTGCTCCTCGCGCCGGACTTCGAGTCGGTCGAGAAAATCAACAGCCGGCTCTCGGGATTGGGCAACCTGCGCTCGGACGGCCGGCCCATCCTGGGTCTGGACGCCAAGCATTTTGTCCGCATCATCGCCGATGTCTGTCCCCGCTGCGTCGTCATTCCGTCGCATATCTGGACGCCCTGGTTCTCGCTCTTCGGTTCAAACTCCGGCTTTGACGCCATCGAAGAATGTTTTGAAGAGATGACGCCATTCATCTTTGCCCTGGAGACGGGCCTGTCCTCGGACCCGCCGATGAACTGGCGGCTTTCCGCCCTGGACAGATATGCACTCGTCTCCAATTCCGATGCCCACTCCCCCAGCCGGTTGGGACGAGAGGCCAATGTCTTCGACACAGACTTCAGCTTCAAGGGGCTCGTCGAGGCCCTGAAAACCCGGAGTCCGGATAAGTTCCTGCACACCATCGAGTTCTTCCCGGAAGAGGGGAAATACCATTTCGACGGCCACCGGAAGTGCGGAATTGTCTTCTCGCCCAAGGAGAGCCTGCGCCATCAGGATCTTTGCCCCAAGTGCGGGAAGAAACTGACCATTGGCGTTATGCACCGGGTCGAAGAACTCGCGGACCGAGAGGAGGGCGTACGCCCTCCGGGCAAGATCCCCTATAAAAATTTAATCCCTCTCAATGAAATAATCGCTCAGGCCGTCGAGAAGACGCCGGAGTGCCAGAGTGTCTGGGATATCTACTTTCGACTCGTCCGGGAGTTCGGAAACGAGCATAATGTCCTGACCGAGGTCCCCGCCTCAGACCTGGCACGCTTCCAACTGGAGCGCGTCGGACAGGGGATCGACCGGATGAGAAAGGGAGCGGTGAAGATCCTCCCCGGACATGACGGCGACTACGGCCTGATCCGCCTCTTCGACAACGAGCGGCCCGGGGAGAAATCCTCCGGCCAACTTCCTCTCTTTTAATCCCCGCTTTCCTTGACATCAGCCTTCGGGAATCCTATAGTAGAATTGTCAAGGAGAAGGCGATGGAAATTCAAATGAAGATCAAAGGCCTCGTGGTCGACCCCATCTCCAAGATGCCGATCGTCGTCCTGGAAGACCCCCAGACCGAGCGGATTCTCCCCATCTGGATCGGAGTCTTTGAGGCCAACGCCATCGCCCTGACCATTGAGAATATCCCGACTCCCCGGCCGATGACCCACGACCTGCTCAAGAGCTTTCTGGAGAAGCTGGACGTTGCGGTGGAGAAGATTGTCGTTAACGACGTTCGAAACAACACGTTTTATGCTCTGATCCACTGCCGCTTCAAAGAACGGCCGGTTTTGATCGACTCCCGGCCTTCCGACGCCATCGCTCTGGCCTTGCGCACGAATTCTCCCATCTTCGTGGAAGACGAGGTCGTCAAGCGCGCTCAGAGCCTCAAGTTCGACCAGAACTGGGAGGATTCGGAAAAACTCCGCCAGTGGCTGGAAAACCTCCGGCCCGAGGACTTCGGCAAATACAAAATGTAAAAGCGAAAATAGAACTCAGGTGCGCAGGCGGAAAAGAAGATAGAGCCCGAGCGGCCCGAAGATGAGGTTCGGTCCCCAGGAGGCCAGGAACGGGCTCAAGAAACCCACATAGCCCAGGCTCCGGAATACTCCCAGGGCCCCCCAGTAGATCATGGCGATTATGACGCTCAACCCCAGGCCGACCAGAGCGCCCCGTTTTCCCATGGAAAAAGCAAAGGGGATGGCCAGGAGCGTCATCACTACGCAAACGAAGGGGAAAGAAATTTTGGAGCTCAAGTCGACCTTGAACCGGGTCGTCTCGAAACCCATCGTTTCGACGTCGGCCGTATATCTCTTGAGCTCCCCAAAGCTCATCAGGGACGGCTCTTTGACTTCTTTGAGGAAATAGTCCCGGTCCTCAGCCAGGCGGAACTCCATATCCTGGAAGTCTTCAAACCGGGATTGGGATTCCGCCGGGAAACTGCGGAGCCAGCCGCGGCTCAGGCTGAGCTCATGACCCTCGAGACGCCCTTTTTCCGCATAAACCCTTCGTCCGAGCGACCAGGATGAAGACTCGATCTCGAAAAGCGAGAACTGGCTGAAGGTCCCCGTCTTTGGCTCAAAATAGCTGTAGTGATAGATTCGGCTCTTGTCTTTGCTCAGGACCCAGCGCCGGTCAAGAAAGCCGTAGCTGCGAGCGGGGACATCATTAATCCGGTTCCAGACCTCCTCGGCCTTCTTGTTGGCCGAAGGGACGAGCCTCTCTTGGAAGCCAAAGGAGAAAAGGCTGACTAAGCCTGCCGTGACGATAAGCGGGATGACGATCCGATAGATGCTCACCCCGCAGGCTTTCATGGCCGTGATCTCATTCGATTTGGTCAGCAGTCCGAGCGTCAGAAGGGAGGTGGCCAGGACGGTGACCGGAAGGCCAAAATTGATGAATTCCGGGATGCGGTACTGGATATAGCGCAGAAGAAGAGAAATGGATTTGTTATGTTCGTAAATGTTGTCGATGCGCTCGAAGAAAGTGACGATGATGGAGATAGAGAGCAGGGCAAGAAAGACGAGCCAGAAGATGGCCAAGTACTTCCGCATGATATAGCGGTCGAGGGTGTTGGGGAAGCGCAGCGGGAACCAGGGCCGTTTCAGCGGCGCCCATCTCCGGGCCGAGAGAGAGGGAACCCGAATGATTACAGTCCTGACTTTTCTCCTTCGGCCCCGCCGTGAAAGCAGGGCAAAAAGCGAAGATTCCCGGGAGGCTCGCGCGAAGAGATAGAGCCCGGCAAGAAAAAATAAAATATTTGGCCCCCACATTCCCAAAAAAGGCGAGAGGTGTCCCTCGATGGCGTTCTTCTCGCCCGCGGTGATCAGGACATAGTACACCAGGATGATAATCAGGCTGATCGTGAACCCGCTGGTGCGGCCGCCTTTTCTCGTCGAAATCCCAAGCGGGATGCCCACCAACACAAAAATGAAGCAGACAAAGGGAAGAGAGAACTTCTTGTGGATCTCAACCCAGTGCGAGCGCCACTCCCGCACTTTGCGCCGGAAGTCGAATTCAACCTCTTGCTTGCGAGCGCGGACATTTTTTGCCGAGGCCCGGCCGGAGTCCAGGCGCCTCCGCTCGGCTTCGATTTTCTTCAGGTCCGCTCCGATCCCCTCTGTGCTCTGGAAAAGCTCTCCGATATCCTTCTCTCGGACCCGCTTTTCGCTCGAGAACTGGGCGAAAAGGCTCTCGACGTTGATCTCCTCTTCAACCCGGTCGAAGAGGGTGATGCTGTAGCGCTCGGGCTCAGCCATCGGCACCGCATGGATGGCCCCATCGAAAAGCTCCAGGGTGGCGCGCTTGGCCTCTGGAAAAAAGTTGAGCCGGCCCGTGCGGGCAAATATGGCCCGCGGCTCGCTGCCCTCCCCCGTCAGGTAGACAAAGATATTCTCCCAGCGGTTGTCCGGGGTGATGTCCTGGATGAAGAGGACAGTCTGGGGGATCGCCTCGTTAAACTCGCGCGGGTTGATCTTGAGTTGGACTTTGGACAGGACAGACCGGGTCAGTGTTTGAACCCACCTATAGTTGGCTCGTGGGGCCAGGTAGAGGGTCAGGGCCGAAGTGACCAGCCAGCCGGCGAAAGCGAACAAAAAAACGGGCCAGACGAGGCGCGAGTTGCGGATGCCCAGGGTCCGGAAAGCAACGATCTCGGAATCCGAAGACAGGCGGCTCAGCCCGGCCAGGATGCCCATCAGCACGGACATGGGAACAGCGAAAGCCAGCACGGACGGGATGAGATAGATGAAGATCAAGGCCACAGACGTGAAAGAAACCCCTCTGGCGATGAACAGCTCAGACAGAATAAAGGCCTGGTTCATCAGCAGGACGAAGGAATAAACGAGCAGCCCGATAAAGAAAGGGGGGATGATTTCTTTGAGCAGGTATTTGTCGAAGAACTTCATCGTCCCGCCCATTTATAACAAAAATGGGCTGAGGATTCAAAAAGCCGGGGACGACCGGAAGTGTTTTATGACGGCGGCCCGCGTCACCCGCCGAGAGAGAAGTCCCCAGACGAAAGGTCCAAGGAAAAACGATCCCACCTCTCCCCACGAAATCGAAACGATGGAGACGATCGTCGCGGGCCGGAAATACGCCAGGATGATGGATAGGACGATGAAGAGGGCGCTGAGCATCCTCATCAACCCTGTGAGAGTGCGGTCTGTGAGTTCCGCGTTGATGAACCCGGCATAGATGTCCCTGGCCACCGAGGAGCTCGAAATCAGGACGAGCGCCGCCAGAGTGGACATGGAGGCCGAAAGGATCAGGAGCAGCATCAGAATGGAAAGCGAACCGGGGACGACAAAAGCAGGCAGTGGCCTAGGTGAAGGCCGTCATCCAGGCCCCAACGGATCGGCCGGCGAGGAAATAATCGGTGAACGTCTTGACCTTTTTGAGTCGCAAGAGGCCTAAGATCAGGATGGCGAGCGCATAAGCGACGATGACCGGAGTCTAGACAGTCATGGTCTGAAATCCCTTGTCCGCTTCATGGAGGCTCTCTGATATCGTTAATCCCAACGTCAAGTCAATTTCCCGCGTCGAATGGTAGGTATCTTTACTTGAGGGGATCGTTGAGGAAGGCCAAGAAACAAAAGCATAAAAAAAGGGAGCGGCGGAAAGCCGCTCCCTTTCGAGATTCTACGCGTACGGTAAGCCTTCGCTCAGTACATGTCGCCGCCGGGCGGAGTCGGGTACTTGGGGGTCTTCTCTTCCTCAGGAAGCTCCGCCACCAGGCCTTCGGTGGTGAGCAGCAGGCCGGCAATGCTGGAGGCATTCTGCAGGGCG
>Ga0172364_10003541_pt1 | contig 12492 bp, 13 predicted proteins | sample LakKivSesite10cm_FD_114545 | JGI IMG/M metagenome (GOLD analysis project Ga0172364, IMG submission 114545) | Sediment microbial communities from Lake Kivu, Rwanda - Sediment site 10cm | ecosystem: Environmental > Aquatic > Freshwater > Lake > Sediment | place: Rwanda: Western Province, Lake... | reverse complement strand
GAGAGAGGATAGATCCATAAAATACTACTATATCATAATCATCTAAATTAATGTCGTCATAACTGCGTTTGAGATGGATTGGATAGACTTTACATTTGAATTTATTTTCTAATATTTTTTCTACACAATTAAATTGGAGAAAATCGCCTATATTAAAAGTACGAGTATCAGCCAGAATGGCATTCATAGCTCTAAATCAGTCAATTTAATATGAGAATCTTCGCTGATATCGTGATTAGTTTTTATTCCTATTATTCTATCAATGAATTTTGGTTGTATTCCAATATTCGGCTCCTTAGTAGTTAGCATCCATCGCTCCAATTTTGTTCCGCATTTAATTTCGCATGTTGATACAACAGTTCTTCTATAATTATTATAACAATCAAGTTCATTTATCATTACTTCTTTGGCGTGGGGTTTCAACGCTGCTTCTGTTTTTCTTATATTAGAAATGTATTCTGACAAAAGATAATAGTCCAAGCTCATTTGTTGATCAAATCCTTCTAAGGTTCTATCAAGAGTGATATGTTTCTCTAATATTTCAGCGCCCATCGCAATCGCCACAGGAGCTAACACAATTCCATTTTCATGATCAGAAAACCCGATTCTAAAATCTCCATACATATCTTTTAATTCCTTAATAAATGATAAGTTCGCAAATTCAACCGATAAAGGATATTGACTAATACAATGAAGAATTACAAGTTCATTTTTAGATTCTTTTTTACGTTCAAAATTTTGTGTTAGTACATCAACTGCTAAATGTATATCTTTAGCGTTACACATCCCAGTAGACAAGATAACCGGCAAATCAATTTTTGCAATTTCTTCAAGAAGTGGAATGTCAGTCAACGAATGAGATGCAATTTTTATTCCAGATACATTCAAAGTAAGGATAAATTTAAGGCTATCTAAATCAAACGGTGAAACAATAAAATCTAAATCTAACAATTCCGATAATATTATGAGCCGTTCATAATCATCGATATTCAATTCTAAATTTTCACGAACTTCTCTATAAGTCTGACCAAGAGACGGATATAAATGAAATGGTTTATCCAGCACATCCTTAGTGGTCATCGAATCTACATTTCTTTTCTGAAATTTAACAGCATTACAACCGCAAGAGTGAGCCATGATTAAGATTTTTTTAGCTAATTCCAAGCTACCATTATGGTTCAATCCTACTTCGCCTATAATATAGGTTTCATTTGGTTTTATATTTAAAGTCATTTTCTCAAAGAATTATTCCAACCATATATATATAAATCTTCTGTTTTGATTTCTAAATTTAAATCTACTAATCTACTCATGATATCTTCCATTTGCGGAAAGCCATTTATAGAATGTTCAGCTGCGATACATAGATTTCTGACCTTATTTTTGATAGTATCGATTCCACCAATTATAATTTGTGCTTCTGCTCCTTCTGCGTCTATTTTTAAAAAATCTATAACTGTTAAGTTATATCTTTGAGTGAGAGAATCTAAAGTTTCTACCGGAATACAATAAATTTTCGCTATCTCATCAGTATCTGCATCGAAATCGATAAAGCCTGAGGATGTTGTCGTAGATCGTAATATAAATGTCATAGTTCCATTGAAGTCCATAATTCCTCCCATAAGGATTGCTACATTACCAGCATTACTTAAATTTTCTCGTAATTTCGGCAATACAAAAGGATTTGGTTCTATGGCATATATAATTTTAGCTATTTTAGACCAAGGAACACTTTCTTCTCCAGTATGAGCCCCAATATCTATTACACAATCTCCAGCAGTAACATTATAATAACGCTCATACTCAGTAATATCTTTTTCTGGCATATACGTTCATTACATTCATGAATGACGCTCCTTCATCATATTGATATGGCGTTCCAAAATATGAAAATCTTATATCCAAAATATCAAAGTCATGCTTCGATAATAAAAGTTGGATACTTTTTATACTATACAAAACTACATGTTCTCGTGGTTTGACTAATGATTTACATTTAGGATAATTATCAATATTTGGTAAATGAGTTATAGCTAAAACTCCATCTTCAGCTAATATGGTATGAGATTTTTGAATGAATTCATGTGGCGTAGTTATATGTTCCAAGGTAGCTCTCATCAGTATTAAATCGAATTGATCTTCTTTATTAAAATTGTAGGTAGAATAATCGCCTATTCTATAACTGCCTCGAATATCTATACCATCTTTCAGGAAAGATGACGGAAATAATTTTAAAAACGTTCCGTCTCCACAGCCAACATCTAATACTTTTCCACCTTTTTTAAAGTGACATAATTCAATCAAATCTAACTTATATTGCTGAATCCTTTTTACTCTTCCAGTAATTCGCGTCTTGCCGTATTCTTGGTAATCTATAATATCAAATGGTTGCTGAAACACAGTTCCACAATCAGAGCATTTCCAGTAATTTTCGTACCTTTCGAATGAATTAATCACATCTGATTCACAAACTAAGCATTTCATGGCGTATTTTCATCAATTTGATTTTCAAGTGCCATCAACATCGAGGATACAACCGATAAATCCTCTAATGTGTCTATGTCTATTCCATGTGAATCTTCCAAAAGTGAATACCCCCATTTCAAATCGTAAAAATCTTTAGTCATAAATGTATTACGAGAAGCTATATAAATGCCACCAGTGATTTTAACTGCTTCTGGAAAGTTTTGAGATAATCCCCATTCTTCGGAATGTGAAAACATTGACTTTAGACCGCCATCACCATCTAATAATCTCATTCTATATGGGTGAATGTCTACATTAATCACCGAAGCCACAATATCATGTTTCTTCGATGCGAAAATATTTATTGCATTATTTATATCTCTGTAATCTCTTAACGGACAGGTTGGTTGAAGCACAACAACCACATCATTGTCACTTAAGATATATTTTGAATCATATTTGGCTTCTAAAAAATTTATTACCTCTCTAACTTTAAAGGGAATTATGGTGTAAGATCCGTCAGAGTATTCTTTCGGTTCTATCAATGGTACTTCGGCACCAAAACTAATTGCTTCTTCCTTGATTTCTTCATCATCTGTATAAACAATGACGTTATCAATTAAATTCGATTTCAAAGCTTCTGATATCGTATAGTAAATCAATGGCTTTCCATTCAGTGGTAATAAATTCTTTCTTTTTATTCTAATACTGCCACCACGAGCAGGAATTATAGCCAGCACATGCTCATTATTTATCATCTGAAAGCGCCTCATCCAGTGTAATATTTGGCACACCTTTGATACCATGTTTTCCTATATTATATAGGTTTTGATTATTTTCTTTAAGACGTTCGTAATACCATCCAAATTGCCTAAATATATCACCGCCGGGTCTCCAAGAGGAAGTTCCTCCATCATAAAAGTGACCTACACATTCATTATCGACCGCTACCAAATAAATATTTTTAAATCCCATCCAAGAAGCTAATGGTAATACTATACTTTGAATACTTGTTCCAGATTCTATAATACCATGTATCAAATCGAATGATATAAGTCGCTTAGATGGAATAGTTAAACCGAAATAACGGATACTCGGATTTATCCATTTCACCGCTATCATATTCTTATTTTTAATATAATCAATATCGGCTTGCTTAAACTGCATATCATCTGGGTATTCATTGGCTGCTTGCGAAAATATAGAATATTGGTAAAAAATTTGGCAATCTAATTTATCTAACATCTTCCGTTTGTCCAAATCGAGTACTTGAGACGCATCACCTATAGCACAATATGTAGGTTCAAAGTTAAACATATCTTTTGCGTAACCTATAGAATTAACGCTAAATGAGTATTTATCTTTAATTTCGTCCAAGACTGTTTTAGTTAATGCCATCGTATGACCAAGCACGAAGCAATCTTCATTAACGTGCTTATTTTTGAAATCATCTAATCGCTTATCATAAAATGTCATAGGAATATATTTTTCTGCCCAAACGGAATCCCAGAATTTACAATCGTTACACATCGGTGATACATTATTACTCACTTCTTTGAAAGCTGAAGATTTTTTGGCTTCATTAAAATTTTTAAATTCTGAAACATGTCCAAAACTATAGTTCATAAGTAAAGCATCGTTACATGGATATATCTTCCCATCCCATCCTATAACAATGTCTTTGATATATCTACAATTTTTAAAGGTGTTACAGCCAGTATCTATTGTTCCATCAACCTTGTACTGACTCAAAATGTATTGAAAATAGTTGTGATTATTGATACAAAATTCATAATCTTTTTGTAGTTCCGTATCAGATGAATCGAAAGGAGTTGTATACATGAAATAAATTTTAGTATTAGTTCGAATAGCTTTGATAATGAAATCCTCAAACTCTAAGTAATTGTCTCGACTAAGCGTAGTGTTTATCTGAACATTAATATTATATTTATGAAATAATGGTAGCCATTCCAATGGATTTATATTTCCACCTTTTAATTCTTTATTTCTGACTAAAGAATCAACTGATAACTGTACATAATCTATTAGTCGCATCTTGAGAATCACGTCCTTATTTAGCAGAGAACCATTAGTTGGCAGCATCAACGACATATCGTTTCGTTTCGCATATTTAACCATATCCCAGAATTGCGGATTAAGCATACTCTCACCGAATCCGGCCATGAAAATATTATTACTGAAATTTTCAGAATCTAGTAATTTATCTACAGATTCCTTAAATATTTCCAAGCTCATGTGCCCAGTCGGTCGATTACTCTGTTTTCTATAACATTTTTTACAAGAAAAATTACAAATTGCACTTATTTCTGTTTGCATGATGATGTTCTTTTTTATATGATGTTCTTTCTGTATTTATCTATAGTAGTTTTAATGCCCTGCTCAAATTTTACGAAATTATATTTTCCTACAATCTGATGAAGCTTGGTAGAATCTAATGCTTGGTAGTGAATTTCTCTTCTGATGTAATCTGGAGCATCAGAATATTCTGGTTTCAGTTTTGGAAAATGTTTTAATATTTCGAATACAACATCAGATTGAGATTTAGTATCTCCACTACCCATATTCAGAACGCTGAGCCCCAGCTTTTCGACTTTTCCTATTAATCTTGTTATTAAATTACAGGCATCATCAATATATAAATATTCTCTAGTGCTCGTATTATTTCTATAAATAATAGGATTATTGTCATGTAAACAGTTCAAAATTGTAGAAGGTACAATTCTCTTACCATAATCTCCAAAACCGTATAAATTACATGGTCTCAATACACAGATTGGAAGTGAAAATACTTTCGAATATGTCTGAGCCAAAATATCTGCACAAGTTTTGCTTGCAGAATATACACTATTTGGGCTAAATGTATCCACTTCTAAAGATTTTAAAGAATTTGTTTCTCCATAAACTTTATCTGTTGATACGTAAATTAATGGAACTATGAATCCATTACGAGAGCTTTCCAAGAGAGCTTCCAAGACATTAATAGTACCATTTATGTTAGTATCAAAATAGGGGATTGTAGTTCGCCATCCTCCACGTTCTATCGGCATTGCGGCCAAATGAATAATATTTTCTATTTCATAATCTGCCAATATCCGTCGAATTAAAGTAGAATCTCTTAAGTCCCCGTAACACCAAGTTATTTTTTTATGAATATCCAATAATTTATCTGTTGTAATCATCTTTTCATCATGAGCTATACTAACTATCTCATGATTTAAATCCAAAAATTTTTTGGCTAAATTGCCACCGAAAAAACCAGATGCTCCAGTTATTAGAATTCTCATCGTTCAATTATATAATCATCTTTTAAAAGGAGAAATTGATTTTGTAAAGCTCGTAAATTGTATCCATTGAATGCATATGTTTTTCCATTTCCGATTTCAATGGCCTGTAAATCGTAAATCATTCTGTTAATAGCAAATGACGAAGCTGCTGGAACATGTGGTTCTGAATATCCCATTAATTCTCTGTCAAACCAAAACTTGTAACCAGATGCCAACCCTCTTAAAATTATATCTATGTCGTCGAATCCCCATCCAAAATCATAAATCTCGTTATAACCATTCAGTTTATAAATAAATTCTATTGGCATTAAACCAAACGAAAATGATGCCATCGGATTAGAGATGTTAGTGTATCTAGATGCTTTAGAAGGAAGGTAATCATTCCATTTCAGTTGATTTAAACTCGCCCACAATTTCTGACCTACGATACAAAAGTTTGTATTTTGATAATTAGTATTAAAATATTCAATATCTTCTCGTGCTTTACTGAAAAAGTCATTCTTAAATTCCAGATTATCATCTGCTCTGACAATCCAGTCATTTTCAGCGTACATTAATGCGAGATTATACCCCTTTACATTATCTTTGGTTAAGTTGAGACCAAACTTGCTAACAGGAGCATAGACAATCTGAGAATATCCGGACTGAGCAGCTAGCCATTCCTTAGTTTCATTATTATAATTTGAATCTGTAATTATTAATTCACTTTCTTTGTCAGTCGTTCTAAATAGAGGCTCGATAGCCTTATAATTTCTAATAGTAGTTAAAATTATAGAGAATTTTTGATTTTCGGTCATTTTAATCGAATTTTGATAATATATCTTTTAAGATTTTAACAATATTATGGATTTCCTCACAACTATTATTAGCTAATTCTACAGCCGATGGCAATACTATAGAATTCTCGAATACGTAAGAACCTGTCTTTTGTGAACCATATCTAACGACATTGAAATTTTGATCAGATAGAGGATAGAACCCAGGTCTGGCTTCAATTCCCTTCTCCATTAATAACTTGCCGATTTTGTAGGTTTTAGAAAATCCGAAGCCATCAAGCAAGATGGTATTCAACCAATAAACTGGCTCCGTATTCGGCATTATTTTCTGCATACTAATTCGACTTTCGCTCGAAAGTAAATCTCTATATGTAGAAGCAATTTCTCTTTTCATAATTATTCTCCGGTCAAGATTTTCTAACTGTGCGAGAGCTAAAGCACTTAAAGGTTCTGGCAATGCGTAGTTCAAAGCCAAATCATTATAATAATAAGCTAACATCCACGGATCTCCTTTTCGTCTATATGGAGCACTCCTATTGGCGTAAAGTCGTGCTTCTTCCAAAGTACTTTGATGGACGCTACTCACTAAACCACCTTCTCCTGCTCCAATCATTTTATCACTTCGTATAGAAAATATTGAAACTTCGCCAAACAATCCAACTTTTTTAGAATTTAAAGTCGCTCCGTGCGCTTCAGCACAGTCTTCTATTAAAGCTACATTATATTGAGTGCATAATTTTTGAATTTCAATTGTATATTTTGCAGGATATCCATACATATGTACTAAAATTAGAGCTCTTGGTTTGTATGCGGTAAATACATTTTCCAAGTTATTTAAATCTAAACTGAGAGTATCTAGCTCTATATCCATAATAACTGGAATAGCTCCAGAAAGAATAGGCGCTGTAACACAAGCACCACAAGTAAAATTCGGGACTATAACAAAATCCCCATTTTTAACTCCTACCGACTTACACGCAACATGTAATGCCGCAGTTCCACTTTGAACAGCTACAGTTCCAAAAACACCCAAGTACTTAGAAAATTCATATTCTAGTTTTTTGGTGTATTTTCCATTCTGAGAAAGCCATCCAGAATCTAAGACATCATTTATATATTTTTTCTCATTTCCGTCTAACAATGGCTTATTAATTAAATACTTTAATGATTCCAATAATATGTTTCGCCTCCAACTCCCCGTTCATATGAATCGAGAATCTCATTACGTATCTCTACGATTTCATCCGATGTAAGCTTTGATGTCCATACAAAAGATTTACCAAATTGCGGAACTCCAGTATTAATAGAATTTTCTAGTAATGATTGATTCCAATTAATATCATATTCAGATTTAAAATCATAAATTTCTGAACCTCTATACGGAACAAAAATAGAAACATCAAAATTATCTGGTTTTAGTTTAAGTAAAAACTCTTTAATTTTCAATGCAGATTCACGACTTTCAGATGGAAGTCCTATTATGAAATATGTTTTAACTCTTAAACCTACTTCCTTGCAATTTTTCACAAATGTTTCATTTTGTTTAATCGAAGTTCCCTTTTTAACTACTCGTTCTAAAATATACTGATCTGCTGATTCACAACCAACACAAATTTCAGAACATCCGAGACTTTTTAATTTTCGTAAATCATCTTTATTTGCCAAATTCGCTCTTGTCATACAACGAAATTTAACGTCTAATTCTTTCAATCCTTCGAATATTTTGAAGTCACGGTCTTTATTTATTAATACATTATCATCATAAATCGCAATACTATCATACCCGTATCTATATTTTAATAATGTGACTTCTTTTAATACATGATCAACTGATCTAAATCTGAGTTTAGATTTCAATTCTGGACTGGTTCTTGGACAAAATGTGCAATGACCGGATAATCCGAACGGACATGACCCCCTAGATGTAATAATATTTATACATTTTCGATCATCGAGATGCCAACTATAACTTTTCAGATCTATAGCATCCCAATCTGGAAACAGAGAATTCACATCAATCAATTCCGTCGGTTTATACAAATTCTGAATAGGATAGTCCGATGATGCTATAGATAATAAAGATTTTTCTCCTTCTCCTATTATTACTGAATCGAATCCATTTTCGATACACTCTAAATAATCGAAAGTTGGTTTCGAACCTCCAATTATAATTTTCGATTCTGAATCCTTATCTTTGTACGATTTCAAAATCTTTAAAGCATCGAGGTATTGAGCAGACAATGACGATATTCCTATAATATCGCTATCAACCATATAATTTTGAGAAGGATTATCCAACAAATCTAATATATTTACATCCACATTATGAGATTTGAGATAGGATGATAAATATAAGATTCCAAGATTTGGAAATGATTTAGGGTAAGTCAAAAATGGAGAATTCAATTGGATTAATGTAACAGATTTCATGATTGTTAATAAATAAAACAGTTTATGCTTTTATCTAAATTAATTCCCAAATCTTAATTAGATTTACTTCTACTTAATAAAAACTTATCAAATATAACAAAACATGAAGAACGCATACATTTAATTAAATCGGCGTTGTTATTTATTATACTATCCTTTAGAACATATTCTAAAATACTTTTGTGTATACATATTGGTGAGTGATTATTCGGAATAAAATTTTTATATTCATCAAAAGATAAATATAAATATCGGGTATGATAAGTATTCATTGTATAATTCCATCCAAACTCATTATCCAAATTATGACCGACTACAACAAATCCGATATTTCTTAGAGCAACAAAATGTTCTCTTATATCATCACGAAGTTTTAAAAAGAAATCAAATTTTAATTCTAATGGATAATCCATGATTACCAGCCATTCGAATCCAGATTTTAGGACGGAATTTAAACTCATTCTATAAAAATCTACATGGTCTTCTAAAATTACCATCACATTAGAATTCCATGCTTCAAAATTATATTTAAAATCATCTTTAACATTAGAACAATATACTGTTTGTGAATTCAAATCAGAAGTAATGAAAATGGGAGTAGCGTCTACATGTGAAATATTCACTAAAACAACAGCCATATTTTTAAGGCTATTAGTTAAATTAAAATTCGACATTCAGACCATAATATCCTATGTGCCACATTAAAGGAGTAGATTCCTTTTCAAATTCGAAAATGCTAGTTGGAAATGGAGACTCTCTTAATGGAAAATCTTTCACTATATCTTTGCTTAAATGAAGAACATTTTTATCAGCCAAACAGAGAGAAAGCACATATTCTTCTTTACAATATCCGTGAGTTAATTTTGGCAAATCTTCATCCAATAAATAAATCCATTCATCTCGAATTTCTCGAAGTATATTATTTTTAGCGAAAACAATACCAGCATTAACATATGGACTATTTATACGCTTCCCATACTTGGTAAACATTTCATTCCATTGATTAACAAAAGTTTGTTCTTTAAACATTGACTCCATATACGGTGAATTATGGATTACAGCTACATCAAAATCTAAATCCCATATACAATCCATATCATGTACCATCAGAACATCCGAATCTAAAAGAGCCACATTAGGGCAATTTATCTCACTAACATGTATCTTCTCTCCATACCTAGAATAAAATCCGCCTTTCACGGTAAACGTTGATGCAATACAAGGTACATTATGTAGCATTAGATATTTGCTTAATTCTTCTTCTACTTCATGACTTCGAGGAGAGTGATAGAATCCGTGAATTCGCGATTTAGGCAAAAACCGCAACTCAGATTTCGCAGCTATTTTCAAAATATCCGGCATTATCCACAAATCACAAAAACTATGCCCAATTTCCCATCTCATGTGTTATTCCGCCAATAATTATATATAACTATTATTTAAATATATGTTTAGATAACTTTTCGAATCTACCATTAAACTTTTTTTAATCTATTATCAATAAACTTTTCTTTTACCAGAATAATTATAAATATAGACATGACTGGTATTAATACGATTAGAGATAATATAGTAATATGTACTATAGCAGCTATACACATGAAAAACAAAGCTGCTACGATTAAGTCCGAAGTTGCAAATCTTACTTCTTCTACAGAGTTATTTAATAATTTCATTTTATTTTTTATTTAAAACCGTGTATTATATGAGTTGGTGAACCCTCTATAGTATCCGTAATATATTCAAATCCAGCATTTTCAACAATCGTTTCAAAATTCTCTATATCATGTTTGCCATCAAAATTATGTACCTCAACTTCAATTCTTCTAAATTGTGCTAATTGATTGCTCGTGATTAACCATTCAGCCATTTCTATATCCATTTTCAAAAAATCTATAGGTGTGTTAATCAAAGACATTAAAGAATCAAATGGTATGCCGCATACTACAGAAGTTCTCGGATCATAATTTATAAGCAAATTACATAGTTTAGATGAGATTGCACATGAAATTATATTAACATTAGATATTTTATTTAAATATAGATTCTCTAAAAGTAAATCATGATATAGAGGCTCTACAGCGTACACTGTTTTAACTTGGTCACTGACTAATATCGAAAATACACCGCAACATGCTCCTAAATCTAACACAATGTCCGATGAGCGTAAATCAGAATAATCATATTCCATACAAGAGTTCAAGGTATCTATAGTTGAATTAATTCTGAATTTTTTCCCCCTAAACTCTATATATTCAGAAGCTAAGAAATCAGCTAATTTGTTAACTTTCGATTCTGACAATTTTTCTATCTGATAGATACTAAGTTCGTCATCTAATTCACTATTAATTTTTGAGAGTATTTCGCCAAAATCAGATGTACTTCTATTTTTCATCTTGATTTCTGAATAAATTGCTAATTTTTATTATAGTATAAAATTTAATATTTCTAACAATATTCCTTTCGTTGCTTCCATTGAGGGTATTCTTCATGACCAAAATATTTGACTTTCTCTTCTGGTAGCAAATAATGGTATCCGAAATCTAAGTGACATGTAGGATTCATTGGATTTTCAGTATCGGTTGCTTTAAACATCCACCATGTTCTACCAGCCGACGTCTTGAAACATCTGATAATAAATCTCCCATTCAAAAGTTTTCTGTTTATTTCAGGTATTCTAGAATCTGGGTAAAAGAAGAGCTCGTGCAAATCTTCGCGTTGAACGCCCTCAATGGCGGTTCCAATCCATACAAGCCCTAAATAAGCATCCTTATCTCCAGTTGCTCCAACTTCACCAGCGGGGATAATAAAACTCCGATTTTTGATTATATAGTTATCCATAATTTTCGCTCCTTTTTCGTCTAGTAATTTTCCAACTTCTTTTTCGTCTTCAGATTTACGAAGAGCATCTGGAGGCTCACTAGACGGTTTAGAAATAATTTTAACTTTTTGCGGAGAAGGATATCCTTTCTGATTGGGATTTTTAGCACCAGTCAATCCCCTAATATATGACTCCACATCACTTTCAGTAATAACATATTGAACTAATTTAGGAAGTCCTTTGAATTGTAGTCTTAAATCACAATGTAATGAATGATTCTTGATTAATTCTACAAATGATAATTTTCCATCTTTCCATTTTTTAACATCCTCCGGCAAGAGACCCCTAAGATGAGCTTGTAGAAATGCTAATCCAGATTTCTGATCGACATAGTATGTCTTTGGTAGTGGTTTATTTTTAAATTTATCATCAGTAATTAAAGTTTTGTATTCTTCCTTAGTGAGTTTTTTGGCATTTTTATCGATGACATCATCTATATCCGCAAGATTCGAATTTTCACCTTTTAGCTGATATACAAAATCGCTAGAAATATTGGAAACAGTTTGATTGACAGTTTGATTAGGATTTGGAATTAATTCACCTTGAGCTCCAGACGTTTCAATTTTATCTACAAGTCCTCGTTTTGACAATTCTCTAAATACAATTTCCTTTAAAACTTCTTCATTAGCCATTT